>Ga0209599_10001478_pt1 | contig 11045 bp, 22 predicted proteins | sample Shrwel_input2_FT_FD_187534 | JGI IMG/M metagenome (GOLD analysis project Ga0209599, IMG submission 187534) | Subsurface microbial communities from deep shales in Ohio, USA - Utica-3 well 1 S input2 FT (SPAdes) (version 2) ... | reverse complement strand
GCATAAAAAGACGATTTATAAAAATTACCCTCAATATACTTTGCTGTTTCAGCAGGGGAAATGTCTGAAAAAAGGTCATCTTGAATCATCTTGTTTACCCTCATCACATCTAAAACGTATGACCACGCTTAACATGGCCATAGGTTTTAGCCCTCAAGTGAGGGCATGGATTATGAATTAACTGCTTCTTTTAATCCTTTACCTGCTTTAAAGTCTGGCACTTTGCAAGCTGGAATATCTATCTCTACACCCGTTTTAGGATTGCGGCCTTTTTTAGCTGCACGTTCTTTGACACTAAACGCGCCAAAGCCGACAAGGGCTACCGTATCACCGCGCGCTAATGCTTGAGTGATATTGGTTGTAACAGCATCAAGCAGTTTGCTGGCTTGCTCTTGCGTGATTTCTGCATCAGCAGCAATCGCTTTTACTAAATCAGACTTGTTCATAATGGTCATACTCTTTTAATGAAAGTGGACTACTTACGGTAGTTACTCGTTTAACGACAACTTAAATTGTTTTCTAATACATCATCGGCCAAAACAGGTGCGCTTTTAAACTCATCGTATTTTTTTATGGCCCATGCAATTGCGTAACAATTCCATACAAATCGGAACGTGTAGTCTGTGTACGAGCCATCCCAAATATCAACAAAACGAAAGTCCCCAAACTCAAAGCTATTGGCCGCCCCGATTGACAAGCTCTCATCGTCAGGATAGCAAAGCACCTGTTCTTCAATACATTCCCAACAATCACTATGGTCGCCTTCATCCAAATCAAAGTATTCATCAAAATATCTTTTGATACGGTCTTTAAATTTGTCGTGAACAAACGATTCAATATCGCCTCTTGTGCTTCGTGAAATACATTTCTCAGCCCAATAGCCTTTATTGACATACAAGCCTGCTTTAGCTGTGTTAGTACGGAAAAAAGCGAACATATCTTTAATTCGCTCAAACACATACGTCCCGCAATCGCCACTAATACACAGCTTGCCTTCCCAAGTGATTACTTCAAAAGCCATATCCATAGAATCAGGCTTTTCAAATTTGATGTGACGATTAACCCCATCATCACGAATGATTGTCATAACGTGGTCTTTCACGTCATCTAAAAATCTTTCTTCAGTTGCCATGTTGCACCTGTAATTTAATTATCATCTGCATAAGCACCATCATCCTCAAACGGCTCATCGTCCAGTGGGTCTAGGTATTCATCTTCGTGGCAAAAAATCATGTAAAGCTCCAAGTTATTTAATTTGCGAAATGCGATAGTCGCGGTGTAGCCTGTTTAAGCATTGTTTTAAAAGTTCAGGTGATGCTGTTCCCGTCACTTTAAATTGATGTTGTTCGCGCTTGTTCCAGCGCATCTCGGCACACTCAGACACCAAAATAAACGGAAAGACCGAACAAACGATGGCGCATGAATAGGTTTTAGTGCCGTTAAAAAGTGGCAAATTGACATCAATAGGCTCAACAATGTCGCCTATTTTCAGCTCTGGCATAAATTTAAAACTCCAAATAAAAAAGCCTCACAGGGAGGCTATAAAAGTTAAGGGCTGGTCTAGCTCATCAAGCGAATCAAGCTGTTTTTGGTCTTCTAAGTTGAGCAAGCAAAGGTGTTGATGAATTTGACGGCTATGTAACTCGTCTGCATCACATTGATACGCAAACTTGTCAAAAGCACAGTCAGTGGCAATTAACTCAATACGTTTATGACGTGCATTGATGCGGCCAACAAGCGCACTATGGTTAGTAGCCATTGTCCGACACCTCATCATCAGCTAACAACACACTCATCTTGTTTACTTGGTCTTTAACACGCCGTAATTGCCGTTGAGCATTGGCCAATTGTTCTTGAGTTGTTGCCAGTTGGTTATTAAGTTGCTCGTTTTCTTGAATCAACTCATCAGCCGATTGGGTAGGCATTTGGGCGAGAGCAGCTTCATAGCCTTTTTTGAAGTATTCAATTTGCTTGCTATCTTCCATGAGCTTACGCCATGCAGGATTTACTTGTTTTTGCCACCATTCGTGAAAGGATAGAGCCATGATTAACCCTCCCCAAAGACAGAAACTTGAACGATAAACTGTTTTTTATCGTGAATGATTTTGGCAATAACCGAATTGATGTCATCGCCTACGGCATAAAATAAAAAGGGGACACCGTGTAATGTCCCCTCATCAATGCCACACCATCCATTTTTGGTTTGGTATAGTTCCATCGCATCACCTCACCACATACTAGGGTCGGTTTGTGTTTCAAACCCTAAAGACCAATGACAAGGTTCAGTGAATTCACTTTCTTTGCTAGTCAATGAGACACGAACGGGTAAGCATTCGCCATGAACTGGCTGTTTAATAAAGTCATTGCCAAAATCGGTGTTTTGAATAACTTTTGTTTCAAGAGCCACATTTTCACCAAATAAACGCCCAATACGCTGTTCTTGGTCAGCAATGACCTTGTTTGTGTTATGGCGGTATTCGTTGATTTTTTTAGCGGCGTACACCATAAAAGCTAATGTTGATAAAAAATTAGCAACAATAACCACTTTTAAAATTGTCTCTAACATGATTAAATTTCCTTGTCGGTTGACTACGACAAAAAAGCCCCTGTTATCTTGTCCATAACAGGGGCTTTTTTATGCGTAGCTTTTATAATAATTAACGGCGACTGGGTGGTGGTGCGCTAAAACGCGGTGAGCCGATACCGCACATGGCCATTAGCTCATCATCATCTCGGCGGCGGCGAGGGTTAGCTCGATGATTAAATTCCGCTTCTTGAGCAGATTTTTCAGCAGCAGCTTCATTGCTAAACGCTTGAAATTGCGCCGCTTCGCGGTATGCCCGAGTGCGAGTGAGATTAGTGTTTAATACACCCATTTTTTATTACCTCTTGTTGACTACGAAAAGTCATAACCACTAAAGGCAGTAGTTATGAGTTTTTGCAGTAATCTGCTTTCTGTGCGATGTATCAGGCTTCCCACCTTTTTAGTTTCCCCACTCGCAACCGTCCCCTTGATAGGTTTGGTTTTTTACAGCCAGTCCGCTTTGTCACTGGTAACTTGGAATGTTCCCAACACCTGTTGGGGCAGCGCGTTTCATTTGTTTTCGACCAAAAACAAACCCAGTTGCCTGAAACTGGCTGCTACTTTTAGGTCTGTAGCCGTGACCTTGGTTTGGATTTCATGGAACGATTATCACAAATCGTGGTTTTATAGTCAACACAAAGCGTGATGTTTTGAGTATCACAAAGTGTGTTTGATTAAAATTTAATCAGTTAAAGGTTTTGCGTTAAAACACTTTTTTGGAAATGGCGTAAGATAGGCAAAAGAAAACCCGCATGGTGCGGGTTGGGGGGAGGTGAGTTATGAGTGAGCAAACAATCTCAAGAGCAATCGTAATTGCTGCACTTGTGCAGAGTAGTCATCATAAATGTAGTACGGATTATGGTGATATAAATTCCCCACTTTATGAGGAAGCAGAGCAAATCATGCGATGGGTTAATAATCCTCCTGTCCCTCAGCCCTCTGAACAGTTTCAAGAACTGATTGTTTAACTAATAGTGCATATTCAGCCATTTCTTGTGCAATATCTTCTGCTGTTGTTGATTGGGGCTTAAAAGCACCTGATGCAATAATTGCGTACACAACTTGGTCAAGCTGAAGGTTAATAAATTTTGTTCTGTGCATTATAATCTCCTTATGGATAAAGGCCGCCGTCCTATCGGCAATAAAAATCCCTCACGAGGAGGGCTTAGTGCATGAATTAGTATTACAAGTAATCAACTTGTAAGCATGGCTGCATTGTTGCTGACTTCCGAAATGTCGCTGACTGACTCGCTAGATTTCTTGCCGCGTTGCTTCGTTCCTGCATGGCTTTCTTCACTGCCTCCTGAATCTCCTTCGGAGGGCGATAAGTCAGCGGGGTCTGGCTGATTGCTGTGTTCATGGGATTGTTCCTCTTGTGGTGTTGTGGGTTTCCACTGAAAGCAGTTGACGGTTTGTGAGTTCAGCATACTGCGCATTAGTTTATCAATTTGTTTTAAAAGCTCTACCTCTTTTGAATCTGGGCAATTAACTTTCTTAAAAATTGTACGCGCCTCTTTTCTATCAATAACAAAGCTATGAGATGGGTATCCTAGAACAAGCTTTTCTATGCCATTATCTTCTATATTTTGAGATTTTTCCGCCAAAATCTTGCCATAGTGCAATGCTATATAAGTCGCTCTTTGTATTTCACCCAACCTAGATGGGTCTATTTGAGCGAAAATTGAACTAAACAAACCTGTTGTCATATTAGTTGCTACTTTAGTAGCAATTTTAGTTGATAGCTTACTGCCCAAACGTACTTCATAAACAAAGTTCTTAAATGTTTCGATTGCTTGACTTCTAAGAGCCTCTATTCCTTGAGTTATGTCCATGCCTGATGAACGTTCAAACATTTCTGTTGGCTTAACTAACTGTACATCCAAAGGGCCTAATTCACCCATATCAGATATGATTAATTCAGATGCCCCAATGGCTATTAATGTGCCAGCAGATTTACAGTAATGGGGAATAAATAACCGTATTCCATCCGTATAATGATGCTGAAGGGCGCGAGCTATCCTAAAAGCTGCATGTGGATCTCCACCATAAGTGTATAAAACTAGATTGGCTTTTTTGGATGAATTTCCAGCCTCTTCGCACACATTAGTTATTTTTTCATAACCATCACGACTAATTTCTCCAGCATAGATAATGGTATCAACGCCGTTTTCTAAAATACTCACGTAAACTCTCCATGTAAAAAGATTATTTATTATAGACAAATCAAGGATTTCTAAGAAGAATCCGTATATTCAACGCACAAAGCGACAATGATAGACGCAATAATTACGTCTTATATAACAACATAGCACGACATACAATGTCATATATACACTTTTGTATAACAAGCGTTATTTTTTGGATGACTGGTTAGTTTAAAAAGTCAAACTCCAACACAGCTAAGTATCTTTTATCACAACATCCCACCAGCCCACACTCAAACAAACATCTTTGATGACTTGGCTATGCCCGCCACATAGTGCATAAAAAGCACTTCGCTTTTATCTAGGACAATTTTGTCGTGTTCTTGGTTTTCACTTTCGAGGTGAATACGGTCATCTTTGGTGTAAGAGTAGATTTTAACCATTCTTCGCTCATCAACCGTGACCACAAATACTTCATCGCCATTCATAATGGGATGATTTGGCTCAATAATCACAAACTCTTTATGCTTAATACGTGGCTGCATACTGTCGCCAATGCCTTGCACCGCATACGCATTAGGGTCATCGCTATACCATTGCACATAACTATCGGGATGGTCATAAGCTAACCAATGACCTCCATCACCGAGTTGAGCCATGCCAATTACGGGGATTTTGTTTCTGTCTTTGGTATTTATTGATAAAGATTCTTCTCCAATTAATTCGGACATTGATATTTTAAGTACCAATGCCAATTTTTTAAGGTCTTCGATTTTTGGTTGTCTAATATCCTTTTCGTAATTTGATACTCGTCCTTGAGAGTCCCAACCACACAATGACGCTAATTGAGGTTGCGTCAATCCCGCTCGTTCACGAGCCTCTTTAATAAGTGTGCCGATAGTTTTCATAGTGTCCCCATTCAATCACGATGCGTGATTATCAGCAAGCAACAAATCGTGTTGTAAATATCACATATTGTGTTATTATTTGGTGTAATAACTTAATTCGTGATATTTTTATGAACAACATAAAACATTACAGAGACTTGGCTGGCATCACACAATCAGATTTAGCTTCGTTAATCGGTAAGTCTGGGCAGTCGTCTATTGCTAACTATGAGAGAGGTATCAGAGAGCCTGATATTTCCACTCTTAAAGCTATTCGTGATGCTTTTGTATCGAAAGGTATTAGTTGCACTTTGGATGACCTTGTTACAGCTAATCAGGCCGCTTAGGACTAAAGCCATGAGCTTAGATAAAAAAAGTATCCACATAAAAGTATCTCCTGAGTTTCATGCACGGTTAGCAGCAATGGCTGAGTTTAACGATAAAGACATTGCTGAGTTAGGAGCAAAGATGCTTGAGCGTGAAATCGTCGCCGCTTGGCATGATTTTAATGTACTCGTTAATCGCGCAAATCGCGTGGGATTAGTAGCTACTGACGGGGAGTGATAGGGAATGGACTTACTACAACAGTTTTTATATGCAGTAGGCGGCGTTTTATTTTTGTTTGGCGTTGCTGTCGCTATTGGCCGTGGCATTAAAAAAGACGATGACAACTTTCCCGATGGAATGGCTTAAAGAAAAACCCAAGAGAGTGGGGCGGCGGCCTCCGAAAAGAACGGGAACGCGGGAGCAGTCAAAGACGTGGATTTGATTGCTGTAAAGCCAAGGTGGTGTCAAGGATGACCACGAATTCATAGGAGAGTCACGGGAGCTGTGTTTACACATTGCCAAGCTGTTATCTATTTGGGCAGCAAAACAGTGACCGAATGACTCACGTTACGAGTCTTTCCCTGCATACGCATTGATAAGTGTCTATGCAGGGGAGTATGTCAGTTGCAAGTACGAACGAACCTCGTAAATCGTGATCGAAACTTGACAGCCGTAGGGCGGTAGAGGCAGGAGCACATAAATACTAAGAAGGAATGTTGGCCGATCATTGATGCTGGCGACCAACAAGGACGTAACCAAATTTAATAGGAGGGTTTTATGGAAAACGATAACGAAGAATTTAGCCCATTTAATACTGTCAATTCTTAGGCATAAAAAAGCCCCGATTCGTGGTCGGGGCTTTTATGACCGTTAATGCAAAGCATTAACTAATGTCGGCTCAGGAGCAAATTATATGACTGATTTAGAAAAATCGCAAATGAAAAACAATGTCGTGGTGATTGATTACAACGGCCTCCATGTGAGTTTTACAACTGATGCTTGGTTTAATGCTACCGAAGTAGCGAAGCGTTTTGGTAAGCGTCCTGTTGATTGGTTGCGCCTTGATGAAACGCAGTCTTATTTAAAGGCTTTAAGTGCCGCACTTGGAATAAGTGAGCCAAAATCACTTATTCAGGCAAAGCGTAATAGTGGTACTTGGTTACACCCAAAATTAGCTGTTCGCTTTGCTCAATGGCTAGATATTGAGTTTGCTGTTTGGTGTGACTTGCAAATAGACAACATTTTACGCGCCAGTTATTCACCTCCCAACATGATGCAACTCTTACTTACCACCACAGCGACTAAGTGGGAGTTGCGTTTTTCACCTGAGTTTTATTCTGCTTTAGCGCGTGTGACCAAAACAAAATACAACGGCCATAGTCAAGGTACGCCTTGTGTGTTTGGTCAAATTACCTTGAAGTGGGTATATCAAGAAATTATGCCTGATGATGTGTTGACAGAGGTTAAAGCGCGTAAAGGTGATGGAGAAAAAATTCATCAATGGCTGAGTAATGGTGGACAAAAGTTACTTGACCAACAAATTGCCAAGATTCAAGCCATAGCCCTGTCATCGGTGGATTATAAAGATTTTGATAGCCGCTGTTTTCAAGCCTGTAAATCCAATGGCCAATTTCGGTTGATTTGGGCAGGAGAAGCCGCATGAAACGCCTTTGCGGAGACTGTGAATACAGTTTTGAACACATTGAAGGGGTTTACGTCTGTGACATAGATGTACATCCGATTCATTTAGACCAAGAACGCTCAGATTGCCCACTTAAATCCAAAGCTGAACACGTCCCTTGTCGCGTTTGTTCGCACACTTTTTTTACATGGAATAACACGCAAGACGTGATGCCCCGTGTTTGTAAGTCATGCAAAAACATTGAGCAAATTGAAAGCGTTAAGGAGATTGCATGATGTCAGCTTGTGTACTGGATGAAGCATCCGAAAACGAACAACGGCGTTTAGCGGTGATTTTGGCTAATCGTGAAGCCAGCAAGCCCACCTTTGACAGCTATCAATACTGTGAAGATTGCGAAATAGAAATCCCTGCCGCTCGTCGTGCTTTTGCCAAAGGCATTACGCGCTGCGTGGATTGCCAAAACCTTATTGAACTTAAAAGTAAGGGAGTAATACGGAGATGATGAGTCCCTTAGTTCCTAAAGATGCTGACTTACGCTCTTACACATGGCTCAAGCTGGATTACTCACGGCTATTTGCTAGTGAGTTTTTTGCAATGGCTAATGATGCAGAGTTTAGAGCCGCTTTTATTTTGTGGTGTAAGTCGATGCAGCAATTACCTGCGGGTTCACTCCCCAACAACGATAAAGCCCTAGCAGGTTGGTGCGGTAAAAACGTAAAGCAGTGGGCCAAGATTAAGGACATGGCTTTGCATGGTTGGCAGTTAGCAGATGATGGTCGTTTATATCATCCTGTTTTAGCCGAAGTGGTGAATGATATTTTGAGTAAAAGCGATAGCAAGCCGAATAAGTCATCTTCACCAGAATTGGATGAGCAACTATCGCAAGATGATATTAGTGCCAAGCGTAGTGCAGCAGCTAACGCTCGTTGGGCATTAAAACGAGAGCAAGATGCAAAAAATAGTGCAAATAATGCAAGTAACGATGCAAATAATGCAAAAGATAAATTTGCATCATGCAAAACCGATGCAAACGATATGCAAAATGCAAATTTGCATGATGCAAAAGTTATGCAAGACGATGCAAATGAGGGGGGTAAGGGGGGAGATTTAGATTTAGATAAAAAATTAGATTTAGATTCTAAAAAGACTTCCGAAGATAAATCTTCGGGCAGTTTGCCTCCGACCGCGAAGCCAGATGAAAGCTCACCTGATAGCCAAGTACCACCCGACAGCTTTACCACCACCGCCAGACAAACACTTTGGACGGTAGGTGTTCCGCTATTAACTCAATACGGCAGTAACGTCAAAACCGCCCGTTCGTTTCTTGGTCAAATGGTCAAGATTTATGGCGAAGACATGGTAGCCGAATCCGTTATATCAGCACGAACAACAAAGCCAATGGATGCCACTGCCTATATTGGCGGCTTTCTTAAAAACAAAGCCAAACAAAATATCAATCAAGGGACACAAGCGCGTAAACAAACAAGTCATGTTCCTGATAACAACAGCACATCATGGATGACACCTGAATTGGAGGCACAATTAAATGCAAAGTTTGCAGCCTAAACAACAAGCCAAACCAACAAGTTTTGTGGACGCATTTAATAACTTCTTTTTGGAGCTACAGGCTATTTTTCCTGCATGGCGTAATGCTTTTCCAACGACAGCACATTTAGATGCTGCCAAGAAGCAATGGCTGCAAATGTTTTTGGATGAGGGAATTAACTCACAAGCACAAATCAATGCAGGACTACGCAAAGCGCGTAAATCGGGTAGTGATTTTTTTCCTGCACCTTCTAAATTCATTGCGTGGTGTAAACCAACGCCTGAAGATTTTGGATTGCCAAAAATAGAAGACGCATACAGAAACGCGAAGTATTGTTGTGAGGCCTTGTCTTTAGGACATGCCGTTTCCGATAAAAAATGGCTGCATATTGCTGTTTACCACGCGACTAAAGAAGTTGGTTTGGAAGAAATTTTAAACATGTTTGATGAGTTTGCTTTTAAGTGTTTTGAGTTTGCATATCAAAAGACCTGTGAAGCAGTGATAACTGGTCAAGCGTTACCTGAGATACCTAAAGCGATTAAGCATAAAGAGCCTGAAAAATCAAAACCAGAGGTTGCCAATAAATACCTTGCAGAGATGAAAGCCTTAGTTGGTAAACCATTGTCTAAGTCATCACAGGCGTATGTCGATTATGCAGACCCTTTGTTAGCCAATGAAGGAGAGGCCGCATAATGAATCAATTAAAAAGCGTTCAAGTTATTGGTCAAATAGCAGTCCCACAAACTGTTTTAGAACATCGTTTTGTCAAAGAAGCCTTAGCGGTTGTTAATTTTTTTCAAAAAGATGATGAACGTGCAGAGCGTGTGATTGGCACTCAAAATAGCAAAAAATGTGAGTTATATGGGTGGTCAACTTGTGTTGCTCCACATACAGATAACGAGGGTTATGTTTATTTGTTACCGCTAAATGATATTGGCAGCTTCTTATATACCGAAGATAGCGAGGTGTATTTACAGCAAGGTACAGTCGTTCGTTTGAATGATTTTAGCAGTCATTGGACATTTGATGATGTCCCTGTGGTTTGTGCCTTTGTTGGTTCATTTAAAGAGCCAAACGATGAGCAAGCAATCTCAATCTTAAAAGAAGGTGTTAATGCTTTAGAACGGGGCGATTACTACGATGCTCCACGGGTGAGAGAAGGCTTTCAGGTGGTGATGGATGACGAGTGTTGGGCATGGTCAAGTGAAGATATGGACAACGTAAAGTTAATGCTCTTATCGGATGCTAAAGAAAAAGACCTTTTTATTGAATTATGTGCTTGCTGTGGTGAACACGCATCAAAACTAGATAGCCTCTGGCCCTACCATTTTGAAAATAATATCTGCAATAAATGTGGTGTCTCTGAGTTAAGTCTTGGAGGTGCTGCATGAGCGACCGCCAAATAATACAAAAAGATTTTGCATTAAAAATGCAGCGATTATTGGCAAATGAACAATATCGGTATCGCGACTATAGGTATTACTTAGTATCGGCTAGGTGGTGGTTTTGGCAGAGCAAAATAAGTGCAAACCCAAATGAATCTCTAAGACAAGCAAAAGATCAATTCAAACTTGCACGTCACATGCAGTCAAATCACGACTATTACGCACGTAAGCCATTTTATATGACTGAGTGGCAATGGTTTTTAAAACTTGGTCTTGGAGAGGCTGCATGAAATACGGCTCAGTTTGCTCTGGTATTGAGGCCGCAACCGTGGCATGGCATTCATTAGGCTGGATACCCTCATGGTTTGCCGAAATTGAACCATTCCCTTGTTCGGTGTTGGCACACCATTACCCCGATGTACCTAATTTGGGTGATATGACCAAGATTAAAAATCGTGTACTGACGCAGCGCGTGGAAGCACCCGATGTTTTAGTGGGTGGATGCCCTTGCCAATCCTTCTCAGTCGCGG
>Ga0209599_10001476_pt1 | contig 11069 bp, 13 predicted proteins | sample Shrwel_input2_FT_FD_187534 | JGI IMG/M metagenome (GOLD analysis project Ga0209599, IMG submission 187534) | Subsurface microbial communities from deep shales in Ohio, USA - Utica-3 well 1 S input2 FT (SPAdes) (version 2) ... | reverse complement strand
GGATTATTTTATACAATAATTTATACTTATCTGTTAATCATGGCAATATATTTGCTAAAAACCGTAAAAATGTGCTAATATTTATTATTAAATTTGAATTAAAGTTAAATGACGAAAAACGAAGTATTTAAAATCTGGGTAGAACAACATACCGAGCGATTGCTGAAAAGAGCTATTTACCTGCTTTCGGATAAGGGAGATGCACAGGACGTAGTTCAGGAAGTTTTTTTGTCTGCTTTTTCGTCATACGAATCTTTTGAAGGGAAAAGTCAGCCTTTAACGTGGTTAATGACGATTCTAAACAGAAAGGTTGCCGATTTTTACCGCAAAAAATACAAATCGGAACCACAGATAAGACTGGATCATTTTTTTGATGAAACAGGCTCATGGAAAAATAATGATGTACTGAACGATTGGAATGTTTCAAATAAAGAAACGGAGCTTTTGGATAATAATGATTTTAATAAAACATTGGAAGATTGTATCGAAGATTTGCCAAGCAGATGGATGATTCCGGTGAAGATGTATTATCTTCAAGAAAAGAAAGCACCGGAAGTAAGTCAGGAATTGAATATTTCTACGACTAATCTCTGGAAGATTCTGCAAAGGAGTCGAATGCAGCTTAGAGAATGTCTGGAATTTAACTGGTTTACAAAACAGGAATGAATAAAAATGGTAGCTAAAATTATACACCTGATCTTTTTACCATGCAGTGAAGCGACTTTACTGATGGAAAAGCGGAATGCAGGCAACATTTCTTCAAAAGAGAATCGAAAACTTTCCATGCATCTGAAAATCTGTAAATGGTGCAGAGCTTATAAAGAAAAGCTGGAAATTTTAGATGAAATTTTAAAAAGAAAACTTTTTAACGAAGAAAAAAGTAAAATTCATGATTCTGAAATTCAGGATTTTAAAGAAAAAATGATTAAAAAATTAGATATTTAGAAAAAAAATTGTCAGGATTTTGAAATTCTTCCGACTATACTTTTGAAAATAACAAAGTATTAACTCAAAATCTTAAAAAATGAACGGAACATCATCAATCACCAAGGAATTACCAACGTATAAAACGGGTTACTATCTCTCACTTTTCGGGGCGGCTCTTATTTTACTTTGGATCGGAATTTTCAAATTTACACCCACCGAAGCTGCCGGAATAAAAAATCTTGTAGAAAACCATTTCCTTACTTTCTACGTATATGATATCATAAGCGTACAAGCAGTGTCAAATACTATCGGAGCGATAGAAATTATCATTGCATTACTTCTTATATTTAGTGTGAAATTTGCAAACTTACGAAAGTATGCGGCGATAGGAATGATTGCGACTTTCCTTACGACTTTAAGTTATTTGTTTACAACTCCCGGAATTTGGAAAGTATTAGACGGAATTCCAATAACGGACTTTTTTATTCTAAAAGACCTGATGTTTTTAGGATTCGGATTAATGATACTTCAAAACGATAAAGAATGAATAGTAATAAAAAAAATAAAATGAAAAACATACTAATACTACTTGGTGTATTTCTCGGTATTGCTGTATTTGCAGCAAGCTGCGGAGATTCAAAAAAAACGAAATCAACAGAAATGAAAAATGAGAATGAAAATGTTGCTTCAGGAGCAAATGTAAAAGAGATTTATTTCGCAGGAGGATGTTTTTGGGGAACAGAACATCTTTTTCAGCAGGTAAGAGGAGTTGTAGGAACTGAAGTCGGATATGCCAACGGAAATATTAAAAACCCGACTTATGAGCAGGTAATCAGCCATACAACAGGTTTTACCGAGGCTGTAAAAGTGAGATATGATGCAGATCAGGTGGATCTGAAACTGCTGATTGATCTTTTTTTTAAATCCATTGATCCAACGACTTTAAACAGACAGGGAAATGATGTGGGTGATAATTATAGAAGCGGCATTTATTTTACCGATAAAAATACTGAAGCCGTTGTAAAAGCTGAAGTTCAAAAGTTGGCTAAAAATTATACCAAACCAGTCGTTGTAGAAACCATCACGTTGAAAAATTTCTACAAAGCAGAAGATTATCACCAGGATTATCTGGATAAAAATCCGGGTGGATATTGTCATATCGAGCCGGGACTTTTTGAAGAAGCCAGAAATGCAAACCCGCTTCCGAAAGCGAAAAAATAAATTCTAAAAGTTGTCGAAAGGCAACTTTTTTAGTTTAAAAACCTTTCTTTGATGCTGAACATGGAGATATTCAGGAAGATTAAAAATCCGAAGATGAGGTAAAATGATTCTTTTGGAAGTTGCTTTATGAAAAACTGTGCATCATCAAGGAATGTTGGTTTATATTCATCACGAATCACATCGTTACAAAGTAAACAATCATATTCAATTTCTTTTGCATTTGGATCTTGATAATTGGTTAAAGCAAAAAGATGTCCGGTTTTGTCGAGATCTAAACCATAAGTTTCGTGTTTTGCAATAGCCATATCGTTGAGCAAAGAAGCAAAATCTCCGTAAGTGTTATAATCATTTAAAATAAATTCGATTCCGGTTTTTTTCTCATTTCTCTTTTGAAGTTCTTTAAGCTTTGAAACATAAAATGCAGAATTGCTTTTTGCAGAATTTGGCTGAACGATTATTTTCTGATAATTCCAATTTCTTAATGGCTCGAAAGTAGAGTATTGGTTTTTTAAAGGTGTTTCAGGATTGTATTTTGCGGGAAGTCCCAAATCCATCACATTTGGAATTGGTTCATTTAGTTTTCGATTCCCAAAATACCAAAACAAAACAGGAATTAATAATGCACTTATTAAACCCGGAACATAGAATATTTTCTTTCGTGAAATCATTGGTTTAAATGTAAACAAAAAAAGTGACTCAATAATGAATCACTTTCGTATTTGAATAATTATTTAAATATGATCATCAAAAACTACCAGTCTCTTTTCTTTAAGATTAAATAAGAACCAATGATAAAAACTGCACACCACACAATACAGGCAATCAGACTTTCCGTAGGATAGGTGAATTCATATTTTAAACCCATCATTTTTGCCATATTCAGTCTCAACATCGGATTAGGAATTAAGCTCGACATACTTTCTAAAGGTAAGAGTTTGCTAAAGAAAAAATCGTCCTGAAGAACCTCATTTCTCTGCGGACCCTGCATTCCTTTTACTTTAGAAAACGTTTCGATTCCTCCGATAATAGCTTCTCCTACCCAAAGTACAAAAAATGCAAGAAAAACAAAAATTGATTTTCTAAATAAAATAGAAAGAAACATAAGGAAACAGAAAAATGTAAACAGCTTCAAAAAGTAACTTCCAATGAAGAATATTTCTTCATACACCTTTGAAGATTCTGTTGTTGTAGAATACTGAAATCCTAAAAACATGGTGATTCCCAAAACAAGCACCGTAGAAATTACCGTAAAAATGGTAATAGTGAGCATTTTTGAGCCAATAAACTCTTCTCTGCTTAGCCCGTCGATTGTATTTTGCTTAAACATTCTGTTGCTGAATTCCTGACAGATTGAAAAAACAATAATCAACCCAAGAAAAATCTTCAGTAGTCCAACAGTCCATGTTGTAAAATTCCAAATTCCGGGAAAATCATACATTCCTTGTTCTTTTAAATTGATAGTGCTGCCAAACAATTTAAGATCTGCCAAACCAATAAAAAGAAATGCAATAAGAATAGCAAAATATAAAATGGTGAAAATCTTGAATGGTCTGTAATTCAGATTTTTATAATATTCTAGTTTTAATAGTTTCATCATGATTAGTTGGTGTTTTTTACAAGTTCAAGGAATTGATTTTCGAGCGATTGTTTTTTCTTAGCCAAATGAGATAAGAAAATACCCTTTTCTGCAAGTTTTTGATTTAAACCGGATGCTGAAATTGAAGCGTCATCACGAACGTGAGCTTTGATGATCTCACCATCGATTTTTACCGAAGTAAACCATTGAAGTTCTTCTAAAGTTTTTAAAAGAGAAGTATTGTTATCGGCTTTCAATTCAAAATAACCATGATTGCTAGTCATTCCGTCTACAGCTCCGGAGTAAATTGCATTCCCGTCTTTCAAAACAATTACATGACTACAGATTTTCTCAATCTCATCGAGAAGGTGACTTGCAATAATGATCGTGATGCCTTTTTTTGCAATTGTTCCTATGATTTCTCTGATCTGGATAATTCCTTCAGGATCTAAACCGTTTGTAGGCTCATCCAAAATTAAGACTTCAGGATTATTCAGCAGCGACGAAGCTATTGCCAAACGCTGTTTCATTCCTAAAGAAAATGTTTTAAAAGTATCTTTTTTTCTTTCTAAAAGTCCGACAGTACTTAAAACTTCATCAATTCTTGAGAATGGAGTTCCTTTGATCTCGGCAACAATTTTCAGATTGGTTTCTGCACTTAGATAAGGATAAAAGTTGGGTTGCTCTATAATGGCTCCTATTTTTTTCAGTGTTTCAGAGTCAGTTCCTTTTTTTCCAAACCAGAACCAGTCTCCGCTTGTCGGGTTAATGGTAGAAAGAAGCATCCCGAAAGTGGTCGATTTACCGCTTCCATTGGGACCGAGAAGTCCGTATACGTTGCCTTTTTCCACATCAAACGAGATGTTGTTGACAACCACTCTTTTGAATTTTTTAGTCAGATTTTTGACTGATAAAACTTTTTCCATGTAGTTTGTTTATACTCTAAAAAGTCTCTCTTTTTTGTGAAATGTTACAACTTGGGTAGAAATTAAAACATTTTTTAATATTAAAATATTAAATTTGATAGAATTAACAGATGATTTTATGAAGTTAAACGAACTTGCAAAAGAACTCAGTATATCTCCGGAAAGCATTAAATTTTTTATTCAGGATTTTGACCTTGATTTGGCAGATTGTATATCAACCAATTTTGAGGTAAAAAAAGATTTTGAAAAATTTGCCCGTGAAAACGCTGATTTCCTCAAAGAATATGAGAAAGATTTAGATAAAAATAAAACGCTTGATCAGATTGCAAAAACTATCAATCAGCCAAAAGAAGATATAAAGAAAGTAATTACTAAAAACGATCCGAATATTTTTGATAACGGTATGTTTCGTTCGTCGGTTTCCAGCTACGGAATAGATCAGAGATTAGGAGGTAATTACCAATTTGTTTATGATTATTTCGGATATAAAACAAGTCTGCAAAAGCGTGATTTCATAGGATACAGAGATTTGTTCTTTTACATTTCCAGCGTTTTGGAACCCTTTTTAAATGAAAAGCAGATTAAAGACTGGGGAATTCAGAAACCTGCAGGAATTATTCTCTACGGACCTCCCGGAAGTGGTAAGATTTTTTGGGCAAATAAAATTGCTGAAATCATTAATTATCATTTCAAAGAAGTGAAAAAACATTATTTGGGAACGTATTATTTAGATGGAAACAAAACTGATTTTAATGATTTCTTAGTTAAAATGATGGATGATGACAAGGTTTTGCTTTTTATGGATGATTTTGATGAAGTAATGACCGAAACAAAAGCAGAAAAAGATATTGCGTCATGCAATCTGGAAGCACAGGAAATTATTTTGCACTATATCAGTAAATTTGAGCAGGAAAATATATTGATGATCGGTTCTGCAAAATCTGTTGCACAGATTGATAAAGAAATTCTTGCGCCCGGAAGATTTGATGTTCTGGTTCCGGTTTTTCCTCCAAATGCTTTAGAAAGGTCTGAAATTATTTTATATATGATGACAAAAGGTCTTGAGGAAGATTCGCTTTTGTATAAAATTCTGAAACATAATAAAGCCGATAAAATCCCTTTCTGGAATGACATTGCTTCCAGAATGAAGACTTTTAGTAATACGATGCTGATCGATTTTACACAAAGTCTGAAGAAAAGAATCAGAAATCTGTATCAAAAAAACAAAAACGAAAAGCTGATAATTACCCAGAATATTCTGGATTCTGCACTTCGTGATGCAGCAAGCAAGCTTACGAAAGAATATCTGGAACAGATTGCAAGATTTTTGGCAGATGTTATCATCAATAATCCGGATGATTTCCAGATGAGAATTCATGCTTTAAAAACAGAACTGGAAACGTATCGTGCCGTAGAAAAACCTGCAAGAGCAATCGGTTTTCAGCATAACGGAGGCGATAAAGAATAATATATGAGGTTTGTATAAATGAAGTATACTCTAATTTTTTCCTTGTTGACAATTCCATTAGCTTTCTTGGTAATCTTTTTTGGAGGAGGAGGTCATGGTAGTTATTTGCCTTTTTTGATCTTATTTCCGGTGGGAATTGTGGGAGTTTTTGTGTCCGAAGGTCTCAAAACATTGTTTTTTATTCTTGGACTGTTACAATTTCCGATATACGGTTTCTTGCTTGATCGCTTCCAAAACAAAAAAACTATATTTCTAATTTCCTTATTTCATTTATTAATAATATTTCTTGTTTTAGTCTTCAAAAAAGATGCTTTTATGTAATTATTTCGAATGATTTTAATGAAATTGACTCAACCAAAAATCATGAAACTATAAACTCTCAACTTTAAATCATATTTTTGCAAAAAAGAAATATTCGTGATCAACAGCGACCAGATAAAAGAAATTCAATCAAGAATTGAAGACCTTCATAAATATCTTCAGATCGATAAGAAGAAGATAGAAATTTCTAACGACGATGAGAAAACTGCAGCTCCGGAGTTTTGGGATAATCCTAAAACAGCTGAGGTTTTTCTGAAACAACTGCGTTCTAAGAAAAAGTGGGTAGAAGATTATGAAGATATTCACACTCAGTTTGAAGATCTTCAGGTTTTAATGGAATTTGCCAAAGAAGATCCCGATTCCGAAAAAGAACTTGATGAAAGTTTTCCGCTCCTGCTGGAAAAGATCGAAAATATTGAGTTTAAAAATATGCTTTCCAATGAAGGAGATGAGCTTTCTGCCGTTCTTCAGATTACAGCAGGAGCAGGAGGAACAGAAAGCTGTGACTGGGCTGCAATGCTGATGAGAATGTACACAATGTGGGCAGAAAAGCAAGGATACAAATTAAAAGAGCTTAATTTTCAGGAAGGTGAAGTTGCAGGAGTAAAAACCGTGACTTTGGAAATAGACGGAGAATATGCTTTCGGTTATCTGAAGGGAGAAAACGGAGTTCACAGACTGGTAAGAATTTCACCTTTTGATTCTAATGCAAAACGTCATACGAGTTTCGTTTCGGTATATGTGTATCCTTTGGTAGATGATACTATTGAAATTAATATTAATCCTGCCGATATTTCATTTGAAACGATGAGGAGTTCCGGAGCAGGTGGGCAAAACGTAAACAAAGTGGAAACTGCGGTTCGTCTTCGTCACGCACCTACAGGAATTATCATCGAAAACTCAGAATCCCGCTCTCAGTTGCAAAATAAAGAGAAAGCAATGCAGCTTTTGAAATCCAGATTGTACGAAATGGAATTGGAAGAGAGATTAAAAGCACGTAACGAAATTGAAGCCGGCAAAATGAAAATAGAGTGGGGAAGCCAGATCAGAAACTACGTAATGCATCCGTATAAATTGGTGAAAGATGTACGTTCCGGTCACGAAACATCAGATGTGGATGCCGTGATGAATGGTAATCTTACTCCTTTCCTGAAAGCGTTTTTAATGGCAGACGGAACTGCAGTTTCAGACGATGATCTCGATCTATAAAATATCATGTTTACATTTCTGTTAAAATATGCTAATATATTTTCAGCATAATTTTATTAAGCTTATTTTTGTTCATCATCATTACTTATGGAAGATTTCAATAGCTGGAGAGATTTATTAAACCCTGAATTTTATATAAAAATGGGTGGGTTTTGGCTTATATTATTCATTATTTTTGCCGAAACAGGATTGTTTGTAGGATTTTTCCTTCCGGGAGATTCTTTGTTGTTTGTATCGGGAATTTATGCGGTAGAAATTATTAAAGAAACTTTCGGTTCTACAGGAAGTGAATTGTTAGATACCACAATTCTGGCAACTGCTGTGGCATTTGCTGCAATCGTTGGAAATCAGGTAGGATATTGGTTTGGAAACAAAACAGGTCCTGCTTTGTATAACAAAAAAGATACATTTTTATTTAAAAAGAAATACCTTTATCAGGCACACGATTTTTTTGAAAAAAACGGAGCTTTGGCAATCATCATGGCGAGATTTTTACCTGTGGTAAGAACTTTTACGCCAATTATTGCGGGTATCGTAAAGATGGATAAAAAAGATTTCCTTAGAGACAATATTATCGGTGGTTTCTTATGGTCTTTCCTTTTAATTTTTGCAGGGCATTATCTTAATGAGCTTTTTGCGGTACAATTTGGTATCGATCTGAAAACAAAATTAGAATACATCATTATCATTATTGTATTGATTACAACACTTCCGGTAATTCTTAAATTTATATTGGGAGCTCCAAAAGAAAATCCAAAATTGGAAGACGAAACTCTGGATGATCTTATTGATAAAGAAGAATAATTAACTTAAAAAAATATAAAATAACCGCTCAAAAAAGTGGGTTATTTTTTTATCCACTCCAGAATGTTGGGATAAATAATGCTGTCTCTTTTTTTCTTGTTGAAAAATCTCGGTGCATGACCTGTTTTTTCCATGAAAACCAATTTGTGAGGGACGTTCATCGCCGTTAATGCGGAATCCAAAGCTAAACCTTGTTTCTGATTTACGAGAAAATCCTGATTTCCCTGAAATAAGAGTGTTGGAACATTGGTAATATTCGCAATCGGACTGGCTTTTTGGAATTCTTCGGAAAGATTTTTACGATCAAATTTGCTTCCCACCATTTTCTGAACAGTTCCAGATGTATATTTTGAGTAAAATGAATTCAAATATTCTGGTGAATAAAAATCTGTAGGACCACTTAAAGAAATGATTTTCTTGATTTTATCTGAATTCTGATAACCATAAAGCAAAGCTAAATGTCCACCTGCACTTTCGCCTAAAAGAATATAGTTGTCGGGTAAAAGTTCGGCTTTTTTGGCTAATTCATTAAATTTTTCAACAACCGAATTGATGTCTTGAAGCTGTTCTCTGTACGTGAAGTGTTTAGAAACCAATCGGTAATTCATATTAATACTTGGAATATTATTCTCAAAAAGCATTTTCTGAATTTGTATCATGTGTTCTTTTCGACCATATTTCCATGCTCCACCGTGTACAATGATGACAACAGGTGAATCTTGTGGATATTGAGAAGGAAGAAAAATATCCATTTTCTGACGTTTGTGTTCACCATACTTTAAATTGTAAATTTTCTGACTGTCTTTTCCCACCCAAACGCGAAATTTAGAATTACAAGAATTTAATACAAAACCCAAACATCCTAAAACAAAAAAATGGTATCTGAGAATGAGTTTTTTCATACAATAAAATTAGTAAAATATTAAATAAGAGTATTCTTTTCGTTAAGATGATTATAATAACTTTAGTTTTAGGGGTTTGCTTGTCATTCATTAAGAATTTCTCCACGCTGAAAATAACAGAGCTTTAAATTCCTGTTGATTTATAAAGTTATGATTTAAAAAATAATATTCAGTAGGATTTTTAACTTAGGATCAATTTACAATTCTTAAGATTAAACTTTTATAAAAGAATCGGCAATCCCAAATTAAAACATTATTTTTGTCTGGATTTTAACGACTATTAAAAAAATATTAAAAAGAATATGGCTTCAGGTTTTTTTGCGATTTTAGATGATATCGCTGCTTTGATGGATGATGTTGCAGTTACAAGTAAAATTGCTACTCAAAAAACGGCAGGAATTTTAGGGGACGATTTAGCTGTAAATGCCGAAAAAGCAACAGGTTTTCTTTCTTCGAGAGAAATTCCGGTTTTGATGAAAATTATGAAAGGTTCTTTTGTCAATAAATTGATTATCGTTCCTATTGTTTTTCTTCTGGAATGGCTCTATTCACCTGCCATTAAAATTATTTTGATTATTGGTGGTTTTTATTTGGCTTATGAAGGTGTAGAAAAAATTGTAGAGTTTTTATTTCACAGAGAGAAAAAAGGACATGAAGTAATAGAAGAATCCGACGATGTTGTACATGAAGGTGAGGTTGCAGAGAATGCAAAAGTGAAATCTGCCGTTACAACAGATTTTATTCTTTCTCTTGAGATTGTTATCATTGCACTTGCTGCTGCAAAAGATGGTTACGATGCATTAAAATCACAGTTTAATCCATTGCTTGTAGAGATTGTTACGGTTTCTGTTGTTTCTATTATTGCCACAGTCGGAGTTTACGGAATTGTTGCTCTTATTGTAAGAATGGATGATGCAGGTTTCAAATTAATTAAAAAAAGTAACGACAAAGGTTTTTTTGGTAAATTGGGACACTTGCTTGTAAAAGCGCTTCCTTTTGTCATAAAAGCTTTGGGAGTAATTGGAACTATTGCGCTAATATTGGTTGCAGGCGGAATTTTCGATCATAATATTGAATATCTTCACCACACATTACCATCATTTCATGAAACCTTAAAACAAGTGATTTTTGGTATTGTGGGAGGTCTTATTGCTTTGGTATTGATAACCGGAGGAAAAAAAGTATATTCTTTAGCAACAAAAAAATAATTGATTAATTTTTTCATAGAGATTCCTGCTTCAGAAGAGGCAGGAATTTTAATTTTGTATCAAATTTTCCTCTATTTTTGCAAAAAACCTGATTCATTAAAGGCTTTCTAAAAGTTATGGGTAGAAATCTAACAATTGATGTTTTAAAAATTGTATTGGCATTTTTTGTCGTTTTTCTTCACATGAATTTTCTTAAGGAAACCTTACCGACTTTAAGTTATTTATTCGTAAACGGGACGTTTAGAATAGCAGTTCCTGTTTTTTTAGTGATTACCGGTTTTTATTTCTTCCATATAGATGATATTAGAAAGCTTAAAAAATGGCTCTTCAGAACATTTATACTGTATGCGATCTGGATGTTGCTGTATATTTCCTATTGGAAAGACAGTGATCAGATTTTTCTAACTATCATTTTTGGTTATCACCATTTATGGTACCTTATCGGTACATTTTTTTCGGGAATTCTTCTTTATTTCCTGAGAAAAAAGAGTTCAGGAATATTAATTT
>Ga0209599_10001475_pt1 | contig 11072 bp, 15 predicted proteins | sample Shrwel_input2_FT_FD_187534 | JGI IMG/M metagenome (GOLD analysis project Ga0209599, IMG submission 187534) | Subsurface microbial communities from deep shales in Ohio, USA - Utica-3 well 1 S input2 FT (SPAdes) (version 2) ... | reverse complement strand
TTCCAACGTAGTAATGTTAATAGTGCTTCTAAGTAACTCATAGTAATTCCTGACTTATAAAAGATAATACCAATGCGCCCACAGCAACTAATTGTATGACAAATAATTCCATGATTAACTGGCCATCATTTTTTGAGCTTCTTTGTGCATGCCTGCGCGAGCCATAGCGGCGGCAGCTCTTGCCTGTCCAATGCTTAGGCCAATTTTGTATAATGTGTTAATAAAGTTTTTCATAGATATCTTTCCTTTTGAGAATTAAATTGTTGGATATAGTGTTCCAACTGTGCGGCATCGGTAATGCCTTTGGTGTTTAGATAACTGTCTAAACGGCTTTGATAACTGCTACCAGGGAACATTTCGGATAGACGTTCCATGATGGCTAACATTTTTTCTGATATGTATTTCATTGTGTTTTTCCTGTGTGTTAAGGTGTAGATTACTCATGGTTTCTACTGATATTATTTATCCCTAAAATGTTGCGACCGCACATTTTACTTTACCAAATAGTGTGCTATACTAGAACTAAATAACAAAAAGGATACTATCTTGAAACGAGCTACAAAAAGTCTTTTAGAAGAATTGAACTCCATTTCTGAAAAGAAGCACGGAGAAGAGATCATCGAGGCTAGGGCCACGCATGTCATCGACAGCGCCATAAATCTGCTGTCTTTAATCAAAGAAAACTTTCCGCCGGATCAAGCCTACGAACTAGAGCGCAGACTTATCAATAGTATCAAAGGTGGGGATTCTAGCAAGTTTACACGCAGTATTCGCAAGCTACGTGACAGTAAAGAAACTGCTAAAAACCTTAAAGTTATCAACGGCGATCTAAAAGACGACGATTGATTTTTACCCCATATCGGGTATTTTTTCTTCAAATGGCTAAATAATTACACTCGAGTTTCATAGGGAAACTCAACAAAGATTAGGAGATATAACATGCCAATTTCTACAGGTATTGCTAAAGTTCACGGGGGTGTTGTTGCCCCAGCTACACTACACGGTGGCTATCCAATGACATTCTTGAAAGTTGTCGACTCTAACAGCGGTTTCACTGCTGACACAGTTGATGGCAATGGTCAAATCACAGCAGAAGGCGGTTTCGCAGTTGCTATTCGTGCTATTCAACAAATCGGTACTATTGTTTACATTGGTACTCGCGCTAACGGTCAATTCGTAGTTGCTGTAGACAGCTCTACAATTAACCCTTATGTTTCTGCTAACACAGACACAAGCGTAACTGCTGCAGTTGAGTTTGCTATCGAAGCTACTTCTACATTCGGCAACACAATCACAATCACTGACATCAGTGGTTTGGCTGCTGGCACATTAGCTTAATAGTTTTTTAACTATAGGACAAGGGACTTTTTTAAGTCCCTTTTCTTTTGCCTATAAATACTTTATATAGGTACATTATGCAGATCATTGAAATTAAAACGCTGGTTGATATCACTAATACAAAAGTGACTAGGCTTAATCAAGGTACACAGTTAGAACTCGACCAGTGTAGAAACTTTATTACACTATTACAGTGTGTAGAATTAAGATCCATTGTTAGCTACGATTCTAGTCCACAACATGAAGCAGTTGATGTTAAAGGCATGGGTTTTGGATCTGCGTTTAAAGGTAAACATACTGTGTGGACATTTAGATTTAGTCCAGATCGTGTAGGTGCTTATGTCGATGAAACAGGCAACCAAGCAGGTGTACTCATAGACGATATACACGAAGTTCCTGTGATTAAAAACCTAGCAGAAACTATAAATATTGACAAGGCTATTTTTAATTCAAAAGATAGTTCTTCTAAAAACACAATCATTACGGCACTTCCTGGCATTATTTAAGGCATTTTTAAAGTAGTACAACTAACAAGGAGGATGCCTATAATGGCCACTGTACAAGAACGAGTAGGTATACTTGAGACTAAGGTTGACGGTATTAATGAGAAAATCGACGATGTTAAAAGTGATGTAAGAGAAAATCACGAAGACCTCAAGACTCAACTAAAAACTATGTATGACGCAAGTTGTACACAACATGCTGAACTTGCTAAAAAGATCAATGACATTGAAGGATTCAAAAATAAATGGACCTACATTATCTTTGGTGGACTGGCAGTGGCAGGTTGGATAACTGGACATTTTGATACAATATCAAAAATTTTAAATTAAATTATGAGAGCAAGAGAATTTACAGAAAGCAAACAGCAGGTTGACGAATTTGCTCCCTTCTTGGCAGCACTAGGCGGTGCGTTAGCTAAAGGCGCAACAGCCGCAGGCACAGCTCTTGCTCGTGGCGCAGTAGCCGCAGGATCTAAAGTTGCCCAGGGCGCAACACAATTAGGTACCAAAGCCATTCAAGGTGTTGGACAGGTCGCTAAAACAGCAGCCACTACAGCCGGACAGGCCGCAGGTACAACAATTGGTACATCTGCCGCTAACAAACTAACTGGCCAATCTGGACAACAAACACAGCAACCTCCACAGGCACCTACTGTATTACCACCAAATACCAAGATAGAACCTATAATATCCAACAATCCTAACGAGATGGGATTTAAAATTGGCGATGCTAATTTTTCTCTAGATACCAAAGATCCTAAGAACGCACAGATGCTACAGCAATTAGGCAAACTAATGCCCAAACAATAATGAAAATACATCAATTACTATCCGGCGTTCAGCTTCCTATTACCAACGAAGAAAATAGCTTCATTGTTAAACACAGCGACAATGTAAGAATTACAACTCTAGACGGGCGCGATCAAGTGCTTGCTCAAAACTTGGTTCGCAAAGGCGTTTACTCTATAAGTAAAGACAACAATACTTTAATTAGAGAAACTAATGGACCATCTACCTGAACACTTAATAAAAAAGATTTTACACGTTTCTAACGAAGTCAAAGAAGAATTTCGTAAGAAGGGTGTAGCAATACCTACAATCAATGATAATGGTTCTATATCACTGGGGTATTATACAGTAACAAAAAACTCCGGTGGGTTTTATAATGTTTTAGACTATAGTGGAGAAGCTATAGTAAGTCAACTTAATCTACCACAAACAGCGGCCATGGTAGCCAACAACCTAGCCCTGGGAAAGTTTGTGGACTCTAAACTAGTTGACAAAGATCGCAGATATGGTTATGCTTTATTTGAAGAAGATCAAGCTAAACGTGCTCTAGCAAAAAGCAATAAAAAAGATCTAGATTACTTTGATTTAATGCTAACTAAGCACATGATCGCAAAAGCTAAGAAAGAATTATATAAAAGTGAGATTGTTAAGAGTTTCGAGAAACTTCGAAATCTCGTATAAATAACATTAACCACTTTTTGGAACTCACATGAAAACCACTGATTTTAACAAACCTATTACCAGTTCTAAACTAAAAGAGAACTTAGATAAGCAGTTTGGCGCGAATGTCAACATCGACCAATACTCTCGTGAACAGTTAGAAGACATTCGCAATAAGTTACGTACTCGTATTTTTCAACAAGAAGGTTCGTCAAAAATGGCGGATTTATTAACCAACGAAACATACCAAAAAGATCAAGCAATGTTACAGTTGCTCAACACAAGGATTAAAGAAATGCTAGGCGAAGACATCAAAAAATTAAAAGACAAAATGGTTGAACTAAGTGAAGCCAAGAAAGGTGTCAAAGCACCTAAGTACACTAAAAAAGCCAAAGGTACAATGGCCGACGACGACTATGATGGCGACGGCAAAGTTGAAACTGGCAAGCAAGAATACCTAGGCAGCAAAATCGCCGCCGCTAAGAAAGCTGGCAAAATGAAAGAAGGCACACTGTGCAAAAAGTGTGATTGCGATCCATGCGAATGCGATGATGTTAAAAAAGAAGGCAAGGGCGATGGCAACTTAGCCAACAATGCCAAACCCTACGACAAAGTTACACAAGGTGATGTTGTTGCTGGACGTTTAGGCAAAGATGCTAAAGGCGGCAAAGACAAAAAGATGAAAGAAGGCTTCCCAACAGTTGATGCGGCCAAAAAGGCACATGCTGAAAAAGGCACAGCTGGTATGAAAACTGGCGACAAGCAAAAGTCTTCAACAGGTGGCGAGATCACTAAAACTGCCACAGGCCTAAAGCACACAGCTGGTAAGAACTACGGTGGCCAAGATGCTCCTAAGACTCCTGACAGCGATAAGAAAGCCAAGAAGACTATGAAAGAAAGCCAATTTAAACACAATGTACGTTTTGTCAACGAGAGCCTACAGTTCTTGTTAGCAGAAGACGAAGAAGGTAAAGCCAAAGCTATTACAGCCGCAGGTGACATGGTCAATGATTACACATCATGGATGCAGCGTGTTGGTCAATATCAGACCAAGACAATGATTGAATTAGCTGATGCTATCAAAGCTGACTTTGGTGCCGCAGAAGCTGAAGCATTTAAAGCCGCAGTTGGTCCAGCTCTAAGCCAAACATTAGAAGTGCTAACACAACAACGTGAAGCAGTAAGTAACGCTGTTGCTGTACTAGCAGGTGAAGCTACTCCAGAAGAGCCAATGGGCATGGAACCAGGTATGGACCAAGGTATGGATATGCCTCCGGAGCCAGGTATGGACATGTCCGAGCCAGACGCAATGAACCCAACAGACGAGTTTGGTGCTAGCGATGCTGCCGCAGGTGGAGCAGAAACAGCAGGCCGTGCTATGCGTGAAAGCCGTCAAGAGCGTATTGTTCGTAAGCTGGCTGAGTCACACAGCATTATGGCAAAATTATCTAAATGAGATTATTTGAAGTAGACCTAGGATCTGCTAGAGATGTTCTAGCAGTACTCCAGGGATTAGCTAACAAGGAAGGGCAGTCATCTGAACTGCCTTTTCCTGTTGTAATGAATATGTTAAAACCTTTTGGATTAGGTATTAGCAGTCCTGACGGGCTTATCGCTCTTAAGAATAAAGTTGATCCAGCAGGCGATGTAATCCAAGACGTTTTAGACAACGGCACAGTTATTCTAAATACCAAAGTTCCTAGCCAAAACAAAGATACGGTTGTTAAAAAGCCCACAGGTCCTAGCGTGGACAAAATGGCATCAGCTAACGCCAAAGATTTAACTCCAAATATTTGACATCCCCGATATAGGTTGTTATAATTAACGTTATGACAACTTATACTCCACCTCCGTTCGTTGAACGCTTCCAATACAAAAACTGTGTCCAGGTCAATGATCCTGTTACACGCAAACGTGTCTACCAAACTCCAGACGGAGAAAGCCTACCTAGTGTAACAACTATTCTTGGCGCTACCAAAGACATGACGCACCTAAACGAGTGGAAGAAACGTGTAGGTGAAGATAAAGCTAATCAAATTACCAAAGAGGCGGCTGGGGTGGGGACCGCTATGCACGCTAATTTAGAACGTTTTTTAATCGGTGAGCAACGACAGCCCGGTAACAATCCAGTACACGTACAAGCCAACGCAATGGCTGATATCATTATTGCTAATGGACTCAGCAAAATGGACGAAGTATGGGCCATGGAACAGAGTTTATACTTCCCAGGACTATACAGTGGTACCACTGACCTAGTAGGTGTGTTTGAAGGCGTTCCGGCAGTCTGCGACCACAAACAGACTAACAAGCCTAAGAAAGCAGAGTGGGTAGAAGATTACTATCTACAACTAACAGCTTATATCTTAGCACATAACGAAGTCTATGGCACAGATATGAAGCGTGGCGTTATCTTTATGTGTAGCAGAGACTTCCAATATCAACAGTTTGACCTAAAACCTGAGGATTTTAACAAGTATCAGGACATGTGGTTAAGCAAGGTTGAAGAATATTATAATATGAGTCTCAAAGTCTATAAGCAAATGCTAACTTGAACGGATAAATATCCTATACAAGGATATTTCCATGGCCGTTATAGAAATCGCAAAAATTCAAGTCCGCAGAGGACAAGAGCTTCAAACAGGTATTCCCCAACTAGATCCGGGCGAATTAGGTTGGGCTGAAGATACTCAACATCTTTACATTGGTAAGCGCATAATTGAAGGCGCTAACTCTGACGAAAATACACGAATTCTTACCGAGCCTGATTTAGATAATATCTTTAACCTAATCGGTAGTACAGTTACACAGGCCATTGCTTATCAATATAGAGAAGGTGTTTCTTATATTTCTTCGGAAGTCAGAACACTACAGTCTAAACTAGACGACACAGTAAGCCTCACTGACTACGGAGTTGTTCCGGGTGTCACTGGTACTAACATCACAGCCGCACTACAAAATGCTGTAGAAGATATTTTCAATACTTTAACATGGGATTCTACTGAACGTAAAGACGCAAGACGCAGTCTTATTATTCCAGCAGGTGATTATGTAATTTCTAATGTTGTTGAACTTCCTCCTTATACTACTCTAGTAGGCGAAGGTCTAGGACTTACTACTCTTAGACTAGTTAACACTACTACTGGCATCTTTAAGACTATAGATGCTGACGGCCACAACTTTGAATCTACTAACATGCACTCGGGTGTTAAAAGAGCCAAAGATATCATTATCAAAGGTATGACCTTAGAGTATGCTGTAACTGCTACTTCCAACAATCCTTTGATTTCTCTAGACAATGTGTTACATGCTCATGTTACTAATGTAGAATTTAGAACAGCAATTAATACAACATCTACAACTACTTACGGTCTAGTAAGTCATGGTATTGGTGTTGGTGTTAGAGGCACAGGCGGTGGTATCGGATCTGGTAATGCTAATCTCTGTGAAAATGTTCTAGTAACTGATTGTACATTTGACAGTTTGTTAACTGGTGTTGAAACTACAGGTTCTGTAATTCGTCCTGTGATTGAAAACAGCGTATTCAGTAATTTAGATCGTGGTGTTAAACTATTCACAGTTGATAGTACACCTGCTCCAATGGGTGGTATATTTAAAAATAATAGATTTGAAAACATTGTTAAAGAAGGTATATATTCTGGAGAAACATTGTTCAATCCAGCTGGTACAAATCACCTAAGTGAAAACAACTTCTTCTATCAAGTAGGTAACGGTTTAAATCTAAGTGATGCTACTACATCTAGTCAGTATCCCGTAATAACTTTTTACGGTCAAGGGAATAGCTCTATCAATGATTATTTCCATAGACAGCTAGAAGCTAACACAACAGTTGATCCCGACTTTTATTTTAACCCATTAGTTGTAGGCACAGTGTCTATTGTGAATAACACTGTGTATCCTGTGGCATTATCAAGTGGCACTAACATTGCTACTACAATGACAAGATTTGCTTTAACTGGTACTGAACAAAAAATCGACGTTGACTATAAGTTGTTCGACGGTGAAAATCAATATTCTAGAACAGGTAAACTTTTAATCAATGTTTCTAAACCTACATCTCCAATTGGTAAGTTTGATACTGTAACGACTGCATCTGCCGGAGCTACTGTGATTTATCTAGGCGCAATGAATACAGGAACTTATGAGATAACCACAGGCGATGGCGTTAGTGGCACAGGAATTGCTGTAGGTACAACAGTTACTACTATTGCTAATGTAACAGGAACTATCACTGCCATTACATTAAGTATTGCTACTACGGGCATTGTTCCAATAGGAACATCTACTACATTTACCAAGTTCTATGACAGCTATGGATCATTAAGTGATTATTATAATTTCTCATACGTAGAAGAATGGCCACACGGTGACTCGGATGAATCTAGATTCAGCATTACCGAACCTATAAACAATTATGTTGAATTAAGATTCACAAATTGGAGTCCCGAAGATTTCGACCTAGAATTTCAAATAGTTAAATCAACCTAATAGATGTTCAATCAAAACATAGACGACCGATTGTCGTCGTGGGCACAGTTTCGTGCCCAGTTAGACAACAGTGATCAACCTCTCAATGAAGTTTGGGAGTTTTGGAAGGACGCACCGTTCATTCCATATAACAACAAGATAGATCCATTCTATCAACAAAGCTGGCCCAGTCCTTGGGAAATCATTGTACATAACAAGTATGATGATTTTACCAAAGCACTAATGATTGGTTTGACATTAAAACATACTAAAACCTTTAAAAATAGTAAGCTAGAAATAAGATCTCTTGTTGACAATCACAACACAGCCTACTATAATGTTGTATGTGTTGACGAAGAATGGGTCATTAACTATAATGATAACGGGCCTATTTTACTTAAAAATCTACCAGACTCATTTTTGATAGAAAATCTTATTGAACTAAGCACCCCCAGGTAAATATCTTCCTCGGCACATTTAAGAAGGTAAAAAAATAATATGATCACTGTGATTAAGCGCAATGGAGAGCGTGTTGCTCTCGATATCTCTAAAATTCAAAGACAAGTAGCACACGCATGTAGAGGTATAGATGGCGTTAGTCCGAGTATGATTGAAATTAAGGCTCAAATCGAACTACACGATGGTATGAGCACTGAGACCATAGATGAGTTATTGCTTAAAGCTATGGTTAATTTAATCGACGAAACTGAAAACCCAGAAATTAATAATGTTAACTATCAATACGTGGCAGGGCGCCAGCGTGTTAGTATGTTACGCAAAGAAGTATACGGCACCTATGATCCTCCTAAGCTAGTTGACATTGTAAAGAAAAACGTAGAGCTCGGTATGTACACCAAAGAATTACTTGAGTGGTACACCGAAGATGAATGGAATATCATTGACCTGTTCATAGATCACAACAAAGATGAAAGTTATACATTTGCCGCTATAGCACAACTCTGCGAGAAATATCTTGTACAGAATCGTGCTACTGGTACTATCTACGAAACACCACAGATACGTTATGCTATTGCGGCAGCAACAGCATTTCACAACGAACCCAAAGAAACTAGATTAAAACTCGTTAAGGAATATTATGAATGTGCGTCCGATGGTCATTTTACTCTTGCTACTCCTGTACTTGCTGGCCTTGGTACTACAACTAAACAGTTTAGTTCTTGTGTCCTTATTAGCAGTGATGATACCCTTGATTCCATATTCGCCGCAGGCGAAATGATGGCCAAATATGCGTCAAAACGAGCCGGTATTGGCCTAGAAATAGGCAGAATCCGACCCTTAGGCGCCCCAATTCGCAACGGTGAAATTAAACATACGGGTATGATACCATTCTTAAAGAAATGGTTTGCTGATCTAAGATCATGCTCGCAAGGCGGTATACGCAATGCCAGCTGTACAGTTACATTTCCTGTTTGGCATTACCAATTCGAAGACCTTATTGTACTAAAGAATAATCAAGGCACAGAAGAAAATCGTGTACGTCAAATGGATTACAGCGTAGTAGTCAATGCCATGTTCTGGAATCGTTACAAGCGTGGAGAAACAATGTCGTTGTTTGATCCAGCAGAAGTTCCAGACCTATACGAAGCCTACTATCGTGACTCAGCAGAATTTGAAAAGTTGTATCTACAATATGAACAAGATAAGACAAAGAAAAAGAAAGTTGTATCAGCAGATGAAATATTCAAAAATGGAATACTTAAAGAGAGAACTGATACTGGGCGCATATATCTTGTCAACATCGACAATGTTATCAACCAGGGGCCGTTTGACACAAAATTGGATCCAATATATCAATCAAACCTATGCCAAGAGATACTTTTACCCACCCGTCCTTTCCAGAGAATTGAAGACCCAGAAGGAAGAATTGCTCTTTGCACTCTTGGGTCAATCAACTGGGGAGCGTTCCGCAACCCGCAGGAGATGCGGAAAGCCTGTCGTGTTCTAGTACGTAGTCTAAGCAACTTGTTGAACTACCAAGACTTCTTATCAGTACAAAGTAAACTGGCTAACACAGACTTCGAACCCTTAGGTGTTGGCATTACTAACTTGGCCTACTGGCATGCTCGTAAGAGTTTCAAATACGGTGAAGCAGATGCTCTAGCAGAAGTCAAGCGTTGGATGGAACATCAAGCATACTACCTTACTGAAGCCAGTGTCGAGCTTGCCCAAGAACGTGGCCCATGCGGACGTAGTCAGTACACTTACTACGGTAAGGGAGTATTTCCTTGGGAACGTCGTAAGGCAGGAGTCAACGAACTCACAGACTTTACTCCTAGCATGGATTGGGAACCTCTACGTGCTCGTATGAAACAATACGGTATCCGTAATGCCACATTGATGGCTGTGGCTCCAGTAGAATCTAGTTCAGTTGTTTTAAACAGTACCAACGGTATTGAAATGCCCATGGAAATGATCAGTGTCAAGGAATCAAAGGCTGGTTCTTTTGTACAGGTAGTACCAGAATACAAACGCCTAAAGAATCGTTATCAGTTAATGTGGGATCAAAAAGACTGTGTTGATTACTTAAAGACTGCCGCTGTATTAGCTGTGTATATTGATCAAAGTCTGTCAACCAACACATTCTACAATCCTGCTAATTACACAGGCGGTAAAGTTCCTGCTACATTGATTGCCAAAAACTTGATGCTGGCTTACAAATGGGGACTAAAGACTATATACTATAGCTTGATCAACAAAGTCGGTGCTAAAGTTAATGTAACCGGTACTAATGAAATTACAGTTAATGGAGTTAGTACAGGAATTATTACCGCTGATAACGCAATTGTCTACGAAGCACTAGACGACGATTGCGAAGCATGTAAACTTTAAGGTATAAAATGAAAATAGGAATATTTGGCGATAGCTTTGCCGTCGGTTCAGTTTTGTGTAAAGAAATTCATTGGTACAATGTACTAGGTGAAATGTTAAATGCTGAAATAAAAACACATGGCATGGGCGGAACTTCATTAATATACAGTTATGAACGATTTTTAAAATATCATACAAACTATGATTTGAATATTTTTGTAGTTACACACTATGAACGATATACTAAACCTTTTTACTTAGCATCTACTGGCCAAGAGCCACACTGGCTTCCGTCTTATAACCAAATATATAATCTTAAAAAAACTTATCCTATGACGCCTGCCGAAATAGATTATTTAAATAGGATACAAAATTGGTTCATAATGTCAGACGATAAATTTATGAAAACTGCTCAAGAGCTTATGATTAGGGATATAATTTCAAAATCAAATAATGTTATTATTATAC
>Ga0209599_10001474_pt1 | contig 11078 bp, 9 predicted proteins | sample Shrwel_input2_FT_FD_187534 | JGI IMG/M metagenome (GOLD analysis project Ga0209599, IMG submission 187534) | Subsurface microbial communities from deep shales in Ohio, USA - Utica-3 well 1 S input2 FT (SPAdes) (version 2) ... | reverse complement strand
CAAGCACATCGAAGTGATCATTCGTCAGATGCTGCGTAAAGTCGACATCTTGGATGGCGGCGATACCAGCTTCATCAAAGGCGAACAGGGCGAATACGCCCGCGTGGTCGAAGAAAACGAAGCGATCAGTGCGCAAAACAAATTCCCAGCCAAGTTTAACCGCTTGCTGATGGGGATCACCAAAGCGTCGCTGTCGACTGATTCGTTTATCTCTGCGGCATCTTTCCAAGAAACGACTCGCGTCTTGACCGAAGCGGCTGTGACGGGCAAAGAAGATGATCTGCGTGGCTTGAAAGAGAACGTGGTGGTCGGTCGTTTGATTCCTGCCGGTACAGGTTTGGCTTATCACTTGGAGCGTCGTCGCCAAGAAGCCGAAGCTGCTGAGCAAGAGTTGACCACTGATTTCAGTGATGTCGATCAGGCGTTTAGTCAGGCACTGAACGAACAGCTATAAAACAGCCGTTCTGAACTAAAAAAAGACTGCTTCGGCAGTCTTTTTTTTATTTGAGCAGGCGTGCTGGTTTTGTCCGGTATTTGTCGAGCGCCCAGTCACAGTTTTGCCTTATTTTTCTGCATAACTCACACAAAAAGCCGAGTCTTCAGCCGATTGCTGTCAAATGTAGTCTTTATCATAGGAGCTGTTTTTTTGCTCGTGATGGTTGATCTGCTATGTCGCGCCCGTTCAAACCGAAAATGATTGTGCTGCTGGTCGCAGGCTTGCTATTAGCGGCTGCGTTGTATGCGCTGTGGTCGAGTCGCGCGGATGGCGAGGGGGCAGGCGCTGCCGGTCAAGGTCAGTTAGGTCGTGCCGACAAGCCGGTCAGCGTCAAAACCAGCTTGAGCCGTCGTGAAGACCTGAATGTTTCGCGTGAGATTGCTGCGACCATTGCACCGCTGAATCAGTTGGTGGTGCGTCCACAGATCAGCGGTCAAATTGAGCAGCTGTACTTCGAGGAAGGGCAAGCGCTTAAAGCCGGTCAACTGATGGCCACGCTGGACAGTCGCAGCGCGCGCGCCGAGTTGGCCAGTAGCGAGGCGGAGTTGGCGCGGATTCAGTCACAGCTTGAAGTGGCGCAAGCCGAGCAGCGCCGCTATCAAGGCTTGCTGTCGACTCAAGCGGTATCACAGCAAGAAGTGGCGCAATTGGCTGGACAAACCAAACAGCTACAAGCGCAACTCAACGCCGCCAAAGCAAACGTGCAAGCCCAACAGGTTCAAGTATCGCTGATGCGGATTGTCGCGCCGATCAGCGGGCGAGTTGGCTTGCGTCAAGTGTCAGTTGGGGCGCAGGTCAGCAGTAACGACAGCAACGGCATAGCGACGTTGACCCAAACCCAGCCGATTTCGGTGCAGTTTGGTGTGCCGGAGCAACTGTTAGGCGCAGGATCACTACAAGGTAAACCGATTGAAGTCCGTGCCACCAGCGGTGAACAACTGCTAGCGCAAACCCGCATCAGTCGGCAAGACAGTCAAATCGACCCAACCACCGGTAGCGTGTCGGTACGGGCAATCCTGCCCAATCCAGATGAGCGGCTGTTGTCCGGTCAATCGGTACGGGTACGGCTGGCCGAGCAGTCGTTGCGTCAGGTAGTGACTGTTCCAACACGGGCGATTCAGCAGGGTCTGAACCAAACGTTTGTCTACGTGATTAAAGATGGCATCGCCAACAGAACTCCGATCACCCGACTGGCACAAAACGGCGAAGTTAGTGCAGTGGACGGCCTTGATGCGGGTGTTGCCGTGGTGGTCGAAGGCCAGTTACGCCTTAAAGACGGCAGCAAAGTACAGACCGCAGATGTAGCAAGCATAGATACAAAAAGCGAAGCTACGCCGAGTGAAGTTAAACAGAGCAGCACATCGACAGGAGCAGGTCGATGAGTATGCTGGAGCTGTTTGTCCGTAAGCCGATTGCGACCGGATTGCTGACCTTTGCCTTGCTGTTGGTCGGGATCTTTGCGTTTACCCAGTTGCCAGTTTCGCCGCTACCCCAAGCAGAATTTCCGACCTTACGGGTCAGTGCCAATCTGTCCGGTGCGAGTCCCGAGGTGATGGCGACCACGGTGGCCACACCATTGGAAAATGAGCTGTCCGCGATTGCGGGGATTCAAGAAATCAGCTCAAGCAGCAGTACCGGCAGCACCAACATTACCTTGCAGTTTGGGCTGGACAAATCGCTGGATGAAGCGATTCAAGAGGTACAAGCCGCGCTGAATAATGCCGAACGCCGCTTGCCGCAGAGCATGACCTCGCCGCCGCGTTGGCGCAAAGTCAATCCCGCTGATGCGCCGATTTTGGTGCTGACCGTCTACTCCGACGCCATGTCAGCGCGTGAGCTGTCTGATCTGGCCGAAAACGTGATCGCACGCCAAATCAGTCAGATCGAAGGCGTGTCGGAGATTGATATTTCGGGTCAGCGCCGTCCAGCATTACGGATTGCTGCCGATCCGATGCGCTTGGCGGCGTATGGTTTAACCTTGGCCGATATTCGTGCGGTGATTGCCACCAGCAGTGGTAGTCAGCCCAAAGGCTCGTTATTTGGGCAAATTCAAACCAGTACACTCGAAACCAACGATCAACTGTTTGAGGCTAAGCAATACGAAGAGATTGTTTTAACCTATCAAAATCAAAACGCAGTGCGCTTAAAAGACGTCGCAACGGTCACCGATGACATCGAAAATCCGTATGTATTTGCGCTACAAAACGGCCGTGAAGGCTTAAACCTGATTATTCGTCGGCAACCGGATGCCAATATCGTCGAAACCGTAGATCGGATTCGCGCCACGTTGCCGGATCTGCAACAACGCTTACCAGCCTCAGTCGAGGTCAGTGTGCTGAATGACCGCACGCGCACCATTCGCGCCACATTACATGAAGTCGAGCTGACTTTGTTGGTGACGATTGGGCTGGTGATTGCGGTGGTAGCGCTGTTTTTACGGCAGTGGGCGGCGACCATGATCGTGACCGCCGCTTTGATTGTGTCGCTGATTGCGACCTTTGCGGGGATGTGGGCGCTGGGGTTTAGCTTAAACAATTTATCGCTGATGGCGCTGATCATCGCGGTGGGGTTTGTGGTCGATGACGCGATTGTGGTGATCGAAAACATTCAGCAGCATGTCGAGCGCGGCAAATCGTCGATGGCGGCGGCGATTGATGGGGTGCGCGAAATTGCCCCGACCGTGTTGTCGATCAGTATCAGTTTGATTGCGGCGTTTATTCCACTGTTGTTTATGGATGGGATTATTGGTCGCTTGTTCAGTGAGTTTGCGCTGACGGTGACCATTGCGATTTTGTTGTCGGTGTTGGTCAGTCTGACCTTGGTACCGATGCTGGCGGCGCGTTTTACCAAGACAGCGGTCTCGCATAATGCAGGCGTGTCAGGCTGGCTGTTGCGCGGCTATGATGCGCTCTTGAAGCCGGTGCTGAATCATCCGCGTAGTACCTTTGCGGTGTTCATCCTGACCCTGCTGGCAACGGTATGGGCGTATGTCGGGATTCCAAAGGGGTTTTTGCCACAACAAGATACGGGTTTTGTGCAGGGCACCAGCCAAGCGGCGGAAAATATCTCGTATGCTGATATGGTCGAAAAACACCGACAACTGGCCGAAATTATTGGCAAAGAAGACGCGGTGCAAGCCTATGGGACGGCGCTGGGCGGTGGCGGGCAGAGCTTTAGCAGTGGTCGGTTTTTTATTAACCTCAAGCCGCCAAGTGAGCGCGATGTGACGGCGCAAGAGTGGATTGCGCAGATGCGGCCAAAACTGGCAAAAGTCGCCGACATCAACGTATCACTACGCGCCGCGCAAGATATTAACTTGGGCGTGGGCGGCGGTCGTAGCAACTATCAGTATATTTTGCGTGGTACGGATCAGGCCGAACTGACCGAGTGGGCACAAAAGATGACTGAGGCGATGGCAGAGTTGCCGGAGCTGACCGATGTTAACAACGAGCAACAACTCGGCGCAGCGGTGACCCGTTTGCAGATTGATCGAGTCGAGGCAAGTCGCTATGGCTTGACTGCCGATCAGATCAACCAAGCCTTGTATGACGCGTTTGGACAACGCCAGATCAGCGAATACCAAACTAGCATCAATCAGTATGGGATTATTTTACAACTCGCCAATGATTATCAGGGGCAGATCAGCAGTCTGAATGCGATTCAACTGCGCTCACCCATTACACAAGGCATGATTCCGCTGACCAGCGTGGCGCAAGTGCTGCCACCCGCGACCGGTGCGGTGACGATCACCCGACAAGGCTTGATGCCTGCGGTGACCTTGAGCTTTAACTTGGCCGAAGATGTGGCGCTCGGTGATGCGGTGCTGGCGATTGATGGGTTGGGCGAGCAGATTGGTCTGCCAGACAGCATCAATGGCGTGTACAGCGGTTCGGCGCAGGCGTTTCAGGATTCGCTGGCATCGCAGCCGCTGTTGATCGGCGCGGCGGTGTTGGCGATTTATATTATTTTGGGTGTGTTGTACGAAAGCCTGCGGCATCCGCTGGTGATTTTGTCGACGTTGCCGTCGGCGGGCTTGGGTGCGTTGTTGGCCTTGTGGGTGTTTGGGCAAGATCTGAGTATTATTGCATTGATTGGCTTGATCTTATTGATCGGGATCGTCAAGAAAAACGGCATTTTGATGGTGGATTTTGCGATTACGGCACAGCGTGAGCGTGGCTTGTCTGCGCATGATGCGGTGTATGAGGCGTGTTTGGTACGGTTTCGGCCGATTGTGATGACCACTGTCACGGCGTTGTTGGCGGCGATTCCGCTGGTGTTGGCGATTGGCGAGGGTGCAGAGCTGCGCGTGCCGCTGGGGATTGCGATTGTCGGTGGGCTGTTGATCAGTCAGATTTTGACGCTGTTTAGTACACCGGTGATTTATATCATGCTGGAAAACTGGTTTGGCACGCCACCTGCTACACGATTGGCGTCACCTGCTGCGCCCGTACCAGTTGACACTGATCGGAAGACACCTTTGCCTTAACGTTGTTGTTCAGTTTAAGCCGCTGTGTAATCGTGTACAGGCTTAACAGATTGCACACGGTGACGACCACAAATGCTGACGTCAGTTGCGCTGGATTCGGGTTAAGCTGTCGTGATCAACGCGAGTATTTTTTTGGATCGATCATGATACATAGACTAGAAGTAGATTGTCGGTTGGGCTATCAGGTCAATGATACGTCCGAATTTATTGTGCAAGTGCAAGCTGCCCAGCACCCGTGGCAGCGCATCGTGTCGGAGCAACTCCAGATCGGCACGATCACACCGCACTTGTTTACCGATGTCAGTGGACTCAATCGGCTGATTCGGTTTACCGCGCCTGCAGGCGAGTTTGAGGTGTTCTATCGTGCGGTGGTCGAAGTCAACATGCCCACGCCAGACCAGCACGCCCGCGAATATGAGGTCGCTGAACTGCCTGCTGAGGTGCTGCATTATCTATTGCCGAGTCGCTACTGTGAGTCGGATCTGATGGGGGCGATGGCACGGCGTACCTTTGGCGACTTGCCGCGTGGCTGGGTGCGGGTACAAGCGATTTGCGATTGGATTCATCAGCATATCAGCTACGAAATCGGCTCAAGTCAAGCCACCACCACAGCGCGTGACGTGCTGGCCAATCGTGCGGGGGTGTGTCGGGATTTTGCGCATTTGGGCATCACGTTGTGTCGGGCGCTGAATATTCCGGCGCGCTTTGTGTTTGGGCATGTTGAGTTTCCAGATCCACCACCGGATTTTCATGCGCTGTTTGAGGCGTATATCGGCGGGCAGTGGATGCTATTTGATCCGACCAAAATGGTCGATCTGGGCACAATCGTTCGTATCGGCACAGGCGTAGATGCGACCGACGTGGCGTTTGCGACCATGTATGGCGATGTGCAGATGACCTATATGAAGCCATTGGTGCGCGATTATGTTGAAGGCCAGCCAACAGAGTTTGCCGAGATTGGCTGTTATATCGGTGAGGATAAACCACCAAACTGAGTCATCTTTTTGCGCCATCTTTGCACAGGCAAATACCGCAAAACACCGACAGCCCCTAGACCTTTGCAAGTGGCAAGAGTAACCTTGCCAGCAATTGTTTTATCTTGTGGGTAGGGTTGTCCAAATGAATAGCGAAACGTTAGCCAGTCTGTTGCAAGCGGCGTTCCCCGATGCCCAAATCGCCGTGACGGGTGAAGGCAGCAAGTTTGATCTGCGCATTGTCGATGCACGTTTTGAAGGCATGCGTCCGGTCGCGCGTCAGCAAGCGGTCTACGCACCTTTAAATGAACATATCGCCAGCGGTGTGGTGCATGCGGTGACGATTCGGGCAATGACCCCAGAAGAATGGCGCAAAGCCAGCTTGTTCGGGGGTTGATGCAAGATGGATCAGTTCCTTATTCAAGGCGGCCACCCGATTGATGGCGAAGTGGTGATTTCCGGCGCCAAAAACGCCGCACTGCCGCTACTGGCTGCGACCTTGCTGGCCAGTACCCCGATGACTCTGACCAACGTGCCCGACCTCAAAGATGTCACGACGCTGATTAAGCTGATCGAAGGGATGGGCGTCACGGTACAGCGCGATGGTGATCGCGTACATATCGATAACAGCACCTTAAATAGCAAATTTGCCCCGTATGATCTGGTCAAAACCATGCGTGCCTCGATCTTGGTGCTCGGCCCCTTGCTGGCGCGTTATGGCGAAGCTGTGGTGTCACTGCCTGGTGGCTGTGCGATTGGTTCGCGTCCAGTCGATCAACATCTCAAAGGTCTGACCGCGCTGGGTGCAGACATCCAAGTCGAAAACGGCTATGTGCATGCCAAGATGAACGGACGTTTGCAAGGTGGACACTTGCTGTTTGATATGGTCACGGTCGGCGGGACTGAGCATCTATTGATTGCCGCGACCTTGGCCGAAGGTACCACCGTGATCGAAAACGCCGCGCGTGAGCCGGAAGTGACTGATCTGGCGCATATGCTGGTCAAGATGGGCGCAAACATCGACGGCATCGGCACAGATACGCTGACCGTACAAGGTGTTGATTCGTTGCTGGGCTGTGAGTATGCGGTGGTGGCGGATCGGATCGAAACTGGCTCGTATTTGGCCGCTGCTGCGATGACCGGCGGACGCGTCAAAGCCTTAAATACCGATGCCAGCCTGATGGAAGCGGTGCTGATCAAGTTTGAAAAAATGGGCGCCAAAATCACCACCGGCGACAACTGGATTGAGCTGGATATGCAAGGCCGTCGCCCACAAGCGATCAGTTTCCGCACCTTGCCGCATCCGGCGTTTCCGACCGATATGCAAGCGCAATTGATGGCGGTGGTCTGTGTGTCGGAAGGTGCCGGTACGATCACCGAAACCATTTTTGAAAACCGCTTTATGCATGTGCCAGAACTGGCGCGCATGGGTGCAAACATCCAAGTCGATGGTCATACCGCGATTGTGACAGGGGTTGCCAAGCTGCAAGCTGCACCGGTGATGGCGACTGATCTACGCGCTTCGATGTCGTTGGTCTTGGCGGCGTTGGTTGCGGATGGCGAAACGCGGATTGATCGGATTTATCATATTGATCGCGGTTATGAGCGGGTCGAAGAAAAACTGCGTGGCTTGGGCGCAAAGATCCAACGGGTGAAAGCATGACCGATGTTGATCAAAATGTGAGTGGTGACTTTGATCATGGTTTGACCTTGGCATTGTCCAAAGGTCGGATTTTAAAAGAAACCTTGCCACTGCTAAAAGCCGCTGGGATTGAGCTGCTGGAAGATCCGGAAAAGTCGCGCAAGCTGATTTTTCCGACTAGTCATCCAAGTGTGCGGATTTTAATCCTACGCGCCAGTGATGTGCCGACCTATGTCGAAAACGGTGCTGCGGATCTGGGCGTGGCCGGTAAAGACGTGCTAATGGAACATGGCGCACACAACGTGTATGAGCCACTGGATCTAAAAATCGCCAATTGTCGCCTGATGACGGCCGGTAAAGTCGGCGCAGTGCCGCCAGTTGGTCGCCTGAAAATCGCCACCAAATACGTCAATCTGACCCGTCAGTTTTATGCCAGTCGTGGTGAACAAGTCGATGTGATCAAGCTGTATGGCTCGATGGAGCTTGCGCCGCTGGTTGGTTTGGGGGATTTGATCGTCGATGTGGTCGATACCGGCAATACGTTACGCGCCAACGGTCTTGAACCTTTAGAGGTCATCTGTCAGGTGTCATCACGCTTGATCGTCAACAAAGCCAGCTATAAGCGTAAGCAAGCACTGCTTGCGCCGGTGCTCCAGCAGCTAGAAGCGGCGGTTGCGGCGCGTTAAATCTAAGCTTGATCAGGTCATTTGAGCAAACACGGCGGGGCAGTGCATGCCCCGCCGTATGTTTTTTAGCGGCTGTATTTGAGACCAATTGAGGTTAAACCATCGCGTGAGTCGCCGTCGTCTGACATGGTGTCTTTGAGTTGATAGCTGACAATCCCTGAGATGTTTTGGCTGAGCGTGGCCGAAAACGCACTGCGCGAGCGTAAGATTTGCGTGTCTTCACCATATTCATAAGCCAGATCTTGATTGAATTTGAGGGTGTCGGTGATTTTGCGCTCATATGCCAATCCAACTGTCCCGAGTGACTCGTTGGTGGTGTCGCGTGGTGCGAGCTTCTGTTTGCTGTGGCGCACACCCACACCGGCCTCTGTGGTTAGGAATTGAACGTCATCGCGCAGCACTTCGTAACCCAAGCCTGCTGTGAGATTGGCTTGGTAATCAAACGCGCTGTTCAAGTCTTTTTCGACTTGGACGCGGCCATAATGATAAAACGTATCGGTGCTGTAGTGAGTGGCCTTCGCAGCGACTAAATAGCGTTCGAGGTTATCGCTGCTACCTTGGCTATTCACTGCTTCTGCGGAGAGCTCCTGCCCCCAAGCCCCTTGGCGGCGTTGATATTTGGCATTGCCTGCAAGGTTTTGTTTGTTGGTTTTACTGCCATCAGCTGCGCGGGAGTCATTGACCAAATAACTCAGATCAACGTTTAGTTTTTCGGTGACGCTGCTGTCAGCATGGCTGACACTACCTACAAAACATGTTGCCGCGATGATTAAAAGACGCAATTTCATATTCAACCTCTCGTGTTGTGATAAAAATCAATCAAGCTGCTTAAAAAGCGGCAAACGCTAACATGATTTTGTTTTCGTTGAGGTATCGACTAAGATAAGCTGATGTTTTTGCCTGACCAAATCGATGTCTGGCGGGCATTTGCTGGGTTTTTGTGAGCATATATTGATGTTACTAGCCTTAGAAACCGCCAACGACCAATGCTCGGTGGCGCTGATTGATGCCGATGGTCAAGTGTTGGCGATGCGGCATGATGGTCGTGCGCGCGAACAAACCCGCTTACTGTTGCCGATGATCGATGCGGTGTTGGCAGAGGCACAGACCAGCTTGCCACAATTGTCGGCGATTGCGTTTAGTCGTGGCCCAGGCTCGTTTAGTGGGATTCGGATCAATGCCGCAGTGACGCAAGCGTTGGCATGGGCGCACGATCTGCCGGTACTGCCGATCTCGACTTTGCAAGCCACCGCACAAGCGGTACTGGAGCACAGCACAGCAACGCGGATCATGGTGGTGCTGGATGCACGCATGAATGAAGTGTATGTCGCGGCCTACCAGCGTGATCAGGCTGGTGTGTTGCAGTTGGTCGGTGATGAGCAGCTCTTGGCCTATACCGCAGTGCAATTGCCCGCCGAGTGGCAGCAGGATGCCAGCGTGTTATGGGTCGGCAGTGGCGTACGGTTGTTAGCGGGGATTCCGGCCGAATCTGGTCTGCATGACGTGAGTGCCAGTGCCATCCAAATTGCCCAGTTGGGACTGCTTGCTCATCAGGCCGGTCAAGCGGTCTCTGCGTTCCAGGCGTTGCCGGTCTATCTGCGTGATGATGCGTGGAAAAAACTTGCCGATCAGGGTAAATCGGCTTGAGCGTCGATCAGATTCGTCCTACTGATCCGTTGTGTTTACCGTTTTGGGTGTTGGCGGCTGAGCAGGACAACGCACAGCATTGGCAAGCCTTACTATCCGACAAAAATGTCCAGCTTGATCTCCAGATACACGCCGAGCCCTTACGCAGCAAAGACCTACGCCAACAGCCCGAACTGGCCTTATTGCTCGATCAAGACGGGCTATGGTTGGCGGCTGATGGCATGCGCATGCAGCCGGATTGGATTGGACAGTTACCGCGTTTAAAGCGTGCCACCATCAAGACCGAACTGGCGGCGCGCGCCTGTCAGGTCGAGCAGCAGCCGTTCATCATTGATGCGACGGCGGGCATGGGGCATGACGGCTTATTGTTGGCGCGGCTGGGTGCAACTGTGACGCTGGTCGAACAGCATCCGGTGGTCTGGGCGTTATTGCTGTCGGCGATGCAGCAGGCGCAATCCAATCCGCATCTGGCCAAAATCAGCCAGCGTATGCAGTTGGTATATGCCAACGCAGTGGATTGGTTGGCCGAGCAGCACTTTGAACAGTCAGCACAGCAACAGGCTGATGTGGTGTACCTTGATCCGATGTTTCCCAAGCCCGAACAACCGGATAAGCAGCAGCCGTTGGTCAAAAAAGAGATGCAGATTTTGCAAAAGTTGTTCAGTGCATCGACCGATGCAGGGGATGCGCTGTTAGCACCTGCGCGTCAGGCGGCCAAGCGGGTGATCGTCAAACGTCCCAAGCTTGCACCGGCTTTGGCTGGGATTGCACCGGATCATCAGTGGTTGGGTGATGCGTGTCGGTTTGATGGTTATTTTCGGATAGACGAGCATCCAAGCGAAAAAAACCAAGAACACACACAGATACAGGACGGCGTATGAGCAACGTTTGGCAACGCTTTGACCAAGCCGCAGATCAGTATGATCAGGCCACCCCGCTGCAACAGCAATCGGCTGAGTTGTTGTTGCAACAGATTGGCACGCTACAGCCCGACAGTGTCTGGCTGGATGCGGGTTGCGGTACGGGTCGGTTAGCCAAGCGGTTGGCGGCGCAACAGGCGCGGGTCTGGGCGGTGGATCGGGCGTTGGCGATGTTGCAGCCGTTACGCGCTGAGGAAAATATTCAGATCATTTGTACTGATCTGCGT
>Ga0209599_10001472_pt1 | contig 11088 bp, 11 predicted proteins | sample Shrwel_input2_FT_FD_187534 | JGI IMG/M metagenome (GOLD analysis project Ga0209599, IMG submission 187534) | Subsurface microbial communities from deep shales in Ohio, USA - Utica-3 well 1 S input2 FT (SPAdes) (version 2) ... | reverse complement strand
ATCCAAATAACCATTAATGCGAAGTTGCGACACACTCAAATTGGCTTCACAAGTCAGCAAAGCAATGCGCTTACAACCTGTAGTAATTAAATGTTGTGTAGCGTGTACCGCCGAATCATAATCATCGACCACTACTTTATCGCAATCTACAATTTCGGAAATACGGTCGAACATTACGATTGGCACTCCTTCTTTAATCACTTCTTTAAAATGAGTAATTTCATTCTTTTTTTGTGTTTCTTCGGCAATAGACAAAATAAAACCATCTACCGTACCATTGCTCAACAAATCGATAGCTTGCTTTTCTTTGGTAAACGATTCGTTTGAAATATAGGTAATCACATTATACCCTTTGGTATTGGCGTACTTTTCAATACCGCTAAAAACCTTAGCAAAAAAAGGATTCAATATATTCGGAATAATCACACCTATAGTATTGGTTCGCTGTCTCTTTAGGTTTTGCGCCATACTATTGGGCTTGTAATTGCTCAGTTTGGCAAATTCTTTAATTTTCGTCTTGGTATCTTCCCCTATTTCGGGACTATCCGATAAGGCTTTAGAAACCGTAGAAACAGAAAATCCTAACTGAAGTGCTATTTGTTTTAACGTAGGCTTGGCTTTCATTTTACTCCTATATATACTGTAAAAGTAAAAATTAAAAACGAACAATTGAAACTTGTAGCAAAATCAGAACGTAAGTGTTTTTATAACGTCTTGACCAACAATTAAAAAAGAAAAATGTTACAGCTATTTGCTTTATTAATAAATAATTGTACTTTTGCACTCCCTTAATTGGGAATGGAATGTTTAATTAAAAAGTAATTATTGTGAACACATTAAGCTACAAGACAGTATCAGCTAACAAAGCTACCGTTCAAAAAGAATGGATCGTTGTTGACGCTGAAGGTCATAACTTAGGTCGTCTTGCTTCAAAGGTCGCTATGATCTTAAGAGGTAAATACAAGCCAAGTTATACACCGCACGTGGACTGTGGAGATAACGTAATTGTTATCAATGCAGAAAAAATCAACCTAACAGGGAACAAACTAGATGACAAAACTTACGTTCGTCATACAGGTTACCCAGGAGGACAAAGATTCTTAACTGCTAAAGTAATGCAACAAAAAAACCCTGCATTATTAGTAGAAAAAGCAATCAAAGGAATGCTACCTAAAAACAAATTGGGTGCTGAGTTATTCCGTAATTTAAATGTAAATGTAGGTCCAGAGCACAAACAAGGCGCTCAAAAACCTAAAACCGTTAATCTAAACGATCTTAAGTAATGGGAGTTATTCACAAAATCGGTAGAAGAAAATGTGCCGTGGCACGTGTTTATGTATCGGAAGGTACAGGAAACATCACTGTAAACAAAAGAGCTTTTGCTACTTATTTCCCTACTGCTACTTTACAGTACAAAGTTATGCAACCAATGTCTATGACAGAAAATGCAACTAACTATGACGTAAAAATCAATGTATATGGTGGTGGTGCTACAGGACAAGCTGAGGCTGTTCGTATGGCTATCGCTCGTGCAATGTGCGAAGTAGGAGAAGGAAACAGAGCAATCTTAAAACCTGAAGGATTATTAACGAGAGACCCAAGAATGGTTGAACGTAAAAAATTCGGTCAGAAGAAAGCTCGTAAGAGATTCCAATTCTCTAAACGTTAATATTTATTATTATTTATTAAAAACTAAGTTATTGTTGCTCTTTCAGCTGAGGCTGGAAATTAGTTTAGCATCTAAATGGTTAAGACCTGAGAAATCGCTACTTACCCATTGCTAATTCAACAGAACGTAAACTATTACAAAATGGCAAATAAAATAGAAGTTAAAGACTTACTAGAAGCTGGTGTTCATTTCGGACACATGACTAGAAAATGGGACCCAAACATGGCTCCTTACATCTATATGGAGCGTAATGGTATTCACATTATCAACCTATACAAAACAGCAGCTAAAATCGAAGAAGCTAACGAAGCTTTAAAGAAAATCGCTGCATCTGGTAGAAAAGTACTTTTCGTAGCTACCAAAAAACAAGCTAAAGACATCGTTGCTGAAAAAGCAGCGGCTGCAAACATGCCTTACATCACTGAAAGATGGCCTGGTGGTATGTTAACCAACTTCGTTACTATTCGTAAAGCTGTTAAAAAAATGGCTTCTATCGACAGAATGAAGAAAGACGGAACATTTGATACTCTTTCTAAAAAAGAGAAATTACAAATTGATCGTTTACGTGCAAAATTAGAGAAAAACTTAGGTTCTATCTCTGATATGTCAAGATTACCTGCTGCGTTATTCGTAGTAGATATCAAAGCGGAACACATCGCAGTAAAAGAAGCTCAAAAATTAAACATTCCAGTTTTCGCAATGGTGGATACTAACTCTGACCCACGTCAAGTTGAGTATGTAATCCCTGCAAACGATGATGCTTCAAAATCAATTGACAAAGTATTATCATTAGTTACTGCTGCTATCACTGAAGGTCTTGCAAATAGAACTTCAGACAAAGAAGTAGAAGCTACTGAAGAAGCAAAAGTTGAAACTACAACTGCTGCTACAGAAGAATAAATAAATTAAGTTCCAATCTCAAAATTCCAAATTCCAAAATTTTAGAAATAAAATTGGTTTTTGGGATTTGAGATTTGGAATTTTTTCCTTTAAAAAACAACATTTAAAATTTAAAATACTATGGCAACAATTACTGCTGCAGACGTAAATAAATTAAGACAAACTACAGGTGCCGGAATGATGGACTGTAAAAAAGCTTTAGTTGAAGCTGATGGAGATTTCGATAAAGCGATTCAAATCCTTAGAGAAAAAGGACAAAAAGTTGCTGCTAACCGTTCTGACCGTGAGTCTTCTGAAGGAGCTGCTGTTTCTTTTGTTAATGCTGACAACACTAAAGGAGCTATCATCACTTTAAACTGCGAAACAGATTTCGTAGGTAAAAATGAAGCTTTCGTAACTTTGGCTAAAGAATTAGTAGAAAGAGCTATCAACTTCGCTACTAAAGAAGAATTTTTAGCTTCAGATTTCAACGGTATTACTGTTGCTGAAAAATTAATTGAGCAAACAGGTGTTATTGGTGAAAAAATCGAAATCGGTGGTTTTGAAATCTTAGAAGGTGCTTTCGTTGGATCTTATGTTCACGTTAACAAAATTGCTGCATTAACTGCAATTTCTGCACCAATTGCTAATGGAGACGTTTTAACTAAAGACATCTCTATGCAAGTTGCTTCTATGGGAGCGGATACTTTATCTTACAAAGATTTCGATCCAGCTTTCGTTGAATCTGAACTTGCTGCTCGTATTGCAGTAATCGAAAAAGATAATGAAGAAGCAAAACGTTTAGGAAAAACTTTAAAAAATGTTCCTAAATACATTTCTTTCTCTCAATTAACAGAAGAAGTGTTAAAACAAGCGGAAGAAGATGCTAAAGCGGAATTAAAAGCGGAAGGTAAGCCAGAACAAATTTGGGACAAAATTGTTCCAGGAAAAATTCAACGTTTCATTTCCGATAATACTTCTTTAGATCAAGAGAGAGCTTTATTAGATCAAAACTTCATCAAAGATGACAGTAAAAAAGTAGGTGATTATGTTAAAGATTTCAACGTTGAAATTACAGGTTTCAAAAGAGTTACTTTAGGATAAGCACATCTTACATCCTTATATAAAACCCCGATTACTATCAAGTAATCGGGGTTTTTGGGTTTTTTCTTACAAATAAGATTTAAAAATCTAACTAAAATTAGGGATTGTTTCGTACCTTATTTTAGTTCTATATTTGTAGGAAACAAATTTAACCCAAAACATTTGCTTATGAGAATAAGACTACTAACTCTCTTATTGTTAACCCTATTGACTTCAATAACAACTGCGCAATCAAAAGCTAAAAAAGGGGTTACAACCAAAAAAACGACAAAAAAAACCACTCTTGTAAAAAACACCAACAGAGAACCTGAAATTGTTGACAAATTAATTGTTGAGGAAGCTACTGAATCAAACCCTTTAAAGGTAAAATACAGAAGGAGTTCCCTATATACCTTGATGGTAGACACTCCAGGAATGCCCTATGCTGATTCTATTAAAAAGTATTTTGTTACTAGTAAAATTCCAGACAAATTTAACAACCATAACATAGAGACTCGCATAGTTGACAAAGTTCCATCAATTAGTTCTCCTTTATCATCAGCATCTTCAGGAATGGCTGGTAGTTTGGTTGGAACTTCAAATTCCCCTGACAATCTAGTAAGTCTTATGCGTGGCTTTGGAGCAACTACCGAAACTCCATACTACAAAGAATACCAAACCGAACGAAAAAGACTGGAAGATGAAGCCAAAGAAATTGGAGTAACCAAAAAGAAAAAAATAACCGAATACATAGACAAAAGAGTGACTTTTGATAATCAGAGATATCAAAAAGAACTTTATGATGCTATGCCGCAAGAATACAAAGATCAATTGAAAGCCGCTCAAAAAGAGACTAATGACATAGCTCGAAAATTAGTAGCCAAATGGTTTGACCGATCACCAAAAGGAGGATTCAATATGAGCTTAATTAAAGCAAGAGGAAATTATGACGCCTCTGTTTTAGACATAGCCAAAGCCAGAGCCAGTAAAAGAGGCTTAACCATGCTTGGAGATGCCGGTGAAGAATTAATCAAAAATACCTTTGTACTTGTCAATGAATTCAAATACACTGACAAGGAAGAAGTGGCTAAAAAAGCCAGTGGCTGGTTAAATGCGATATCACAAGTGGCAAGTGTTGTCCCTGGAGGTTCTAGCATTTCAAACATATCAGCCGTTACTTCATTAGGAGTAACCGTTGCAGGTAAAGGGTATATCGTGAAAACAAAAGCACATTTGTTCCGTTTGGATTGGAACGAAGAAGTAGCTGCAAAATTCTACAGCGATTTTTGGGCCACCGACAAAACTATAACTCCAGAGAAGAAAAAAGCTTTTGATGAAACCGATATTTTCAAACTGGTTTATGTGGGCACCGATGAATCATGGGCCGATGTTCAATCGTCTATTTTCACCAATAAGACCGATTTAAAATTAGTTGAAAGAGCTACAATGAAAGCCATGGATGCAGTAATTGTAAAACTTCAGAAAAACCATGACGAATTCAAAACCAAGACCCCTTTGTTTTCTAACGAACCTCTAACAGCAAAAATAGGACTAAAAGAAGGTCTCTCATCAAAATCGGTTTTTGAAGTACTAGAGCAACAAATCAATGAAGATGGGATTCCTCAGTATGTGAGTGTTGGTCAAGTAAAAGTAGATGAAACCTATCCAATTTGGGATAACCGCTATGGTGCAGATGTCGAAAACCCTAATATCACAACAGACAAAACGTTCTTCAAAAAAATCAGCGGCAAAGATTTGTATCCGGGCATGTTATTGGTGCAGAAAAGAGGAAAATAAAACTAATTTTTGGGGTTGCATATAAATAATGATATAACTATTATTGCAGTACCATACATATTAACAAGATTTATATTGTTAAAAAATATAAACAACTAAAACGTAACATTTAAAATTCAAACAACTATGAAAAAACTCTATCTAGTAGGTGCACTTTTGATGATGCTATCAACACAAGCCCAAAAAACAAAACAAGACGAAGGAATTAAACTAGGAATTAAAGGCGGATTAAACGTTGCAAATTTTGCTGGCGATCTTGAGAACAATGAAATTAGAACTAGTATTCACCTTGGTTTGGTTTCCGAAATTATAGTTTCTGAGAAATTCTCGATTCAACCGGAACTACTTTATTCGGGTCAAGGGTTTTCAGATAAAAATGAAGCCGGCTTCAGTAGGTATAAATTTGACTACATCAACCTTCCTGTATTAGCCAAATTTTACATCATGGACGACAATTTGAGTCTAGAAGCGGGACCACAGGTAGGTTTCTTAGTTTCTGCAAAAAACAAAAGCATTGGAGCAAACACATCAGTTGAAGATCAAAAAGTAGTAGATTTTGGGTTAAATCTAGGATTAGGTTACGAATTAAAAAACCATGTTTTCTTTCAAGGAAGATATAATTTAGGGCTAACCAACATCAACGATTCAGCTTCTTCTGGAACATTTAAATACACAAACAGCGTTATTCAATTCTCAGTTGGATACTTATTTTAAACCTTAAACAAATAAACACAAACTAAAAAAATGAAAAAAATTATTGCAAGCCTTATTGTACTTTCAAGTATCGTAACCGTAAACGCCCAAGACAAAAAAGAACTAAATATAAAGTATAGAAGAAGTTCTCTTTACACTTTAATGGTTGAAAATCCTGCAATTCCACATGCTACAACCATAAAATCGGCTTTTGTAAAAGGACCTATTCCCGAAAAATTCAACGATCATATTGTGGGTTCAAGAATGATTCCAACAGACAATCAAGAGGATCAAACCCAAAACATTAAAAATTATTTAGAGACCAAGAACGTAGCGAAACAACTAGTAGCCAAATGGTTTAATCGTTCTGCAAAAGGAGCTTTCAACATGGATTTAATCAAATCTAGAGGAAGCTATGATGCTTCTGTAGTAGACATTGCCACTGCAAAAGCAAGTAAAAGAGGTCTTGAAATGTTAGCTGATGCCGGTGAAGAATTAATCAAAAACACTTTCGTTTTAATAAATGATTACAAATACGTTTCTAAAGAAGAAGTAGCAAAAAAAGCTAGTGGCCTTTTAAAATCAGCCGGTTCATTTGCAAGTTTTGTACCTGGCGCAGGAAATGTAACTGCTACCGCAAATGTAGCAGCAACAGGAGTAACAGTAGCTGGAAAAGGGTATGTTGTAAAAACTACCGCGCATTTATACCGATTAGATTGGAATGAAGAAGTAGCGGCAACTTTTTACAACGACTATTGGGCAGATGACAAAACCATTACTCCTGAAAGAAAAAAAGCATTTGACGATTCAAACTTATTCAAATTAGTCTATGTAGGTACCGATGTTTCATGGGCTGATGTTCAATCTACCATTTTTACCAAAAAAACAGATGACGAACTTATCGAAAGAGCTACCATTAAGGCAGTCGATGCGGTAATTGTAGAACTACAAAAAAACCACGACGAGTTTAAAACCAAGACTCCACTTTTCACTGGCGAGCCAATAACTGCTAAAATTGGGGTAAAAGAAGGAGTAACCAATAAATCTAAATTTGAAGTTTTAGAGCAACAAATTGATGAGAATGGTAAAACCAACTATGTAGTAGTAGGATCTGTAAAAGTAGACGAAGATTTCCCTATCTGGGACAATCGTTATGGTGCTGATGAAGAAAATCCAGACAGTAAAACTGACCGAACTTATTTCAAAAAAGTCAGCGGTAAAGAATTTTATCCTGGAATGTTAATTGTACAGAAAAAAGGAAAATAAAAACCAAAAACAAATACCTATGAAAAAACAACTTATTACAATATTTGTAGCACTTGTAGCCTCTGCCGCTTCATTTGCACAATCTGGAAAACAGAAAAAAGCCGATGCTGCAACTGAAGCATGGCGTTATGAAATTGAGTGTGCTGGTGTTGGAACCGACGGAACTTATCTGGTAAAAGTTTGGTCATATTCAAAAAAACCAAGCATTGCCACAACACAAGCAAAAAAGAATGCGGTGCACGGCATCATCTTTAAAGGTTTTGCTGGAGACGGAAGAAGTTGTGCTTCTCAAAAAGCATTAGCAACCAACCCAAATATTGAAGCCGAAAAAGCTGATTTTTTTGAACCTTTCTTTGAAGAAGGTGGAAAATACATGAAATACGTATCCGAATCGACAGATGGAATGGTAGATGCTGGTGACCGAATGAAAGTGGGTAAAGAATATAAAATCGGAGTAATTGTATCTGTTTCTAAAGACGCTTTGCGAAAAGATTTAGAAGCGGCCGGAATCATTAGAGGACTTTCGTCTGGTTTTTAACCTTAAAAAACAAAAAACATGAAACTTAAATTAACTATAATCATCTGTTTTCTAGCGCTAACTTCTATTAACGCTCAGAAAAAAATAGCAGGAAACTATGTTTATAAAACAGAATGTATGGGAGTTGAACTAGATGGTTCAGTCACTGTAAAAGCTTGGGGTAACGGTAGAAACAGAGCCGATGCTGTAGAACAAGCTAAGAAAAATGCAGTAAGAGATATAATCTTCCAAAGTGTTTTAGAAGGCAAACAAGACTGCCCTAAGAAACCCCTAATCATGGAGGTAAATGCAGAGGAAAAATACGAAGACTATTTCAATAAATTTTTTGCTGACGGTGGAGAATTCAGAAATTTCATCTCCTTAAAAGATGAAAGAATTGGAGAAAAAATAAGCCGTGACAGAAAAAAAGCCAGAGAAAGTGTAACCAATGGTTTAATAGTACGTGTATTACGTTCTGAATTAAAAAGCAAACTTATTGCTGACGGAATTATCAAACAATAAAGTATTTTAAACAATGAAAAATATAACTACAAAAATATTCGCCATACTGGCTGTACTTACAGTAAGTTTATCACATGCCCAGGCAAAAAAGCCAACGATTATGGTGGTTCCAAGTGATCTTTGGTGTAACCAACACGGGTATATGATGACCTTCGACAATCAAGGAACTACTGTAAAAATCCCTGATTACAAAAGAGCTTTTCAAGAAAGTCCTGAATTACTTCCGGTGATAAGTAAAATTAACGGATTAATGGCCGAAAGAGGTTTCCCGTTAAAAAACATGGAATCGGTAATTAAATCTTTAGAAGCTGAAAGTGCAGAAAACGCAATGTTATCTTCAAAATCAGGAGCTGGTGTTGCTGAAAGCCCAATAGACAAACTAAAAAAAGTGGCCAAAGCAGATATTATCATGCAATTAACTTGGACGTTAAACACAACTGGGCCAAAAAAATCGGTTACTTTTACTTTACAAGGACTTGATTCTTATACAGACAAACAAATTGCAACAGCTACCGGAACAGGAGCTCCTTCATTTTCGGTTGAATTACCGGTATTGTTAGAAGAATCTGTGTTGGCTCATATTGACAATTTCAATGTGTCGCTTCAAAAACATTTTGACGATATGTTCGAAAACGGAAGAGAAATCGTGATTAGAGTGAAAAAATTCGATTCTTGGGCAGGTGATTTAGAAAAAGAATACGACGGAAAAGAATTGAGCTCAATACTTGAAGATTGGATGACAGCTAACTCTGTAAAAGGACGTTTCAATACGAGTGATGCTACTGAAAACATGATGCTTTTCGAACAAGTAAGAATCCCTCTGTATGATGCAACTGGAAAAGCTATAGACGCCAGAGGATTTGCTAAAAGTTTACAGGACTTTTTAAAGAAAGCTCCTTATCTTATCCCAAACAAATTAATGATGAAAGGTTTAGGACAGGCAGTTATTGTTTTAGGCGAAAAATAATCTAATTAAGAAAACATGAAAAAATCAATTAATAAATTCATATATGCTTTTGCTGCCATAGTAGGTTTTTCAACTATTACTTTAGCACAAGATACAAAATCGGATGAGTTAGGAAAAATCGCTTTGGCTACTTACATTCCGTATCAGGATAGCATGTCAGAACAAGCAACCAACATGTTAAGCAACAAGTTGAATCAAATTATCAGTACCAACGGAATTGCTAATTCAAGCTACAATTCTAGATTTATCATTACAGCTAATGCCAATGTAATGACAAAAGATTTATTAGCTACTGCTCCACCAATGACTGCTTTAACACTTGATGTAACTTTATACATTGGAGACGGAATTGATGGTAAAAAATTTGCCAGCAAATCGGTTACAGTAAAAGGTGTGGGAACAAATGAAACCAAAGCCTATATTGATGCAATGAAAAACATCAATCAAAATGATGCCGGAATTCAAACCTTTGTAACCAATGGTAAAAATAAAATTGTAGAATATTACAAAGCTACCTGCAACCAGTTAATCAAAGAAGCACAACTTCTTGACAAACAAAACATGTATGAAGAAGCTATTTTCAAATTAACATCTGTTCCTGCAGAATGCACTGAGTGTTATAACAAAACCATGGCTGTAATTCCTGCGGTTTACAAAAAAATGATTGACAGAGATTGTAAAGCCAAAGTAATGGAAGCTAACAATCTTTGGAATGCTACACAAGATTACAACACTGCCATTACAGTAGGTGAAATCTTATCATCTATCGATCCGAGTGCCGCTTGTGTGGGTGAAGCCAAAGCTCTTTCTGCAAAAGTTGGAAAAAGAGTTATTGAAATCGACAAAAGAGAATGGAACCTAAACTATGAAAAAGAAGTGGGGTTGCAAAAAGATTTGATAAAAGCCTATCGTGATGTAGGTGTTGCTTACGGAAACGGTCAGCCTAAAAACGTAACTTACAATGTAGTAGGTTGGTGGTAAAATCTATCCCGAATTAATTATAATCCCCTATTGAAATTCAATAGGGGATTGTTTTTTTTAATGATTTAAATCCCCATCATAAAATTTCTATCTTTGAAAAAACCAACTTTTATGTTTAAATCAAAAAAAGATATTGTTTTCGTTATACTGGCAGGCATCTTTATCACTAATGCTGTGGTAGCCGAATTAATTGGAGGAAAACTAATCCAAATAGGCCCATTTGTCATGAGTATTGGCATCTTACCTTGGCCTATTGTTTTCTTGACCACCGACCTGATTAATGAATATTTTGGTGAAAAAGGGGTTCGAAAATTATCCTTTATAACCGCCGGATTAATTGCTTATGCCTTTGTTGTTTTATTGTTGGCCATAACTATTCCTGCTGCTAAGGGAATTAGCCCTGTTAATGACGATCAGTTTCAAGCTGTTTTTGGACAAAGCATGTGGATTATCGTAGGAAGTATTGTTGCTTTTTTAGTATCTCAACTCATTGATGTCAGCATTTTTTGGTTCTTCAAAAAGAAAACAGGCGATAAAAAAATATGGTTAAGAACCACAGGATCAACCGTTGTTTCGCAACTGTTTGATTCTTTCATCGTCTTGGGAATTGCCTTTTGGTTGCCGGGAAAAATAAATTTTGAAACTTTTTTATCATCGGCATTAACCGGATACACGTTTAAATTAACCGTTGCCGTTTTATTAACTCCCTTAATC
>Ga0209599_10001471_pt1 | contig 11088 bp, 7 predicted proteins | sample Shrwel_input2_FT_FD_187534 | JGI IMG/M metagenome (GOLD analysis project Ga0209599, IMG submission 187534) | Subsurface microbial communities from deep shales in Ohio, USA - Utica-3 well 1 S input2 FT (SPAdes) (version 2) ... | reverse complement strand
GGCGTGGGTGCAGGCGTGGGTGCGGGCGTGGGCGCAGGCGTGGGTGGCGGCGGAGGCACTATGATCAAACCAACAAAATTTTCTCCTCCCGATGCAGGCGTAACCTGCATATTATAGTTATACAATGGCACGCTCTCGTCTAGACACAATGGAATGACTGGTCCAGGCACATCGCTATCACTGGTCAATGAACAAAGCACATTTGGCTGATTGCATTGCAGTGCCACTGTTACGCCTTCGTTTTTAATTTCGGGCAAATTGTTCACATTTGGATTCGTGTACGTCTGCGTTTGCGTGGCCCACGACTTTTTGCGGGTCAGCGCATTGCGCGCCGCCATGGAATAGAGTTCAGCTTGAGACAGCCGCGCGCTGTTGCCCTTGTATTTCAGAATCTCCGCTTTGCGCCGCTGGTCCAGTTGATACGTGCTGTACGACAACCCATTGTCACCAACACACGCGGCGTATCCATTGTTGCTCGCGCAATTTGGGCAGTTGTTCCCTCCCGCGCGGCTCCATAACCGCGGGGGAATCGGAACATACCCCACACCACCGCACGCGCTGGTGCTTTTATTACCCAATGACATGTGTACGTATGGAGAGAATGTGCAAGTATGATTATATAAACATGCACCTATTATAAAATACGAATTAATTGGCGTGACATTTCATATTAATAATAACAAAAATGGAACAAAATTAACCCAAATGTCGGCCTAATAGTTGACGGCGTTCCACTGGTTGTTGAACCAACGCATGGACAAGTAATCCATGACGCCGGGGGCTCCCCCCGATGAGCCAACGATCTTCATGTTGGGGCCGTCACTGACAATGTTGGAGATGGCACGGGTTCCAAGCGCAGTGTTGTAGTACCGCAGCGACGAGAGGTTGCCGTTAAATCCGCCGTTGATTGCCACATTCACGTTGCCGTAATTCTGAAACGGCACGGAATCCAACTGCAACCGCTGGGCCAAGTCGCCGTTAATGAACACATCCAGTATGGTGTTCTCTGCTCGGATGATGACATTGAACCACTTGTTGATGGGAATGTTGTCCACGTCCACCGAAGCGGACTGGGTATTGAATGTGCTCATGACCACACGAATGCCCGAATAATCGGATTTGAAATACAGACCCGGGCCGTTATTGGGCATCATGATTCCCTTCATATCCTTCATATCAGAGTCAGAGTCATTGTTGTTGTTTAGATTTGCACGATTTGCACTGCCCTTGTTGAACACGTGGTGATACTCAGTTTCATTTGTGGAATCTTTTTGCTTGACGAACAGCCAAACCGACCACGTGAATGCAATTCCCGCAGCATCATTGGAGGACCGCAGGATGGTGATGGCATTGGGTTGCGACGGATCCTGCGGAATAATCAAATTTCCCGCTGTGCCGTCCATGATCCCGTCCACCAAGTAGGGGTTAGAGTTGGGTGAAAACAACCACCCTATGAGCGTGATGCACGCCCTCAGTACGTACACAAAAATGATCACCGTCAAAATAAGAAATGCGGCCTTGGCCACGTAGCTGTTGGAATCCAGAAACGTTTTGGACCCGCTCACAATGGCGGCGGAGTTGAATTCGCTGAGTGCGGGAAGGGCCATGGGTTGACCTTGGCCCCCTTGGCCCCCTCCGCCCAACCCATCGCCAGGATTCATGGGATTCATGGGATTCATGATGGTTGTTGGCTAAAAGGTCTTTAAGCAATCTCTCTTATTATCTTATACTAATACTTTATTTTCATGCATCATCATTACAATCAAATTGAAATTTGACCCACTGTTTGATTGTTATTTGTGATGCTGAAGTTGAGTCTGTATGAATGCAGAAAACTGAACATGCCGGCACCGCTGTACCCGTCACCGTAAATGCTCCACGCTTCTTCCGGCGTGAAATAATTGTTTTTGAACACCACGTTGGAAATGTAGCCGGTCAAATCGCCGTCGTCTTTGACAACACATGTGGATTTGTCGTCAATCTTGCCGCCGACATACAGTTTGTCGTTTGTATTCAAAGCTGCGGGGGGTACCGTCAGTATGCACGTTTGCACCAGCTTGCCGTCCAAATACAGATCCACTGTGTTGCCATAAATGCTCATCGTGACGTTGAACCATTTTTGCAGTTTCACGTTTCGTATGGTGCACGGCTTGTTCACGGCGGTCCCGTTCCCGTTCATCAATAAAATCAAATTGTTTTGATCATTGTCCAAATACATGTTGAACACCGTGCTGTTGGTGGTTGAACAGCGCGTCAATATGTTTTTCCCAATAGTCTTATCGTCAGTGACCGTGTTTTGCCAAGCGTCAATGTAGACCCACACCGAATACCCGTAATTCGCATTTGTGCCGAAATTGGTGGAGTCCACACTGACCACACGAGTACCGTCTGAGAATCCCGACACCGTTGCCGTGGTTTTGGTCATCAGCTTGTACACTGCATAAGCCAAAACAAGGATGAGAACAAACACAAAAATGGTCAAGAGATTCATTCCAAAAAAAAATGTATATATGTGCTATATATATTTTTCGTTATATTATTATTTATTTGGTCTTTCACCAACTCAGGGTTAAAACGTATCAACAAACACGTTGGCCACCGCTTTCATAATGTTCGCCACCGTTCCGTCGGTGCTAAACAATGCACCCAGCAGCGCACCAATCAACCCGAATGCGACCGCACCCATGAGTGCGCCCTTTGCGGATTCCGTCGTGTTGGCATTGTTAAACAACCACCCGAACAATAACCCAAAGAAGAAGCCAAGCCAACCGCCCGTCACTGATCCGCCTTGACTGAAGGTCAACAAGCCGCCGTCGGATTGGGGTTGGGGGGCATCGAGGTCACTCGCACCCACCACCGGTGGATTCAATGTGCGGTTTGTGCTGTAAAACCACGCAATCTCCGCCTTCGTAAAGGGTTCGCGGTTCAACACCATGTTGCAAATCTCTCCCTGAATTCCGGTTGCATCGCCAATCATCACCGACTGAACATGTTGGATTGACCTCTTTATTTCTGGCACGTGTGTTCCGGTGTAAATCAGCCGGCCGTTCATGAAAATGTCAATGGCGCCCTTGTCCGAATTGATGACGAGGTTGTTCCACCGTTGCAACGGGATGTCGGTGATCGGTGGGATGGGGGTTTCAGTCGTCATTTTCACGCCCGCAATGGACACGTTCAGCGCATTGGTTCTGGGTTTGTAACTTACGATTGGCCCAATCGTGCTCCCAAAGTTGAACACGTTGATGCTGTCTTCAGCGTATTGGGTCGGCGGTTGCGGGTCAATGTAAAACCACGCCGAAACGCCGTACCTGTAGTTGGCGAGCTGCACTTGCACGGGGTTGACCGAGCCTGTTTGTGTAGTGGAACTAGTTGTTGTGTCTTCCACCACGCCTTTTTGGTTCACAAATTGGATATTATGATTTTGTACTACGGTTGCAGTGGCCATGGAAACGGGCGCCGACAGAATTTGAATCCCGGTGTGGTTGATTGCACGTGTTACAAGCGCGGGCAGAAAGTGACCGGCCAAAATGAATACCGCTTGCAGTGCCAGCAAAATGAGCCACGGGCGCATGGGCATGTTGTACTGCTCCTTCAGCATTTCCACGCCGTCTATCAGCAAGCACGGCAGGTAAAACAGCGCGTTGGCAATGAGTTTCAGCACGTTGATCACCCAGTTGGAGTCTTCGCTCAATTGGAACATGGAATCTCCCATTTTACGCGAAGTTGAAAACACGGTGCGCCCTATGGCAATGACAATCGCAATGGCACCAATGTAAATGAGCGCAGTGATGCCGTACTGCAACAGGTTGGCCATGGTGGTCAACCGACTGTGCGAAGTGAGGAAAAAGAAGAGCAGCCCCATGATGCACGCGGCCACTGCAATGAGCAACAGCGGTCGCATGATGAATTGCAGGTAACCTTCCGATTGGTCTGACTGTGCTGACTGTGCTGACTGTGCTGACTGTGCTGACTGCTGTGCTCCTGTGGACTTGGATCCTGCCATGTAAACCCCAAACATGATCAGCGACGCTACAAACATGGTGAACAGCGCGATCACCGTTCCGCGCTGGCCTTCTATGAACGCCGTCAAATCAAACGAGGACCGATAAAGCAGCAAACCCAGCGCAGCAAATGCAATGAACGCGCCAATGATTGCAACCGGACGCTCCATGAACATTTTAATTATCCAATAAAATGGGAATATGATCATTTGAATTAATGTCACCAAGTTGAAGTTGCTTGTAATGCTTGGAATTGTATCGGCATTTTTATTAAAAAAGTTGTTTGCCCGCGTGTGAAACGAAACCAGCTTGATAAACCAATTCAGTAAATTCAATCCGACACTCATGAACATCGTGTAAACCAATGCATTCACATACGGGGTTTGTTTAGTTGGGTCGTACCCATTGAAGGGCATGTTTGCATCCCAAAAACATGAGGCAAACGAGGACCCCACACACAGCACCAGCTTGTTCTTGAACCAGTACACGCTGATCATGAGGTATGCCACATAACACAGCAGCGCAAACATCAAAACCTTCTTGGCGACATCCGTGAGATCATTTTTTTCCACGTATTTGAGATAGGGTGATAGCGGAAACGTGTTGAAAACATATTTAAGCGAATCAAGCAAGGTAGTTTTCCAATCCGTCATCATCTCGATGTTGAACGTGACCTTGAACCAATCGTACACCAGCATTGCAATGGCGATGCCAATGGAGACGCATGCCACCACTTGAAACCAATACGTGGCACCCGTTTTGACAAGGTAATACATCATCATGAGAGGAAACCATAAATTCATAATGACCCGCAAACATTTTTGCACAAAATAATAAGCCCCATATGCTTTAACACCCCAAAAGAGTGTCCCCAGAAAAGCAAACCCTAAGAATGAAAAATTTAAAATAAATGCATAATCATACTTGAACCCATCGACTGATGTTGTGTGCACCGATGTCCAAAATCCAAAATACGCCAGTGTAAGGAACATTCCAATGACCAACAATGCGCTCACGACCAACTTCGCAATGGACCAAGGCAAATTGCCATTGTTTGTATCAAACGGTGCGTAAGTGAATGACCTAGTAACCAGTTTTGCCAAAACCGCGTACAACCACACGAATGGCAGCAGGGTGATGACCCGATTGCCCGTGTTTGTCGTGGGGTTTCCATTCGCCGGGTCGGTTTCGGTCGCATCGGTTTTGTTTGTGTCATCCACCTCTCGGTTCACAAACACGTAAGCGTAAACGATTGCACCGATTGCAGCCAACCACAAGTAATATCCTGGCTCTTTTAAAAATTTTAAAAATGAAAATGAGCCCGGAGGTCCTTCGGGGGGTGCTGGTGATTGCATGTTCCACAAATTACAAATTGCAAATTCACAAATGACACGAATGACACTAATTATACATTGCATATATTTAAAATACATGCAAAATTGCTAAAATGTCAAAATGTCAAAATGTCAAAATGTTTCCATGGCCGTTTTTTTGCCGTGGCAGTCGCGGCACAGCGCCACCAGGTTGTCCACGTTGTTGGATCCGCCGTGTTCCAGGCGCACGATGTGGTCCACTTCGTACCACGCCGGCAACTGGCGGTCGCAGTGCCCGCACTTCCACGACTGCTGCGCTGCCACGAACTTCTTCTTGGTTTCACTCACGCTGCGCTTGGTGGCGTTGTTGCGCCCGGACGCCATGATGCGCGCCTCCATTTGCGCTTCCTTGGGTCCGTGCCGTGCTACATTTGGTGCGCCTCCTTCCTGAAAGAGGGACTTTTGATTTGCAAAGTCCAGAAAGGGCGACAGCATGTCGGCAGACGAGCGGCTGATCGGCATGTAACGAATGATGTCGTTGGCGTGCGACATCATGGATTGCGACTGCCCCGGGTTTTTCTTCAAGAAGATGTAGAGAGATAATCCCACAAATGCAAACGTGGACATCTTGATTTCTTTTTGCCACGAATGAAACACCTTCAAGTATTTGCCGTCATAGTACGTGTTGAAAACGAGAAACGCAGTGATACCAAATATGAAGAGTTCCAGTTTCATGTGTCTATATACATGCATCATATAATTTCATTTGTTATAAATGTATGTAATGCAATGAAATGAAATGGAACAAAGGTGCCTATGGGTTTGTGGTGGGATATGGAGTGGGAACCCGCTTCACTTGGCGACGATGCAGTGGCAGTGGTTGCACATTGAACCGAACCGCCTTGACCGATTTATTTAATTTGGTCTTGGTAAACAGCTGATTGATTCGCTGCACCTGTTGCACAACGCTGCGCACGTTTATGCGCAGATGGCCGTTTACAAACACAGTGCGAAAGATGGCGCGGTATTGGTTCAACGCCGATTGGTACACCTCGTCAGACATGATGAAATGATCCCGCGGTAGCATGAAGATGTTGTAAAACACGGACAGGGTGCCCCACACGTCCGTGTTGTAACGATACACCTTGTCAAAATACTCGTGCAGCCGGAAGTTGCCGGTGGCCGAAGTGAAATGATGCAGAATGTCGGCGTTGTATTTCTCAACCGCCTCGGTCAGCACCGCGCTCGCCGTTTCGGTGTTCAAGTTGAACATGGCCTCAAAAATGTAGGTAAAATACTTGTGACCGGATGGCGCCAAGTTGCGGTACTCGCTGTACAACCTATTCACAAACGGTTTCAGATCTTCGGGTGCAGTCACGCGTCGTTGCGGCGACATGTAGTTCTTGATCAACCCGTCAATTTCGGATGAAATGATCATGGTGGAAAACGGACGGTTGTACGTGACGGGGTTGTTCATGAAGTAGCGCGCCGGAATGACTTGATGCGGTGAAGTGACTCCCGCAAGCCCCCAGTCAATGATGCGCACATGGTGTTCTTTAAGGTCCATCATGAGGTTTTCCGATTTCAGATCGTTGTGCATGACGCCCAACGCGTTCATGGGGGCAACCGCGCGCAGCAACAACTCGGAAATGTGGTTGTTCAGAACGCGCAACCGGCGTGCATCCAGCGGCAGTTTTTCTATCCATTCCTTTAAATCCAGCCCTAAATTGGGCATGTTGATTGCGCGCAGTTTGTCCAAATTTGCATTCACATTTTCGGCCGTGATGGACTCATCAAAATTGTGGCGGCACACTTCATTGAAGTTGATCAAATCACTGGTGCTGAGCACGTCCGGTTCACATGAATTCACGCGAATGTTGAAATACTTGTCGTAATTGCGTATTGTTCGGATGAAGGGCGTGATTTTTGCGTATTCTCTCATTTCAAAGTCGGAGCCTTCCTTGTATCCCAGTTTACTGATGTTGCCGTCATTCATGTTGCGGGGGCGCCCCTTGCATTTGAGCGAGGGAATGAACACGCAGCCTTGGGCCCCTGCAAACACGGGTTTGCCTCCCTTGGTTTTGCGCCGGCGTGTGAATTTACTGAACATGCCCGATGTTGATAATGATAATGATAATTAATATATATGAATATATTAAAAAAAAAAGAGCGTTCATTTGTGGTACGCGTAATACAGTCCGGCGGCTGCGAGCACGGCACCCCCCGCGTAAAACAGTTTGCGCCGGTACTTGAACTCTTCGCGCAAGCGCACTTGTTTGGGTTTGTAGTTGGAGTAGTACGAATTAACGGCTTCCTGCAGCGTGACTTCGTCCCGGTTCAAACGCAGGTTGATTTGGTTGTGCAAAAAGTGCACCCACTTTATGAAGGATTCGCGTTTGTCCAAATAGGGAGAAACCGGGTATTTGTCCAATAATTCGCTAAATGCGTTTCCGATTTGGTGGTGGGGCAAAAATAGCGGCAAATTTTGAATGAAGTCGTAATATTTTTTGATGGTCACGTCGTTGGGTCGCTCGGGATACGTGACCGCCATGCTGAACAGAACGAACCAATAATGCGGCCCCCACACCGTTGGATCCAGGGCGGATGTTGCGGTTGCAGTTCCTCCGTTCATGGGATGGGGCGGGCTTGTCTTTTTACAATCAAACAATATAAAAACAACGTGAATTAAACACATAATCCAAATAAAAAAAAATGACGGATGTGAATGCATGTGCATGTGCAACGACCGAGTCACCCATTTCACGCGCGTATGCGCATGGGTATCGTCAATCGTTTCAAAAAAAAAACGTGTTTTGCAACAACTGCGGGAAAAACGGGCATTTGATGCACGCGTGCAAAAATCCAATCACGAGCAACGGCATCATTGTGTTCAAAGACAGCGACGAAGGTGCGTCCTATTTGATGATTCGCCGCAAGGACACGCTGGGGTTTGTGGAGTTCATTCGTGGAAAGTATCCCATTTACAACAAGGCGTATTTGCAGCGGCTCATTGATGAAATGACGCTGGACGAAAAACGGCGCTTGCAGACGCAAACCTTTAGCGAACTGTGGTCCAACGTTTGGGGGGATTACTTGAATGCAAAGTACCAAAACGAAGAAACCGTTTCATGCGAGCGGTTCAACCTGTTGAAAGACGGGGTGAAAATAAACGGCGCCTCGTGCGTCGTGAAACTGGACGAGCTGATTGAGAATTCATCCACGCGGTGGACGGAACCCGAATGGGGGTTTCCCAAGGGCCGCCGCAATTATCAAGAAAAGGACATTGATTGTGCGCTGCGGGAGTTTTCCGAGGAAACGGGGTACGATGCCAGCAAATTGATTGTCATGCAGAACATTGTTCCGTACGAAGAAATATTCATGGGGTCCAATGTGAAAACATACAAGCACAAGTACTACGTTGCCTACTTCCCGCTGTCGCAAACCGCTGCCACGGTGGCCGCCAATCACGGGCCTCCCAAATTTCAAAAAACGGAAGTCAGCAAAATGGCGTGGTTCACGTTTGACGAGTGCATGCGTCACATTCGTCCCTACAATTTAGAAAAAATCAACATTTTGCGCAATTTGAACGACGCGCTCAAGGAATACGAAATCGCGTGTTGATGCGCAATTTATAATCATTTTATAGTATAACATGATTGTAATCATACCATGAGTGAGAGTGAAGCACAAGCACCGGATCCCCAACCCGAGACCAAACCCAAATCCAAATCCAAATCCAAATCCAAATCCAAGAGCAGTAAACATCCGCTTATAACAAGCGATGACGACGGACTGACGGCCGAAATCCGGCAATGGCAAAAAGGATTCAATGAGGACGAACCCAATGAGGACGAATCTCTCGGATTTTTGTATCCAACCAAAAATGATCCGGACTTTGCGGTCAACATTGCCCGGCGCAGGGAGTTCAACGACACCAAGTACAACATTGTCATCCCCACGTCGCAGCGTCAAATGGAAGAGGAGGCCACCAAGATGTGCGGCGCGGCGTTTGAGCTGGCTCCGCACCAGCTCTTTGTGCGCAACTTTTTGTCGGTGATGACCCCGTACAACAGCTTGCTCCTGTATCACGGTCTCGGAACGGGAAAAACGTGCTCCGCCATCAGCGTGGCCGAAGAAATGCGCGACTACATGCACCAAGCGGGCATCACGGGCGCCACAAAAAAAATACTGGTGGTGGCGTCCGTCAACGTGCAAGACAACTTTCGGAAGCAGCTGTTTGATTTCAACAAACTGAAATTCAACCGGGTTGCGCGCCAGTTTGTGATTCGCGGATGCACCGGGACCAAGTTGTTGAAGGAAGTGGGCGCCACGGCGGAGCTCACCGATTTGACGGAGCGAAATAAAGAAATGGTGCGTGCTGGCATTGTGCAGCGCATTACCCGCCTCATCAACGCCAGCTACGAATTCATGGGGTACATTGAACTGGCAAACACGGTGCGGCGACTCACTGCCGGCGCAGCATCCAAACAAGACGCCGTGCGCGCCATAAAAAACGCGTTCAATCATCGCCTGGTGATCGTGGATGAAATCCACAACGTGCGCAGCGACGAAGAAGTGAAGGACGACTCCGCATCATCATCTCAAAAAAGCGTGGCCGACGAGTTGTACAAGTTGGTGCGGTACGCCGACAATCTGCGCCTGCTGCTGCTGTCCGGCACCCCCATGTACAACGATCCGCGCGAAATCGTGTGGCTGCTGAATTTGATGAACGTCAACGACCGTCGCCCCCCCATTGCCGTGAGCGACGTGTTTGACCGCGACGGCAACTTGCTGCAACTCAACGGGCACAACGTGGGTGCCGAACTGCTGCGCATCAAATCCAACGGCTACATTTCCGTGGTGAAGGGGGAGAACCCGTACATTTTTCCGTACCGCATGTACCCCGCCGATTTTGCGCCCCAGCAGTCCTACACAATGAACCGAGAGCTGCACCCGTCGCAGCAGTTGAACGGCACCCCCATTCCCAACCCGATCCAGCATTTAGACTTGTGTTTGAACCCGGCGGGGGCGTATCAAGAAGCGGTGTACCGTCACATCATTGAGCGCAAGCTCCCGGAAATGGCGCCCGACGCCACGTCGTTCGGCTCCTTTTTATTAAAGCAGCCCATTGAAGCGCTGAACATGGTGTACCCCAGCGCGGAGTTTGACAAGTGGCTGGACCGCAGCAGCAGCAACAAAGCAGAGAACGCCGCCGCACCTGCACCTTTGCGCATGAACCTCGGCACCTTGTTGGGGGACACGGGCCTGAAGCGCGTGATGAAGTACGACGTGTCGGACGACGGCGCGCGCATTTCCAATTTTGAATACAAGCCGACGTTGGTGTCAAAATACGGGCGCATTTTTTCGCGCGGCGAAGTGGGGAAATACAGCAGCAAAATCGCGAGCATTTGCGACCAATTGGAGCGCGCCCGGGGCGTGGTTCTGATTTACAGCGAGTACATTGGCGGCGGGGCGGTGCCCATTGCGCTGGCGCTGGAAGAAATGGGGTTCACGCGGTACGACACGCAGGTGGGATCGCTGTTCAAAACCGCCCCCGCGCCGCAGCGCTTCATCCAGGAAGACGGATCCGTGAAAAAACGGTTCGCCGCCAAGTACGCCATGTTCACGGGGGACAAGCAACTGTCCCCGGACAATCGCGCCGAGTTGGAGGCGCTGACCACGGACAACGAGCGCGGGCAGCGCATTAAAGTGGTCATCATTTCCAAAGCGGGCAGCGAGGGCATTGACTTCAAGAACGTGCGCCAAGTGCACAT
>Ga0209599_10001469_pt1 | contig 11093 bp, 18 predicted proteins | sample Shrwel_input2_FT_FD_187534 | JGI IMG/M metagenome (GOLD analysis project Ga0209599, IMG submission 187534) | Subsurface microbial communities from deep shales in Ohio, USA - Utica-3 well 1 S input2 FT (SPAdes) (version 2) ... | reverse complement strand
ACTTCTTTGTATGTAGGGGGAAGAAATTGAGCCATGTGTTCGTGTGCTCTTGTGTTGTTTTTGCCCTCAGAATAGTGAAATATGGGGGTTGTATTCCATGTTTCATATGCTAGGTTAAAAGCCTCTTCTTCCGTTAAATTATCAGGGAGAATCTTATGGTGTAAGGTATCGAATGTTACTGGGATACCGTTTGTTTGATAGAAATACGTATGGAGGTTCTTAACAGACCATACACCATTTGCATTATCATTATTTTCAAGGACAAGTCGTTTCCGAACTGCACTAGAGAGTTTGTTGTAATTGAGGATAAATCTGTTGGAAATGTCAATTGGGTCACCGTCTTTTCTTACGTGGATATTTAATGGTGCTTCGTATGATTGTGGCAAGTCAAGTCTATCAAATATATCAGCATGGGTCTCTAAGTCTGTTATTGAATTTTGAATTGCCTTAGGGTCTTCAGATGTAAGTGTAATATATTCTGAAGGATGTGCGGATACTTTAATGCCTGTTTCTTTAATTGCTTTTTTTAATTCATTTATTTGGTATTGAATTAATTTGTATTCTGGTAATTCTTCTAGGGAAAGATTTACGTCGGGGTGATTTAAGACAGGGGTTAAATCAGAGGAAAGACGATATCCTTTAATGCCAGAGTTTTTGCAATGGTGGATAATGTCTCTTGTTGTTTTAAAATTGTTCTGAATAATACCAGATAATTTTAATAGGGATTCTTCTCTTGGTTTGCTCGAAAAAGACTTGTATGTCATTGTGCGGAATTTGATGCCTTGTTCCGCTAAGATATTTGAGATGCAACAAAGAGAGAGGTTCATGATTGCATTATATCATGAACCTCTCTCTAGTGATTAAATTAGATTTTTAAACTTCTCTGGTATTTTGTGTGAATCATAGTAGAAGGTTAAAAATTGTTTCTTCTCTTGCTCGAAATTCTTTGGAAGGTTTTGGTAGCTTAATCCCCATTTAATTGTATCTTTATCCCATTTATCAAAAGTTCTCTTTTGATTTTTTTCGATAATCCATAAGATATCAATATAGTGGATATGAATTGCTAAAAGATCTTGGTCAATTAAATATTCAGCTGGTTTGAATAAATCTGAGTTTTTATGATATTCAGATTCTGTTGTGTGAAAGCCTACAAGATAATTAACAGGTACTGATGTTAAATAAGGTTTGCTATATCCATTATCTAGCTTCCATCTTTCTCTTTGTTGCATAATTGGAATAGATAAATCAATTGGTTTATCTATTCCAGGATTAGATACAATATTATATCCTTGAGCTCTAACACATTCTTTTCCTGATTGAACAAAGCTCGAAATATAATCATTCAAATCTTTATATTTTGAATCTGGATTGATCTCTAGTAATTCATCAACATCGTTATAAATTACTGCTTTGTATGATGAAATTAAAAAGTGTTGTAGGCTATTGACTAGGTCTCTTCTCCATAGTTCATTCCACAATCTATCATTATGTGCATTACAAATATTAACCCCTAAATCTTTGATGGTTTTCAAATATTTAGAGAACTCTTCATCTGGGTTATGATTAATTACATATAAATCTTGTGGCTCGAAATATTTTAAGTAATGATTAATCCAAATAGGGAGAAAATGAGTTTCATTATTAACCATTGTAATAGCTGCAGCATTTCTCATGCCAACAGATGAGCGATCTAATTTTTGAAAGTGAGACATGATATTTTTATACTATTTCTTTTCTACAATCCAAAGCCATTCATTCACTTTAATATCTCGATCATTAAGGTTTCTGCTGCCTCGATATGTATTGTATTCTTGTTCGTGAAGTGAAACATTACCATACCTCGAAAGAATAGCTCGAAAATTATCCACCCCAATAATGCCTTCGTTATTATATGAAATTAAAATATACTTGGCCTTTGTATTTTTAATTAATTCATCCATAGATTGTTCTGCTACTCTTGCTCTATTGTAATCAGATTTATTCCAATCTTTCGAAATCCCACTTACTCCATCTTGTATATCAATTGGTTTTCCTCCATTGATAATATTCAGCATAAAGTAATTGGACCCATAAGGATGTTGATTGTAAGGTGGATCATAATAAACTAAATCAAATTCTGGCAAGCTCGAATTTTTAATTAGTTCATTGATATCTTTTTGATGAACATTTACAGGGCACTCGAAATCTGATAGTAGGGGCAAGTCTAATATTATCTCGCCTTTAATTCTGGTTAGTGCATTTTCGCCTTTACCTCCAAAATGCCCTATACCATCTTTCTTGTGGAAGCCTTTAAATACACCTGAAGTATTATTATGTATAGATGCTTTCACTAACAATGCGGCCAGACAAAGAGTTCGATAAGGTTCAGGAAAGTCGTCTAGTAATTCTCTGACATTATCAATTGTTCTTGCATTGTCATTTGTGTAGAAAACTCTCTCTCCTTGCTGCACATTATTATCATCTTTAGGAGCATAGTTTTCTCGAATAAATCTAATCTCATCTGAATATCTTTTGTTTTCATTTAAGAAGTCAATGTATTTAATTAATTTCTTTTTTGATACATCTGATTTATTTTTAAGAAAGGCGGAATTACAAGTGAATGAATAGTCCTCGAGATCGTTGGTATGTAATTCACTCGAAATTGTTTTAAGTAATCTAGACACAACTCCAGATCCAGCGAAGCCATCAAGACAAATTAGTTTTTCTTTACCTAATTTATCTTGAACAGCTCGAAATCCTGAATGAAGAAAAGGCAATAAAGAACGTTTATTGCCTAGGTAAGTTATGAGTTGTGTAGAGTAGTAGGGTTTGTCCAATTCATTCATGATTGGATTATACCATGCTAGTCGTAGTTATCTGCCTCTACAAAGGAGAAGTGAGTTTTTAGAACAAACTTCTCTCCATCCTTGTAATTCTTCTTGTTTCGAAGGTAAGTTAAACACCATCCAGAAGTGCCACAAGAGAAGTATGTTCCCTTTTCTTTTTTGCGCAATTCGAGTAATGACTTGTATAGAGATTCAATTGTTTCCACTTCTCTTAGGAAATTGAAAGCGGGATGAATATTGGTCACTTCTCGAATATTATGAATTCGGTCCTGGTAGTTTTTGCAGAGATATTGGATTTGGTCATCTAATATCTCAATTTCTTTTTTTGTCATTTCGATTTCTTTCTTATGGAGTCAGACACTTACAGCTAAACTATATCACGTAAACTTTCTGGTATCTTGTGTGAATCATAATAAAAACTCAAAAAATAATCTTTTTCTGATTCAAGTGTTTTTGCCTTATTATGAGATCCTGCCCCATTATGCCAATCAGTAGTGCACCATTTATCTTGTGACCTTCTGTGATTCTTTTGATGAGTCCAGTTAATATCAATAAAATGTAAATGTAAGGCAATAAGCGATTTATCAATTAAGTATTCTTTAATTCCAAATCGTTCACCAGTAGCAATCATTTCTGAAATAGTTGTATGAAATCCACTTATATAATCTAATGGGACAGAAGAAATATAAGGTTTACAATATGGTAAGTCCCATTTAAATCTTGATCTCTGCTGCAAGATTGGAATATTTTGATCTATGGGATTATCTTTATCAGGATTAGATACAACATTATAACCATCTGCTCTAACTGCTTTTAATCCACTTTTGATGAAGGCATCCATATATTCTCCAATGTTTTTATATTGTGAATCTGGATGTGTAGCAACTATTTCATCAATTTCAGTAAAGAGAGTAGAGTTGTATGAATTGAGTAAAAACTTTTGATAATCACAAACTGTATATAACAACCATTCGTGATCAAATAAAGCATAATTGTAAACTCTTTGAAGGTTAAATTTGCCTTCTCTTGATAATTGCTGTACTTGCTCGAAAAATTCACCATCGGAATTATGATCAAGAACATATATATCTTGTGGATCGAAAAACTTTGAGTAATAATTCAACCATATAGGAAAAAAATCGTATTCATTATTCATGATAGTGAATACACAACGTTCTCTTTTTTTTCTTTCCATTTTTAATTCCTTTTATTGTTTCTTTCTCATATAAGAATAAACCATCAGCCATATAAATTAGTTTCATCTGCATCCTCGAAATAAAAGAGGTCCAGTTGTTAAGCATAACTTAACAACTGGACAAGTCAATTGCTATTCGCTCTCTTCAAGCAAATAAGCCCACTCTTCCATCCCGCCCCATTTGCCATCTTCCACTGCTTCCTTAAATGTTTCGTAGGAGCAGGTCTCTTCGAAATTACCATCGACACAGGTAAACTCGTAATGGCAATCATTCTCAATTGAACCAGACACCATCTCGAAAGTGGCTTCAGGATAGAGTTTGGACAGTTCTCTAACGAAATGTTCAGGTGTTCCCCAAGGAGAATCAAAAGCAAATGTAATTGAATTGGATTCTTCGGAGTCATTGCTTATATTACATTTACAAGCATCCCACTTGACACCCCAGTTATCAAGGTTCCAAGAATACCAATCGTGATAACCAGTCTCGGAAAACGCTTTGACGTTCCGAGCAATCTCTTTAGCACAATCAGCATCCCATTTATCATCAGACTTCATTACATCATCTAGTGTAACGAAAGTGGTGTTCTTCCTCGAATTTAACCCAGCGATAAAAGCATCAGGTTCAATGTGTGGAGAACGTGTATTCTCTAACACTAGAGGCATAGGGATGAAGGAATTATAGAGTCCTTCGATTTTTGCTTTCTCTTTAAAAGCATTGTACTCTTCCGTTGTTTGGAAGATACAGGTGAGTTCGTTCATAACCCAATTAGGCATTTTAGGGATTACCTTTCTTTGATGAAATATTGTATCACTCGAAAGTGCTATCTGTCAAATTATTACTTCGAAATCTGCATCATCATAACGTAAATTATTAATATTATGATTTTGCATTTCCTCGAATTGGTGTAGCATTTCATATTCACCATCAGGACTTTCAGCAACAAGACAAACCTGGAGCATATACATTTTGTCGTTCATCTCTAATGCATATAATTTACCAGCAGCATCAAAATGTTTAATTGCTTCATCAGGTATTTCCATCGTACCTGTAACTCGAAAATTTACTTTCATTGTCTTTCCTTCTGTTTTATTATATCAAGCAAAAGGGGAAATCGCCATTGATTTCCCCTAGCTCTGCGGATAAAATTCCCTACTAAATTATCCACAGAAATCAAAGGTTAATTGGTTCTCTAAACAATAAGACCAATACCTCGAATCCTCTTGTCCTTGATTTAAATCCCACCAAAGGCATCTAGTAATATAGGGAGATACTAGGAGTGCTTGTGATTTATTTAACCACACTTCTTCGCCTTTTTGGTATTCTCGAATTTCTCTTTCACTGCTTGCTCGATATCCCTGTGTATTTAAATTTAACACACGGAGCATATGAACATCTAAACAAACAACCTCAACTGTATTAGGATAGCATAACTCTAAAGCAAATGATGTTTTTGCCAATCCAATTCCAGTTAAATCTTTGGCTAATCGATTTCTCAATTCAACCCAAGTCTCATTATCAGTTTTCTTAAAAGCATCTGGATTAGCCCAAAACTTCTTCGAAAAACCTAATATATTGATGAAACGTTGATTATGTAAACCTGCACGACCTTCAATCAATCTCTGCATCAAAACTTCAGAATTATTAATCCATTCGTGATAGTTTTTAATGCAGTTATATAGGTTGACATTATTTTCCCATGTGGTGTGAATGCTGGTAAATGCAAACAACCATCTCTGAAAAATCTCGCCATCTGTTTGTGGTGTGATAGAGTCCCAATACTTTCCATATTGAGCGAACCTATCAGCGTTTTGTAGGGTAAACACTTTTTCCATTTATTTGTCCTTTAGGGAGGGATGGTTTATTGTACTCGATTCCTATTGGTGCGTCAAATTCATTGCGATATATCTTTCAAAAGGGATATATAAAATTAATATAGAACTAGATCTTTAATATGTAAAATAAATACATAAAGGAATTAAATATGTCAATTAAAAATTATTTGAAAGATTTAGCCAGGGATATTGTATTGCTCGAAAATAATAGAGATTTCAGAGCGGCCAAGGTATTACATGATAAGTTTATTCGTGTAGCCAATTTTCCACATAGAAAAGATGAATTGATGGATGATTCTTTTTTAAATGCAGATCGTTATGAAGAAGACATGGATTTATATGATCAAGCAAATGAAGATTATTATGGAGAAATGAAAGATAATCCAGATGAAGATATTGTTGATGATTCTTTGGGCTCTGATCTTGATGTAAATGAAATGAATCTTACTGACGATGATGATATGGAGCATGAAGAAATCTATGGTTTATTTAATACATTAAGATCTAAATTAGGTGAAGATCCGCATGCAAAAACATTATTAGATCAATTGGAAGAAATGTATGATTCTTCTGTAATGGGCAAAAGATAGATTTTAAATTTAGATAATAAAATCTCCACTTTCTCTTGATTGTGGAGATTTTTTCTTTTATAAGATATCATATGTACACACCATTTGTTATCGAAAAATCTGCTACCGGTGAAAGATCTTATGATATTTGGTCCAGGTTATTAAAGGATCGAATTATTTTCCTTGGTACAGAAGTTAATGACTTTGTAGCGAATTCTCTTATAGCACAACTTTTATTTTTAGAGCAAGATGACAAAAATCTTCCTATTGAGTTTTATATTAATTCGCCAGGTGGATCAGTTTCTGCAGGCTTAGCAATTTATGATGTTATGCATACAATCAATGCTCCTGTAAATACCACTTGTGTTGGTTTGGCTGCTTCTATGGGTGCAGTTCTTTTGGCTGGTGGAACTGGTGAGAGATCAGCATTACCTCACTCTAGAATTATGATCCACCAGGTTTCAAGTGGTTTCTCTGGTACCGCTGCTGACATTAATATTCAAGTGGCGGAAACAAACAAACTATATAAACAACTACTCGAAATCTTATCCACACATACAAAACAAACAATTAAAAAGTTAGAGAAAGATTGTGATCGAGATTGTTATATGTCTGCAGTAGAAGCTGAAGCATATGGCCTAATCGACTCTGTAATCTCTTCTAAAAAGGTATAATAATAATATGAAATTCAATACGTTGCCTTCGGCGCCTATTCAAAATGTAAAACAAATGCGCAAGCCTGTAGTTTTGTTTGCAATTCCTGGTGGTTCTTTTACTCCTGGCTTCTTCGATTCCTGGACCAAATTAACAATGGCCGCTGGAAAATTGCCTTTTGATATGGTTTGTACTCGTCATTATAGCCCAGTTATTTATCACTGTCGAGCTAATCTACTTGGAGCTGATAATAGAGCTGGCGAACATCAGATCCCATTTCAAGGCAAACTCAACTACGATTATATGATGTGGCTTGATACAGATATTAATTTTACTGTAGAGCAAGTTGTATCTTTATTCGAATCAATGCAAAAGAAGAAGCATGTAGATGTGCTCTGTGGTATTTATTTAACAGCCGACGGACATCACTCTACAATTGTAAAAGATTGGGACGTCAACTTCTTCCTTAAAACTGGCATGTTCCCTTTTCTTACAATACCACAATTAAAAGAAGAAGCAGCTAAGTCAAAAGATAAATTAGCTAAAGTGTTCTATGCTGGTATGGGCTTTATGATGGTACGTAAGGGTGCATTCGAAAAGGTGACATATCCTTGGTTTGAGCCTATTATGCATGAGATCGAAATGTCTAGGGACTTTTCTTCAGAGGACGTTTCTTTATGTTGGAAATGGGCTGAAAAGGGTGTTGGGATTTATATTGATCCAGAAATTGTTGTAGGCCATGAAAAGTCTATTGTAATTAGATAATAAAAAACCCCCTTTCGGGGGTTTTTTATTTTGTCTCCATTTTCTCTTCAGCTTTTTGTACCTCGAGAAATAATGGAATGAAGTTCTTTAAATGATCAGCTAAAATAGTAATGTTATCTTTTTGTAATTTAGTTTCTTCTGTTGGATTAATTAAATATTGTCCAGCTACATCCATATGACATTTTTCGCAGCAATCTAAAAGTTGTCCATATTTAACTAGGAACTCTGTAAAGTGAGAAACAAATTCTGCATGCAAGTCTTCGTTCATATTGTCCTCGAAAAAGTGTCCATTATGTTAACACAATAATCTTGTTCTTTCTTTGTTTGTGCATTAAAATGAATAGATATATAAGTGAAGTTCTGATCTTTCGTTCCCAAAGAAATTAACATCATATTGCTTCTCGGGCCCAATAGAGGAAAGTTTTTATTATACTCTTCATCTACCTCGAAAGCACTATACAATTGATTTAGTATATGTGGTCTTTTTTCATTTGCGCATAATAAAACTAAATAAGGAAGACCGCCCTTTTGATTGCCACTAAAATGACCTTGACAAGAAAATACAGTCCAGCAATAATCTGATGCATTTATTCTATCACAAATTGGCCGCATCTTCCAATCAATATCTTTTTTCTTTAATTCTCTAGGGGGTATATGAAGAAACTTATTATTCTTTACAGCTATCTCATACATCTAAATCAATATTCTCTCTATTGTAAATTAAAAGATCATCCTTGTCCTTGTTATTCTTTGATGGAATAACAAGGACATCATCACCATACTCTACCTCGAAAAATGAAAACTTGCATTTGTCTAGTGGGAGATTTAAATTACTGTCCTCGAAATGGTTACGTAAGTTTAGTAAGGTTGTTTCCTCTTCATTAAAAAAACAAATTCTATCTTCGCCCCAATAATCCATGAGCTTGTTAATTGCTGAAACATCTACTAACATTTACTTTGCCTCGATTTTTATTAAAGGAATGGAACCTAACTTTTGAATTTCATTTCCCTCTAACACATTATATATATCCCAGGCCCATTTAGCTTTGTAATATATATAATTACTGGAAATATCAAACGGAATTTCTTTGTCTATTAAATTGGTGAAAAGATCTCTATTGCTTTTTAATTTTTCTACTAATAAAATTGTAGAAAAATTAACATTCAATCCCTCGAAAAGCTCACCTAATATTTCAACTCTGCCACATAAAAGAGAATAATATAACTTAAGAGATAAAACTAATACTAATACTTCATCACTCGAAAAATTAATTGGTAAATAATCTGACAAATCTCCAGAAAGAAAAGGTAAAAGATTATATAATTTTTTCTTTGTATTTGTGATGTGAATAGATCTCGGCATTAATTGAAGAACATTTAAATATCTCGAAATATGTTCTTCCTCGAAATCTTTTAAAATGTTTGATAATTCTTTTACTCGAATATCAAAACTTTCTTCTATATCAAATCCACTCGAAATTTGTGGATTCTTATTTTCAATCATTAGAGGAGAGATTTTATTTATCTCTCCTCTAATGATAAATCTGTGAATGTCAAGTGTTTTAATTAAAATTCTACAATGACTCTTATTTAAATGCACTCTAAACATGTCACTATTATAACATATCGATTGGGGCGAAGCTATACCTCAAATTACCATATACTCGAATTGCAATCTCTTCTTCTGTTAATGAATGATATTGCTTTTGATAATATTGAATTCTTGTATTAATTGGTGGCTCGATAGGTGTTAATCCATTTTGAATTCTATATTGACGCCATGAAGAATATTTTGTAGAACCATTAATATTCATCTTGCAAATTTCATTTTCATCTGTTACAATATCGTGGAGAAATTTTAACCTCTCCTCTAATTGCTTTTTATTATATTCTACTAAACTATCTAAAATAGGATTGGACTCGAAAACCGCTGATACTAAAATACCATTGTCATAAACTGCATACAATTGACCCTTCTCAACCAACTCTCTAACAACAGGATCAATAGTTGTTTCCTCTAATGGTTTTTCCTCGATTTTCTCAACACTAATAATTGGCTCGACATTTTGTACCACCACTTCTTCTCTAATGTTTTCAATTTCAGCTTTCTTTCTAGCCATTTTAAAATCCCCTCGAAATTATAATACACTTAATTTTAGTAAAACCCAATACAAAATCTTTCCCATGATTAACCCCAAAAAGAATGGAGGCAATAAAAGAAAATAAAACGCATGGGTATAGTTTAATATATACAAAATTAAATACAATGAAATTACTATATATATAATAAGAAAAACTAACACTCTAACCAATATAGAGTGAAATAACTTTACTCGAAAATCTACCAACACACTACAACGAGAACAAGTTTGGGCGAATGTATCTGTCTTAAAAGGAATCTTGCATATCTTACACAATTCCCACCACTTAAGAATTGTTGCAGCACTCTTTCGATTGTTATATATCTCTCTATCTAATTCACTCATTACAAGAAAGATATTCCCTTTAACTTCATATTATTCTTGTCTATTAAAGGAAACCCAGTAAGTTGAATTAAATCGCCCAAAAGATGAATCTCCACTTCCTGATCAATTAAAATATTATCCCTCGAAATCTTATCTGTCAAAAAATGAAACTCCTGATTACTCGAACCAGCTAAACCACTCGAAATTCTTTTTTCATCTATATACAAACCATCAATTAAAACATCTATATAATCCAAACTTTTATTCAGTTCTTCTCTAACTCGAATTTCTTCTAAAGTGTAACCAGAGAAAACAATAACACCATTACTTAAATCCAATTGTTTTATTTTCGTTAGTAAATAAAACAATTCTTCTGGTTGCTCAAAAGGATCTCCACCAGAAATAGTTACACCCGTTGCACTCGAATTTTTAATCTCCTCTACTAAAAGATCTATGTCAATTAAATTATTCCTATAGTGACTCCAAGTTTCAGGATTATAACAATTCTTACAACCCTTCCTGCAACCTTGAGTCCATATAACAAATCTTTCTCCAGGACCATTAACCCTCGAATTTTTTATTAAAGAATGAATGTTGATGTACATATGACCTCGAAAAACCTTAAACTATATCTTATCATTTTTTGAACCTAATATCCAACATCACTACTCGAAAAACACTATAGGAAAAAGTTTGAAAAATAGGCTCGAATTTTATTACTCGAAAAGAAGGAATAATTTGAACGGGTGTAGAATAATATATATTACGATTGAATTTTATATTTAGT
>Ga0209599_10001467_pt1 | contig 11104 bp, 13 predicted proteins | sample Shrwel_input2_FT_FD_187534 | JGI IMG/M metagenome (GOLD analysis project Ga0209599, IMG submission 187534) | Subsurface microbial communities from deep shales in Ohio, USA - Utica-3 well 1 S input2 FT (SPAdes) (version 2) ... | reverse complement strand
GTCTTGATGCCTAACTCCAATAAGCGTGACTATGCTTAGAATCGTGACGATGCATAAAGCGCGGCCGTGCATAAGGTACGGCCGCACGTAAACAGAGACCATGCCTAGCGTCTTGGTGTTTACTCCCTCCAGCCTTCGGGCTGGATTTTTTTATGGGGCGCTGGGGGTTAGCATCGCTTGATAGCTCGCCGGATCAAAACCCACCAACAGCACCTTGCCGCTGTCATCGGTGATGATCGGGCGCTTAATCAGGCTTGATTGCGCCTGCAATAACGCGATGGCGCTGTCTGCCTGTTCAGCTTCAGCCTGTTGCAACTCGGTCAATTTGCGCCACGTCGTACCGCGCCGATTGATCACCACATCCAACCCCAACTGTTGAATCCACGACTGCAATACTTCCGCAGTGGGCGCTTGTTTTTTATAATCAAAAAAGCCATAAGCCACACCAGCTTGATCAAAAAAATCAAAGGCTTTTTTCATGGTTGCGCAATTTTTAATGCCATAAATCGTCAACATCTTATCCACTCCAACATTGTATCAGTACGTTAAAACAGCGGTGAATCATGTCAGCCGCTGCACAAAAATACAAACACGAAAGCACAACGATTGGTTGCGTAACCACTAAGCTTTGCCCACGCAGCACAACTTGTTTGAACATCACCAGACCGACATGATGCAACCTCATACAAAAGATTGAAATCGAGGTTTTTCATGCGTCAATTCTTGCCGAACTTTTTGCCAAACACACCTGAACAGGCCAAAGCCCTGCTGCATCGCGTCGGCCTACGTGCCAGATATTGGGCGGATCAGGCGGGCGACAAACTCGGCGACCTGAGCAACTTTGATGCCACCAAAAAAACTACCATTCAACAAGGCATTGCTGCGCATAACGCGCATCGCTCGATTCAAACCATCCGCCAGCAGTTACCGGCGATGTTTGGGCTCGGTTCACTCAAAGGCGGCAAAACCCTAGAACGCTTCAGTGGCAGTATCTTGCCCGAAAGCGTCAAAGATGGCGTGACTGAATTTTCACTGGATCGTCTGGCACAATTGGCACAGTACCTGAGCGACAGCGATATGCCGTTGTTGCATGGCGATACCGCAACGCCGCGTACACTGGCGCGCGCGGATGAACTGGCGGATCTGGTCGCGGATCGTAACCGCTTGCTGGCTGCCGCTGAAGGTGGCGCAACTGGACTGTTTAGCTTGGCTGGTATGCTGCTCGACTTGCCGCTGTCACTGGTAATTGCACTGCGCACGATTTATCAGACTGCCGAGTGCTATGGGCAAGACCTATCCGGCGAAGATGGTCTACAGCAGATTTATGCGATTTTGGCCAGTATCGACTATGCCAGTGTCGGCCAAAAACAAACTGTCATGGCCGGTGTCGCCAGCCTCAATGCAGTCGCAGCCAGTCAAGGCGGCCTGATTGGCGTATTGCCAAAACTGATCAAATCACTGGGCGATAATCCACTGACCGAAAAATTCGCGAAGCCGCTGCTGACCAAACTCAGCACACGGGTGGGTTTTGTGACGCGGTTTTTGCCGGTGTTGGGTGCAGTGACCGGCGCAACCTATAACATGCAGATGATCAACTCGGTGGCTGCGGTGGCGCAGCAGGTGTTCCGTACCGCGTATGAGCAGCAATATGGTCTAGACCGCACCGTTGATCCAGACCAGTCGCAGCCAGTACCGATCAGCTCTGCATCACTCAATACTGATGTCGCGGCGTTATCTGCGGATCAATTGGTCAAAGGCGTATTCGGTACCAATGCGGCAGAAGTGACCGAAGCTGCCCAAAATCACACTGAAAAAACTAAGGTGATTCGTGTTACCAAGACTGCCGACGGTGAGATTGTGCCGTCTGGTCGCGCTTAATCGTCTAGTCGCTATCAGTACGCGGTCTGCGCATTGGCCAGACCGCGTGTATACGATCTACCAGTCGATTTCTGTTTATAATAAGACCTGTACCCCACTGAGCTTGTTTGATGCCGCGCAATAAACGCCTACAAGATCGCACCGAAAAATGCCGCGAAATCATCGACGCTGCACGTCTATTGTTTCTACAAGATGGCTACGAAGCAACCTCGATGAGCCGATTGGCACAGGCGGCAGGCATCGCGCCGAATACGATTTATTGGTATTTTAAAGACAAAGACGAAGTGCTGGTCGCGGTACTCAATGCCGAACTGACGCTACGCATGCAGGATTATCTGACCAGCAGTTTTGAACATCCTGTCGAGCGATTACTCTGGGTGGTAGAGCAATTTGAGGCGACTGGCAAGCTGGTCAGTGTGGTGCATACGCGTGCTGCAATTTCTGCCGAGATTGAGGCGTGGCATCAACGTTTTCACCAAATGACCGATGCACTGACACGACTCGAAATGCAAAAACTCGGGATTGCGCCTGAAAAAATAGAAAGCTTGATGTGGATTTGGACATTCTCCATCGAAGGCATGTTGGTACACCCGCTCAGCACCGCCCAAAAACGTGCGATCTGCCAAAGCTTATTTTTACTACAATAAATTTAATTTTTTCAAATCCTTAAAAAATCGTGCTTGCAGCGGACTTAAAGCTGTATTATTTTCTTGAATGATATTCAAGAAAGAGATCGGCTGCGGTCTTTTTTACCGACTTCACCTCATTTGGGCTTTCTCATGACCATTGACGCTCTGCTGCCAGCGACCCGTATTCCGACCCAATTCACCTCCAACGGCTTGCTCTGCGCCGCAAATCTGTACTTGCCGACATCTGCGAATGCTCAAGCGCTCCCTGCAATTTTGATGCTGCATGGCTGGGGTGGTATTCAAGACGCGCTGACCACGCCGTTTTGTCAGGCGTTTACAGCGGCGGGCTTTGCGGTCATGACCTTTGACTATCCGACGTGGGGCGACAGTCAGGGCTTACCACGCAATCAGATCAATCCGTGGCAACGGGTGCGTGATGCCGATGCGGCGTTGACGCACCTGAAGAGTTTAACGCAGATCGACCCGCGCAAAATTGTGCTGTGGGGCACGTCGTTTGGGGGTGGGCATGCGCTTGAACTGGCAGCGGAGCATCCGACTTTGCTCGGTGCAATCGCGCAAGTGCCGATGCTGGATGGTCGTGATGCGGTACTGGCAACGCCGATTAAAGACATGTTTAAAATCGCTGGGGCGGCTTTGGCGGATTTGTTGCCGGTTACTGCGCCGGTCTATGTGCCGGTGATTGCACCCGAGGGAAAGTTTGCGACCATGAATCGCGACAATGCAGACACGGCGCTGCGGCAGGGTTTGGCGCAGGGCAACTACCCGCCGAATGCTTATGACAACCGCGTCACTGCCCGCTCAGTCTTAAATATCGGCTTATATCGGCCGTTTAAAAAGCTCAAGCAGATCAAAGTACCAACGCTAATCGTCGGGGCGACTCGTGATAGCGTCGCGCCGTTTGATGCCGCTAAAATTGATCGGATGCGCAATCCTTACTTGCGCTATGAGGTCTTGGATGCCGATCATTTTGAGCCGTATTTTGAGCCAGCGCTGAGTGTTAATCTGGGATATCAGTTGGCGTTTTTGCGGCAACTGCTAACAGATCAAACAAGTGTGAGGTAGAAGGACAAAGCTAGGCCATCTCTTGATTTGCCATTCGCCAAGCAATCTGCAATACTTGTAGCGCAATATCTATTCGGAGCAAGGTCATGACTGCTGTTTCTTTACGCTTACCTGAACCTATGGCCGCACGGCTGGCGAGCTTGGCGCAGCAGACAGGCCGTAGTAAAACCTACTATATGCTCGAAGCGATTGCGCGGCATTTGGATGAATTAGAAGATCTTTATTTGGCGGAGCAACGCGTGATTGAGCATCGTGCATCGGGTCAGTCAGCGGTGAGCTTGGCGGATTTGATGCGTGAGTTTGACGTGACCGATCCCGTCGTTACGGATACACAATCTTAAATGGGCTGGCAGGTTGAGTTTACCCGTGCAGCCGAAAAAGACTTACGCAAGCTAGACCCTCAAGTGGCGCGGCGAATTCTGCGTTTTTTGCATGAGCGAGTTGCAGTGCAGGACAATCCGCGTCATATCGGTTCTGCGTTACAGGGTTCTGAGTTGGGTGAGTTTTGGCGTTATCGGGTTGGGGACTATCGAGTGATTGCACTGATTCAAGATCAGTGCGTGACTGTGCAGGTGGTTAGAGTCGGTGGGCGTGGTGATGTGTATCGGGCGTGGTGATGTGTATCGGTAGGTGAAAAGCCTAAAAACGATTATTCAAGTATTACGCACTACTCGAACAAAGTGAGCAGTATCCCTACGGCCTTCAAGTGTATTGCCTATTCCGAAGCAGTACACATCCATCGCACCATAACCGAGGCAATAGCCATTCGGAGAGGCCGACCAATAAGTCAGCCACCAATCGTCAGATACCGTTGGGAATAGTAAAACGCCTTGTGGAGCAGTAGTGCCCGCCTGATCTTTTAAAGCAATACTTTCTAACTCTTCGATATTCGGCAGTCGCCAATCCTCAAAACCTGCCAAACGATAATGACGGACAGCTTCATTAGCATCATCCCAACTCATGGTATGCGCATCGCCCACTGCTTCGCCATTCTCCCAACGCTGACCGATGCTGATACGCGCCCACATCAGTCCTGTTTTTGGGTCTGTCCATGTACTGCTCATCGTGAACCACCTATGAAAGGATATGCACAAGCGTAGCACGAGAAATCGCCGGTTGAACCCGCAATCACTTTTGCCCTTCCCCCGCGTCTTCTCTATACTTGGGGCAATTTTTTGCATCGAAATGGACTGCCATGAGCAAGGCAATTTCTGACCTGACTTTTCAGGAACTGATTTTATCGCTACAAAACTTCTGGGCGCAGCAAGGCTGTGTCGTGCTGCAACCCTACGACATGGAAATGGGCGCAGGCACATTCCACACCGCGACGTTTTTACGCGCACTCGGCCCCGAAACATGGAACGCCGCCTACGTGCAACCGTCGCGCCGCCCCAAAGATGGCCGCTATGGCGAAAACCCCAACCGCCTACAGCACTATTATCAGTTCCAAGTGGTGTTAAAACCCAATCCGGCCAACATCCAACAACTCTATCTGGACTCACTGAAAGCCATCGGCATTGATCCGCTGGTGCATGACATTCGCTTCGTCGAAGACAACTGGGAATCACCGACACTCGGCGCGTGGGGTTTGGGCTGGGAAGTCTGGCTCAACGGCATGGAAGTGACCCAATTCACCTATTTTCAACAAGTTGGTGGGGTCGAATGCTATCCGGTCACCGGCGAAATCACCTACGGTCTGGAACGACTAGCGATGTATTTGCAAGGTGTGGATTCGGTGTATGACTTGGTGTGGACACGCGGTCAGTTTGGCACGGTCACTTATGGCGATGTGTTCCACCAAAACGAAGTGGAGCAATCCACCTATAATTTTGAACATGCCAATGTCGCCAAGCTGTTTGAATTGTTTGATTTTTATGAAGCTGAGTCGAACAGTTTGATGGCTGCAGAACTGCCCCTGCCTGCCTATGAAATGGTGGTCAAAGCCTCGCATACCTTTAACCTACTCGATGCACGCGGCGCGATTTCAGTCACCGAACGGCAGCGTTACATTCTGCGGGTACGTCAACTGGCACGTGCGATTGCACAAAGCTACGTCAAAGCCCGCGCCAAGCTCGGCTTCCCGATGGCGACCCCTGAACTCCGCGACGAAGTGCTGGCACAACTGGCTGCACAAGAGCAAGCCGAAGCCCTCAAAGCCCATGCCGAACAGCAACAGGCACAGCAATCTGAAAAACAGCAGCAGCAAGCCCAACAGGAGGCAAAATAATGTCCAAGCATACCGTCCTGTTTGAACTCGGTTGTGAAGAACTGCCACCCAAAAGCCTCAAAACCCTACGCGATGCACTGCAACAGGAAGTCAGTACACGCCTTGCCGCGATTGGCCTGCATGCTGAGCAAGTATTGGCCTATGCCGCACCGCGTCGCTTGGCGATTGTGCTGAATAACATCGACGCACAACAAGCCGATCGCACCGAAGAAAAACGCGGGCCTGCGGCAGTCGCGGCATTTGATGCCGAGGGCAAGCCGACCAAGGCGCTTGAAGGCTTTATGCGCGGTGCGGGCATTACAGTGGATCAGCTTGAGCGGATCGACACGCCCAAAGGTGAATGGCTGGTCTATCGTAAAACCCTGCAAGGCCAGTCCCTCGACAGCCTACTCCCTGCTCTACTGCAAGACGCACTGAACGCGCTGCCGATTGCCAAACGCATGCGCTCCGCCGCCAGTCGCACTGAGTTTGTGCGTCCAGTGCAGTGGGTGGTGTTGATGAAAGATGATCAAATCATCCCCGCGACGATTCAGGATTTTGCGGCGGGCAACATCAGTTATGGTCATCGTTTCCACGCGCCACAAGCGATCACGATCAGCCACGCCAGCCACTATCTCGAGCAACTGCGCGCCGCTTATGTGCTGGCGGATTTTGATCAGCGCCAAGCAGTGATCAATCAGCAAGTGCAACATCTGGCCGCCGAAGTTGATGCAGTCGCTTTGATGCCAGAAGCTCTGCTGGACGAAGTCACTGGCTTGGTCGAATGGCCGGTTGCCCTCCGCGCTACCTTTGAAGCACGCTTTCTGCATGTACCACAAGAAGCGCTGATCTCGACCATGCAGGACAATCAAAAGTATTTTTGCTTGGTCGATCATGCGGGTAAGTTACAGCCGTACTTTATTACCGTGTCGAATATCGAAAGCAAAGACCCTGCACAGATCATTGACGGCAATGAAAAAGTCGTGCGGCCACGCCTGACCGACGCGGAGTTTTTCTTTAAACAAGACCAAAAACAGCCGTTGTTTGCCCGTCAAGTCAAACTGCAAAACATGATTTTCCAAGCCCAGCTTGGCACGTTGTGGGACAAAGCGGAACGGGTCGCCAATCTAGCTGCATTTATTGCGACGCAGATCGGCTCTGACATCGAGCAAACCACTCGCGCCGCACTACTGGCAAAAATGGATTTGGCGACCGAACTGGTCGGTGAATTCCCTGAGCTACAAGGGATTGCCGGTAGTTATTACGCCAAACTCGAAGGCGAACCGCATGACGTGTCCAAGGCGATTCGTGAGCAGTATTTGCCGCGCTTTGCCGGTGATGTGTTGCCACAGACACAGGCCGGTTTTGCGGTCGCGTTGGCGGATCGTTTGGACACCTTGGCGGGGATTTTTGGCATTAACCAAGCGCCGACAGGCAGTAAAGATCCGTTTAGTTTGCGTCGTGCCGCGATTGGGATTTTGCGTCTATTGATCGAAAAACAAATCGCGCTGCCGCTGACGGCGTTGGTCGGTATGGCAGTGAAAGGCTACGGCAACAAGATCAAAGACGGCATGAAAACCCTGACCGATGCCAGTGAGTTTTTGCAGGGTCGCTATCGGGCGATGTACGAAGATCAGGGCATTGCGGTCGATACGATTTTGGCAGTGCAGGCGCTCAGTCCTGACTCACCGTTAGATTTTGATCGGCGGATTCGGGCGGTTGAGCATTTCCGGCGCTTGCCAGAAGCAGCGGCATTGGCGGCGGCCAATAAGCGGGTGGCGAATATCCTCGCCAAAGAAGCCGATCAAGCTAGCATTGCCGCAAGTACCGTTGATGCGGGTCTGTTGGTCGAAGCAGCCGAGCAGGCGTTGTTTGCGCAGCTTGAGGCGTTAGAGCCGGTGGTGCAGCCATTGTTGGCGGCTCGGGATTATACGCCTGCGTTGTCGAAGCTGGCGGCGTTACGCGAGTCAGTGGATCAATTCTTTGATCAGGTGATGGTCAATGCTGACGATGCGGCTTTAAAACTCAATCGGTTACGCTTGCTGGCGCGGTTGCGTGGGCTGTTTATGAGTGTGGCGGATGTGAGTGTGTTGCAGGGGTAATAGTTAAGAGGAGGGCATAGCACCCTCCTCTTTTGACTCATAAAACCGCCGTGCATGGCTAACGGCGGTTATTATTTTATTGATCTACAGGGAAGTATACAATCGGTGCGACCTGTTGCCCGCTACCTGATCCACAACCCATAACTTTAATTAGACTTTCTAAACGATCACGGTCAGAGGCTTTGACTAAAAAGTAACTGAGCATATCAGAGCTCGCCCAAAACCAGACGTCAAGCCCATGATCGTCTTCATCCCCATCCTCGTCATCCCAATCTTCTTCATCTTCGTCTTCAATCGAAGCCTTTTCTGGCTCTGGATGTTGAGCGTCTGTGTCCTGTCCTTCTTTGTACTCAAAACCCTCAAGAATATCTTGTAGTTCTTCTGCGAGGAGCAACATCAGAAAATCATGTTGATAAAATTCCTCTCGTAAGTTGCCATCCTCATCAAAAAGACGATGCGTATAACCATCTAGCTTGGCAACCCCCAGCTCACGGAATCTTTTGTGCATATCTTTGGCAGCCCAATCGACATCGCTGTAATCTGATGTGCCAAAATCTGCAATATTTTTAAGCCCATAAAAAATATCATGTTCTTGATCAATATAACGATCTGCTTCAAAATCGCTTGAGAAGCACGTCAGATTGGCTTCCGCTCTTTCGGCTTGACCCAGTGCAACTATCCAGCAAAACTCGCGGATGGCATCAAACACCTTTGATGACAGCCCTGCTGGACATGCGCGTTCGGTGAGTAAAAACTGTTGTTTGCTGACTGCGGCACTCATGGAAGACTCCGTCTTCGTTCGTTATGTGAGGCTTGATTATGAGGTAAAATCTCGCTGCAAAGGAACTCCTTGAAGTTGATATGCGACATCTGGTGTCGCATAATTTTGCTGAATACAGTTTAAATGATACGCGTTGATTTATCGCATATGAGTACCCCCACATGCTCTACTTCATTCGCCACGCACAAAGCCTTGCCAACTTTTGATTCATACAACCGCCGTGCATGGCTAACGGCGGCGATTACTCAATCATCTTACAAGGAGGGAAAAGAGTCAGCCGAGGTCACCATTTGCTGACTGCCTTTTCCACACCCCATTTGTTGGATTAAGACCTTCAACCGATCATGATCAGTATATTTGATCAAGAAATAGCCCACTATTCCATCTGGGTTAACCCAAAAACACAACTCTACTTCGCGGTTTTCTTCATCCTCTTGACCATTATCGGCACTTTCATCGGCTTGACTTGAATTCTGAGCCTCTTTATCTTGATATTCGAAGCCATAAAGAAATTCTTGCAGCGCTTCAGCGACCTCTATAATTGCATAATCACTTTCATAAAAATCATCGATCAGCCTATTTCCTTCCTCAAAAAAACGTTCCTCAAAACCATCTAGATTGGGCACACCTAACTGTAGGAAGCACTCATAAATTTCTCGAACACACATACCCATTTCGCTATTTTTTGTTGCAGTAAAAAATGCAGGAGTATTTTTAAGAGCATAAAAAATTGAATGTTCTTGAGCCAGACCATCAAACACTTCAAAATCATCTAAAAAACTGGTCAGATTGGCTTGGGCTTTTTCGGCTTGACCCAATGCAACTATCCAGCAAAACTCGCGGATGGCATCAAACACCTCTGATGAAAGCCCTGCTGGACATGCATGTTCGGTGAGTAAAAACTGTTGCTTGCTAACTGCGGCACTCATGGAAGACTCCGTCTTCGTTCGTTATGTGAGGCTTGATTATGAGATGAGGTTCGGCTAAAAAGAAGCTCCCTTAAGTTGATTCACGACATTTGGTGTCGCACAATTTTGCTGAATACAGTTTCAATGATACAAGTTGATTCATCGCATATGAGTACCCCCACATGCTCTACTTTATCCGCCACGCACAAAGCCTTGCCAATATCGGCGGCACAACCCCAGACGCCACGCAAATCCCACTGACCGACCTCGGCTGGCAACAAGCACATGCCCTGCTGGATCGTTTTGCGCATGTGGATCGTATCATCATCTCGCCGTATCTGCGTACCAGACACACCGCGCTACCACTGCTCGACCGCACTGGCCTAACCCCTGAAGTCTGGCCGATTCAAGAGTTTAACTATCTATCCTCAGTCAAATACGCCAATACCTGCGTAGCCGAGCGCAAGCACATCGTCGATGCCTACTGGCAAAATGCAGATATTGAATACCGTGATGGCGATGATGCGGAATCGTTTGCTGATTTTTATCGACGCACCCAGCAGATGCTAACCCGTTGCCGAGCCTTACACCAGCAAGCACCTGAGCAGACGATTCTGGTGTTTACGCATGGTCGGGTCATGCAGTTGTTGCGGTTATTGTTGATTAACTCGCCGCCGCTGTCAGGTACACTGATGCAGGATTTTTTGAACTTAGAAAAACAAGAAAAAATCTGGAATACTCGCGTGGTCGCACTGGATGAATGGCAAGCGACCCAATAATAGGACTAAACATGCGCCAATTCGCCCTATCTTCCAAAAAGCTACGCAACATTCCACGTCGGCAGCGTGCCTTAGCCCGCTGGGCGGCGGGTTTTTCCGGTCGATATCTCCCCGCACAGCGAGCCGATGCGCGTTTTTTTAATTGGAAGATTCCCGTTCACCTACACCTGTTACAAGGCAAACAAACCGCGCCAGAGCTGCAAGCTTTTTGTATACAGCAGTTGATTCAAGCCGCGCAACACTTGATTGACGAGGCCAAAACACACGCCCCAGCGCCCTATTATCGCGTGGCGTGCCTGATCATCTGGCCGTATCTGCATCAGAGTGAAGTCACGATTTTTTATGATCCTCAGTATTATCAAGGCTTTCTGAATACAAAGACCCCGCTACCCCGCAGCACCTTACTTGAACATTTAGCGCTTGAGATTCCAGTAGATTGGCAAGTGACCGGCGTCGATGCCACGCAGCCAGACGACCCGCAGCCGGTGACGTGGTGGGTGATTGGACAGCCGGTTTAAAACCAAATCACCAAACTGTCACCCCAATCCCAGCAATTTTTGTTACCCTGTTACGGGTCTGACCGAACGGAATCCTTATGAAAACCATCCTGATCGCCAACCAAAAAGGCGGCTGTGGCAAAACCCTAACCGCAATCACCCTCGCCAGTGCGTTGGCGGCACGCGGCGATAAAGTCGCGCTGGCCGATGCTGACCCACAAAAATCCTCACTACGCTGGCT
>Ga0209599_10001466_pt1 | contig 11109 bp, 12 predicted proteins | sample Shrwel_input2_FT_FD_187534 | JGI IMG/M metagenome (GOLD analysis project Ga0209599, IMG submission 187534) | Subsurface microbial communities from deep shales in Ohio, USA - Utica-3 well 1 S input2 FT (SPAdes) (version 2) ... | reverse complement strand
TCTTTTTCAAACGAGCATTTTCCGTTTCCAGTTCTTTTAGCCGAGCCATCATCGAAGTATCCATCCCGCCAAATCGTGACCGCCATTTGTAGAACGTAGCCGAACTGATGCCGTGCTCACGGCACATATCTTACAAGAAAATTCTACTTCTAAAAGCAATTATTTTTAGGGACGATTACCGTAGCCATACTTTTTGTCTAAAAGGAAAAAAAGAACTACGCTTTAGTCCAAATTTAACTTGCATTATTGGTGGACGTGGTACAGGAAAGAGTACACTTTTGGGCTTATTAGAAAAATATATCAAGCCAGACAGTCGTCCTTTTTTTGAAAAGGAAAATCTACAAATAAAAAACGAAGATCAATCTCTCAGAGTCAGTGATTATGTTGAAGTGGATTCTAATGCTGATACACAATTTATAGAGTTCATTAGCCAAAATGAAATAGAAAGTTTTGCTAAAAATAGCGAAGCGTTAACACTTGCTCTATATAAGCGTCTTATCAAACACGACGAAAGGGAAAACAATGCCATTCTTAAAAAAAATGAAATGGCATTAGGTAGTGCCATAAAAAATCTTAAGGACTTGATAGATAAAAAACGGAACTTACAACAACAGAAAAAAACACTCAAAGCAAAAGAACAGGACTTGCAAACCCACAAGTCAAAAATTGATTATGACAAAAGCGAGGAATATAAAGACATCAGTCATCAAATCAGTATTTTTCAAAAGGAGCTGACAAGCATAGAGCAATCCGAAACTCAATATAATGCCCTACTTACTAAAATTTCTGAAATTATAAAAACGGAAGTTGAAAATACAGAAGTCCAAAATGCTTATGCCACAGCAAAAGCTGAAATCATTACGCAATTAAAAGCAATAAATCAACAAGAACGAGATTTTACAGGGGAGGAGAACAGGATTTTAACTTTGCAAACCGAATTGCAAACGCAAAAAAGAAAAATGAATGAGTATTTGCGTTCAAAAGGAATTACTGATGCAGACTCAAAGGATATTAGCAATGCTAATACGCAGGTTGCTAAAATAGAACAAGAAATAACTACACTAAAACAAGAGATTGTAACACTTGAGAGTTTTATCAGTTCATTTAATTTTGAACAAGTGAGCCAAGCAAGTGAAACTTATAGGCAAGACCTTGAAGAGCAAATTAAACCAATTAGTGAAAGATTACAAAGTATTAGCACTTCTACTACTTTGGTAAAACCTATCACTTTGAAATATACCTTTGATACACAATCTGCCAAAACTAAACTTTTTGAAGAGTTCAGGGACTTATTCAAAACCAATGACGAATTGCCAAGTAAACTTAACAGCACTACAATTCGTGATGCTTTATTTTCTATTGCGGAACCTTTTGATTTTGTTGGAAATGACAACTATCAAACAGAACTACTTGATGAAATCAAAAAAAATAAAGATCAAAGCGATGCCCGTGATGCTTTATTAAAAGTACTTGAAGATGAAGAAAATTTTAATATTTTTCTCTGTTTAGTGAAAAAGCATAAATGGGATACTTTTAACTACAAGCAAATCAATGTTTCTTATGATGGGCGTTCTGTGGAAAGAACATCTTTTGGGCAAAGATGTACTGCAGCATTGGTTATTTTGCTAACACTTGGTAACAGCCCTATTATTATTGATGAACCCGAAGCACACTTAGACAGTATGCTTATTTCTAACTATTTGGTTGATGTCATCAAGCAAAAAAAGCAAGAACGACAAATAATTTTCGCTACACACAACGCCAATTTTGTAATCAATGGCGATGCTGAGTTGATACATATTTTGGAAATGGACGACCACAATGTAACGCAAATAACAACCACTACTATAGAAAATTTAGCGACAAGAGAAAAACTAATCAATCTTGAAGGTGGTAAAGAGGCATTTAAGAAAAGAGAGCAGAAGTATTAGCAAGCCAAGCGTGGGGTGAAGTACGAAACCATGATATATTTATTTATTTATTTATTCGTGGGTTTCCTACGTCAACCCACGATATTGAGCAATTTATGTCAAAAATGCCTGTACCGTTGTCAATGGCAAAAACAAGGTCAATGGTGAGTCGAGCAAAGCAATAAAACCGTGATGCCGATAAAATGCTGCTGAGAGTTCATCTTTAGCATCGACAATGAGTGCATAAGCGGCAATTTCTGATCGTATTGTGCGCGTCAGAGCATCGGCTAATAATGCGCCACCTAAACCTTGCCCTTTAAAAGCGTCATCTACTGCCAAACGTCCCATACGAACCGCAGGCACAGACGGATAACGTGGTAGTTTTTTACTAAGATGGTTGGGTAAGTCTGTTAAGCGCAAACTGGCAGAAGCTAAGGTGTAGTAGCCTACAACCCGATTTTCAGTGTTTAACGCAACAAAACAAGCTGCCACACGACGGCGAATATCTTGTGAAACTTGCTCCCGAAAATAACGACACAAGGGTTCTGAACTGCTATTAAATAGGCTACGGTCATGCGTAGAGTCAAGAGGCAGCACGCGAAAAGCTGGCTCACTCATTCGCTTCTCAATAATTTTTGGCGGCGCGCGAAAGCACGTTCTAAAGCAGGGCTGATTTGAGGAGGGGACAATAAGGCTTGGGCAAAACTTTCTTGGTCTGCTAACGATAACTGAATAACTTCGGCCTGTTCAATGGTACGTTGAGCAGCTATTTGTACTGCACTGATGACAAAATCGGTCATAGTACGTCCTTCAAGCTCTGCAGCACGTTTGAGCATGGCATGTAAATCAATACTAATTCGCGCTTCAAGACGCGCAGTAGATGTGGATGGCATAAGTAATCCTCCTTGTGTTTATGTTACGGCAGATTGCCGTATTTTTCAACGGCATTTCATATGAGTCTTAAAAACTACTTCGCCAACAACCGCACCAAAATACCTTCATACATCTTGGTTAAAGCATCCAAATCAGCCACATTGACGCATTCATTAATTTTATGAATCGTGGCGTTAATTGGCCCCAACTCCAATACTTGCGCGCCTGTTGGTGCAATAAAACGACCATCCGATGTGCCGCCACTGGTGGATAACTCCGTATCAATGCCCGCAACTTCTTTAATCGCCGCCACACTGGCCGCAACCAATTCACCCTTAGCGGTTAAAAACGGCTGACCACTCAAACTCCATGCTAATTCATATTTTAGACCGTGTTTGGCTAAAATGGCTTCGGTACGCGCTTTAAGTTGTTCGGCGGTGACTTCGGTAGAAAAGCGAAAATTAAACACCACTTCAATATCGGCAGGAATTACGTTATTTGCGCCTGTCCCTGCATGAATATTAGAAATTTGAAAACTTGTGGCAGGGAAAAATTCATTACCATTATCCCATACTTCAGCCGCTAATTCGGCTAAGGCAGGCGCGGCTTTATGAATCGGATTGTCGGCTAATTGCGGATAAGCCACATGACCTTGAATACCAATCACTTTTAACACGCCATTGAGTGAACCACGACGGCCATTTTTAATCACATCACCAATCGCTTGGCTACTTGACGGCTCACCGACTAAACACCAAGTCATTTTTTCTTGACGTGCTTCTAAATGCTCAACGACTTTTACTGTGCCATCTTTGGCTACACCTTCTTCATCACTGGTAATCAAAAAAGCAATTGAACCTTGATGATTAGGATGTTGAGCAACAAAATTTTCGCACGCAACCACCATCGCGGCCAATGAGCCTTTCATATCCGCCGCGCCACGACCATATAACATGCCATCACGAATTTCGGGAGCAAATGGGTCATTGTGCCACGCGCTTAAAGTGCCTGTTGGTACAACATCGGTATGACCAGCAAACGCCAAAACAGGTGCAGTTGAGCCACGGCGCGCCCAAAAATTATCGACATCACCAAAACGTAAACGCTCGACCACAAAACCTATTTTTTCGAGGCGTTGAATCATCAATTCTTGGCAATTGGCATCGACAGGGGTTACAGAGGGGCAGCGAATCAAATCTAAAGTCAAAGCAAGGGTAGGAGACATGGGTTTTCCAGTTAGCAGTTATTAGCCATAGTTTAACGTAAGTTGATTTGTTTGTTATGCAACAAGTCGCGCAACTTGGCAAGAACCTTGCTAGAATTGCCAAGATTTTGATGTAAACCTGTTTATTTATGGAGAGAGCAAAGTGAATAAATTATTAAGCATCAGTTTATTGGCGGCAGCGGTTGCCGTGACAGGCTGTAGCAAAAAAGAAGAAGCTGCAAAGACAGAGGCCACTACAGCTAATACAGGTACAGGTGGATTAGTAGTAAAAATTGGCCATGCTTCGCCACTCACTGGCCCTCAAGCGCATTTGGGTAAAGATAACGAAAATGGCGTGCGAATGGCTATTGAAGAACTGAATGCCAAAGGTGTCAGCATTGCAGGACAAAAAGTACAATTTGAATTATTGTCCGAAGACGATCAAGCCGACCCCCGTATTGCCACGACAGTTGCCCAAAAATTTGTTGATGATAAAGTCAGTGGCATTATTGGCCATTTAAATTCAGGCACAACCATTCCCACTTCACGCATTTATAACGATGCGGGCTTAGTACAAATTTCTCCATCAGCAACTAATCCTAAATATACCCAACAAGGTTATAAGGGCGCATTTCGGGTTATGGCTAATGATGTGCAGCAAGGTAAAGTCTTGGGCGAATTTGCGGTAAAAGATATGGGGGCTAAAAAAATCGCCATTATTGATGACCGTACTGCTTATGGCCAAGGCTTAGCCGATGAGTTTGAAAAAGCCGCTAAAGCCGCAGGTGGCAATATTGTTATGCATGAATTTACCAACGACAAAGCCTCTGACTTTACCGCGATTTTAACCAAAATTAAGGGAGTTGCTCCCGATTTGGTGTTTTATGGTGGCATGGACGGTCAAGGTGCGCCAATGGCCAAACAAATGCAAACTTTGGGTTTAAAAGCTCAGTTTTTGGGTGGTGATGGTATTCACACCGCAGAGTTTATGAAATTGGCGGGTGCAGCCGCCGAAGGGGTGACCGCTTCTTTACCAGGTGTGCCTTTAGAACAAATGCCGCACGGTGCAGACTTTAAGCAAAAGTTTGAAGGTAAATACGGCAAAATCCAGTTATACGCACCGTATTGCTACGATGCGATGATGGTGATGGCCGAAGCTATGCAACGCGCTAACTCTATTGAACCAGCCAAATACTTACCCGAAATTGCCAAAACAAACTACAACGGTGTCACAGCCAACATTAAGTTTGATGCCAAAGGTGATTTAGACGGCGGTTCGATTACCGTTTATCGTGTGGTAAAAGGTGAGTGGCAAGTCTTAAAAACCGTTGCCGCACATTAAGCTAATTTATTCCCTCTCCTGTTAGGAGAGGGCTAGGGTGAGGTTCTTAAACTTACCCTCTCCCAAAGGGCGAGGGAGCTTCATCGTTGAATATCAAAAACTCAGATTAAAGAGAAAAAAACATGAAACAGTTATTTGATAGTTTTCGTTCACAATCTTTAGAAGTATTGCCTAATTTAAAAGAACGTTATGGTTTGTTATTACGCCGTGACTTGGTGAGTGCCAAACTATTGCGTAAAGAAGGGCAATTATTTTTAGAATATACCGTCACTGACAAAGACAACTACTCTTTTGATAACAAAGTGATTATCAAAAGTTTAACGTTAACCGCCGAAATGAATGACGCATTAAGTGTACAAGGCTCTATTTTTGAAAATGCACGTTATGTGGTTGAAGAGTTATCACCCATCAGTTTGGCTAAAATGGCCGATATTTTTGATGAGAGCTCGGCAGCAGTCATTGTTAATTATGTCGAAAAAAGCTAATTAAACAAGTTCAGATTTTATGGTATGGAAGCTGCTCAACAATGGGTATTTCAGGGATGATGTGGTGCAGCTTGTTTGAGGCATGGGTGAGGTGGAAAAAGTAAAGCATCGCTTTACCCACCGAACGACACGCAGGGATGCGTGGCTGGAACAGCTTACAAGGATGTGGCCTACACAGTGATTGGACTGCACCACAAATGGTTTTGCTTACTTTTGCCTAAACAAAAGTAAGGCCTGCTGCAGGCAAAGACAAGTTTGTGTAGTGTAGTCATAGATTTATCGTATTTCATTGAAGCCATTGGTTTTTGAGAGTGTAATAGCTTGGATATATTTGCCCAACAGTTAATTAATGGCCTGATTTTAGGCAGTATTTATGCCCTCATCGCCCTCGGTTATACCATGGTGTATGGCATTTTAGGCTTAATCAATTTTGCTCACGGCGAAATCGTCATGATTGGGGCAATGGTCTGTATTACCTGTCTTAATCTATTATTAGGCCATTTTGGTGATGTGTCGCCCTTAGTTGCGGTGCTGTTTAGTGTGTTGATGGCCATTCCCATTTGTGCCGCTTTGGGCTATAGCATTGAGCGCGTGGCGTATCGTCCCTTACGCAATGCACCGCGTTTAGCCCCATTAATTACCGCGATTGGTGTGTCTATTGTCTTGCAAAATTTGGCGATGATGATTTGGGGACGGCAATACGTCCCGTTTCCGAGCATTTTTGCCAACACGCCGCATCAGGTTTTTGGTGCATCTATTACTTCTTTACAAATCAGTATTATTGTCTTGGCGATGTTGTTGATGATTGCTTTGTGGTTGTTGGTACAAAAAACCAAATTAGGTCGTGCTATGCGTGCGACAGCACAAAATCCTCAGGTTGCTTCGTTAATGGGGGTTAATGTTAATCAAGTGATTGCCATGACTTTTATTTTAGGCTCTTGCTTGGGTGCGGTGGCGGGGATTATGGTCGCTGCTAACTATGGACAAGCCCATGCCTATATGGGCTTTTTATTGGGTTTAAAAGCCTTTTGTGCCGCTGTTTTGGGTGGCATTGGCAACATTGCAGGGGCAGTGATTGGTGGCCTTTTGTTGGGGATTATTGAAAGTGTCGGGGCGGGGTATTTAGGTGATTTAACCAATAACTTTTTAGGTAGTCAGTACCAAGATATTTTTGCCTTTTTAGTGTTGATTTTGGTATTGGTATTTAGACCATCAGGTTTGATGGGCGAAAAAATGGCGGAGCGACCCTAATGAAAAAAGTTTGGTTGTCTTATACGCTGGTTGCTATTGCTTTATTGATTGCCCCGTTTGTGGTCGGGCAGTTTGGTTCATCATGGGTGCGCCTATTAGATTTTTGCTTGTTATACATTATGTTGGCTTTAGGACTAAATATAGTCGTTGGTTATGCAGGTTTATTAGATTTAGGTTATATCGCTTTTTATGCCGTTGGCGCGTATGCAATGGCATTATTAGCTTCGCCGCATTTAGACATACATTTATCAGCATGGTTAATTTTGCCGATTGGCGCAGGCATGGCCTGTATTGCAGGAGTGGTGTTGGGTGCGCCAACCTTGCGTTTGCGTGGTGATTATTTGGCGATTGTCACCCTCGGGTTTGGCGAAATTGTGCGTTTATTTATGAATAACCTTGACCGTCCCGTCAATATTACCAATGGTCCACAAGGGATTAATATGGTGGATAACGTCAAAATCGGGAGTTTTGATTTTGGCGATGGTTTGCACATTGCAGGATATTCTTTTGGTTCGGCCTATAGTTATTATTATTTATTTTTAGTGTTGGCTTTATTGACCATTTTTATTTGTATTCGTTTAGAAAACTCGCGTATTGGTAGAGCATGGATGGCGATTCGTGAAGATGAATTAGCCGCTAAAGCGATGGGCATTAACACCCGTAACATTAAATTATTAGCTTTTGCGATGGGGGCAAGTTTTGGTGGGGTTGCAGGCGGATTATTTGCCAGCTTTCAAGGTTTTATTAGCCCTGAAAGTTTTAGTCTCATGGAATCGGTGATGGTGTTGTGTATGGTGGTCTTGGGAGGTATGGGGCATATTGGTGGGGTGATTTTAGGCGCGATTTTATTAACCCTCACGCCCGAAGTATTACGTGCCGTGATTAATCCTTTGCAACGTGAATTGTTTGGGCGGATGATTATTGACCCCGAAAACCTACGCATGCTGTTGTTTGGGCTGGCGTTAATTGTGGTGATGCTGGTGAAACCCGCAGGCTTGTGGCCATCACCACGCCGTCAAGAGGAGTTAAAGCATGGCTAATCAGGTGCCTAAAGTCTCATTTATCAGTGAAGTAGAGTATTTGGCAGGCGAAAAAATCGCTGACATAAAACACGAATATATAGATGGTGAAGTGTTTGCGATGGCAGTAGCGAGTGCTAGTCATAATCGTATATCGTTAAATGTGGCGCTTAAATTTGGCAATCATTTAGAAAATAAGCCTTGCCAGCCGTATATCTCAGATATGAAAGTTAAAGTGGGCAGTAAATACTTTTATCCCGATGTATTGGTGGATTGTTCGGGCTTGGCGGATGATAGCCATGTGACAGAAACTCCCACGCTTATTATTGAAGTGCTTTCTAAAAGCACACGCCGTATGGACGAAACGACTAAACGTATTGCTTATACACAAATCAATAGCTTGTTAGAGTATGTGTTGATTGAGCAAGATTTTGTTGATATAGAAGTGATTCGGCGGCGTAATGGTTGGCAATCGGAGCATTTTTATTTGGGCGATAGTGTGACCTTTGAAGCGATTGCTTTGACGATGACTGTTGAAGAAATTTATGCGCGTGTTAATAATCCCGAATTAGTGGAATGGCGGCAGCTACAAGCCGAAACAAACTCTGAATCTAAGTTAATCAATCCATGACTGCATTACTTCAACTTTCCCACATCGACAAACGTTTTGGCGGTATTCATGCCCTCAAAGACGTATCTTTAACGATTCCCCCTAATTGTATTTATGGCTTAATTGGCCCAAATGGTGCGGGTAAAACCACCTTATTTAACGTCATTACGGGTTTATATGAGGCGGATAGTGGTGAGCGCGTATTTAATGGTCAGCCTTTGCCGTTAAGTCTTAAACCGCATCAAATTTTGATTCGAGGTATTGCCCGAACCTTTCAAAATATCCGCTTATTTCAAGACATGACCGCCCTCGAAAATGTCATGGTTGCGCGTCATAGCAAAAGCAAAGCAGGGGTGATAGGTGCGATTTTACGCACTCCTAAAGTCAGAGCCGAAGAACAAGCGATTGTAGATAAATCTATGGCGTTATTGGCTTATGTGGGCTTAGAAAAGTCGGCGCAAAGAATAGCCAAAACTTTATCCTATGGTGACCAACGGCGTTTAGAAATTGCCCGTGCTTTGGCCACTGAGCCTGCTTTATTGACTTTAGATGAACCAGCCGCAGGCATGAATCCCACCGAAACTGCCGAATTAGCCAAGTTAATCCAAAGAATTTATGATGATGGTACAAATGTGTTGTTAATCGAACATGATGTCAAATTAGTGATGAGTTTGTGTCATCGGGTGGCGGTGTTAGATTTTGGTCAACTGATAGCAGAAGGTGTCCCTGCCGATGTGCAAAAAGACCCTAAAGTGATTGCTGCTTATTTGGGAGGCAGCGCATGAGCTTGTTAACGATCAATAATTTACAAATTGCCTATGGTGGCATTCAAGCCGTAAAAGGCATTAGCTTTACGGTGAATGCAGGTGAGTTGGTGAGCTTAATTGGTGCTAATGGCGCGGGCAAAACTTCGACACTTAATTGTTTGGGTGGATTGTTAAAACCGATTGCGGGCGAGATTCTGTATCAGGGACAAAATTTATTAACTATTCCTACCCATGACCGAGTTAAACACGGTTTAGCTTTAGTTCCCGAAGGCCGAGGGATTTTTTCTAAATTGACTGTGGCCGAAAATTTACGCATGGGCGCGTATCATCGTCAATTACACGAGTCAGAGTTAGACCAAGCCTTTCAGCGTTTTCCACGTTTATATGAGCGCAAAATGCAGCTTGCTGGTACGTTATCGGGTGGTGAGCAACAAATGTTAGCCATTGTTCGTGCCTTATTAAGCAAGCCTAAATTATTGTTATTAGATGAACCCTCTATGGGTTTAGCTCCGATTATGGTCGAAAAAATTTTTGCTACCATCAGCGAAGTCACCCAAGAAGGGGTGGCGGTGTTGTTGGTAGAGCAAAATGCCAAAGCAGCTTTAGCTTTAGCCCAACGTGCTTATGTGATGGAAAGTGGCAAAATTACTTTAGAAGGTAATGCCAAAGACTTAGCGGCTGACCCGCGTGTACGTGCTGCTTATTTGGGGGAATAAAACATGGAAATGAGTGTCACCACACCCGCGATTTTGTTTCCTGCCATTTCTTTGTTAATGCTCGCTTATACCAATCGTTTTTTGGCCTTAGCCAACTTGATTCGTAGCTTACATGCCAACCATGCTCAAAAAAAACATGATGCCAGTTATCGTGGTCAGTTAGCTAATTTGCGTAAGCGTTTACGTTTGATTCGGCGTATGCAAACCTATGGCGGTATTAGTTTCTTTTTTTGTGTGGTGTCGATGTTGTGCTTGTTTTTTGATAATGAGCAAGCAGGGCGTTGGGTTTTTGCTGTCAGTTTGGTGTGTTTAATGGTGTCTTTGGCGATGTCAGTGGTTGAAATTCGGATTTCTTTAGATGCTTTAGAACTGGAATTGTCTGATTTGAATTAGGTGTCGTTACCTGTAGCCTGTTTCTTGAGTAAAAATGAATTAAATAAATGAGTTCAGTTTTTATTTTTATTGTTTAAACGCTCTAATAATTCAATAAACCAAGCTTCGTGGCGCACTTTGTCTAAATCTGTATCTTTATTTAAGTGTTTGTGAGCATTAAAGGGTAAGGTGTTGTATTGCTCTGCGTGTAATAAATATTTTTTGCTCAACTCTGTCTGATTTGTTAATGCATAATAAAAAGCTATATTATATGTGTCGTTTGGTTTAAGTATTAAAGCCTTTTTAAATTGCTCAATGGCTTGATTAAACAAGGTTTCATCTTCTTTTAATTGTGCTAAGCCTGATAAAGCAGTACCATAATTATTGATGGTAACAGCATCATCAGGTTGAATGATTAAAGCCTTTTTATATTGCTCAATGGCTTGATTAAACAAGGTTTCATCGGTAGTGTAAAAACTTAACGTGTTTGATATTTTTGCATAATTTCCTGATTGTACTGCAATATAAAGGCATGTAACACGGCCTCGTGGTTTTTCTTG
>Ga0209599_10001465_pt1 | contig 11109 bp, 12 predicted proteins | sample Shrwel_input2_FT_FD_187534 | JGI IMG/M metagenome (GOLD analysis project Ga0209599, IMG submission 187534) | Subsurface microbial communities from deep shales in Ohio, USA - Utica-3 well 1 S input2 FT (SPAdes) (version 2) ... | reverse complement strand
AAGCCAAGTTTGTATCAATTGTTCACGTTGTGTATTCATTTGCAATAAAATCTAAAACTAGCTGAGATTTTGAAAGCTTAAGTGTAGCCACTTATCAACTTTTTCTCTATGATGCGACAATAATTAATTGTGAATTAGCGTATTGGTTAATGAGACAATGAAACATCAGTTTAAATTTAATCCTTTAGCGACAGCTATTTTGACACTCTTATGTGGCGGCTCGATTCAATCAGGTTTCGCGGCCACGACTGGTGCTGTCTCTACGCTTGACAACAAACAGCTCAAAGCAGCCATTCCTCAAACTGAAAACCAAGAAAGTTATCCTGGCGAAAGTTTTTTCCAGCAATATTATGTAGATAAAACAGCTCCTGAAGCACAACTACGTGATAATCGCTATTTAAGCTCTTCTTTTTGTCAAGGAACTTGGGTCACCCCGATTAATCCCGAAACAAAAGCAGGCGATACAAGTACCACAACCTCAGTCATAACTGCTGATTATGGGCATTACAATCCAACGGGTGATTCTGTCCTAAAAGGTAATGTTGTTATTGATCAAGAAGGTCGAACGATTCGTGCAGATCAAGTCACCATCGATTCGACTCAAACGCATGCAAATGCTGAAGGACGTGTACAGCTTGCTCAATCAGGTTTGCTTACCCAAAGCGATGCGATTAAATACAATTTAAAAACCCAGACAGGTGATTTAAATAATAGCTTTTACATCTCCGAGCAACAGCATGCGCATGGTCATGCAAGTCAAATCAAACGAGAAAGCGAAAATTTAGTTATTTTAAAAGATGCGAGCTATACCGCTTGTCCACCAGAACAAAAACCAGCTTGGAAAATTCAAGCAAAACAAATTGAGTTAAATCAAGATACTGGTCGCGGTGTAACACGTGGTACAAAACTTTATGTAAAAGATGTCCCTATTCTGGCCGTACCTTATTTCAACTTCCCTATCGATGATCGTCGCACCACTGGTATGTTAAGCCCGAATTTTGGCTATAGTAACGATGGTGGCGCTCAACTAACCGTTCCTGTTTATCTTAACTTAGCACCAAATTATGACTTAACACTCACACCAAGCTATATGAGCAAACGTGGTGTGAAGATGGATGCTGAATTTAGATACATGACTGAAAACTTCGGTTCTGGTCGAATTTGGGGTGGTTTTTTACCGAATGATGATGAATATGATAATAAAGATCGTGACGACCTTCATTTCATTCATAATTGGCAAATCAATCAACAATGGTCTACAAATTTAGAATTTAACAGCGCATCTGATAAAGATTATTTTTCAGATTTTAACTCAAGTCCAAATACAAAAACCGATTTGAATTTACGTCGCGCATGGGAGCTAAATTACAAAAATGGTATTCCTGGACTTAAAGCACAGTTAAAAGTTGAAGACTTCCAGACGCTCGACAAAACCATTGCTGATAAAGACAAGCCCTACGCGAGACTTCCACAATTTTTATTAAATTATGTCACTGGTGATCCTCAAGGACTTCAGTACGAATTTAATAATGACACAGCTTACTTTAAAAAATCGATTAGCGATGGTTCTGCTTTGGAATCAAGTGGTACGCGTATCTACAATCAATTTGCTGTTCGATATAATTATTTAACACCATCTTGGTTTTATGTTGTCCCTGAAGTATCTGTTCGTAGCATTAATACATTTTACGATCAAGATACAAAAGAAGGACTCGGTTATTCTGCATCTGATGATTTAGAAAAATCTGTTGTGGTTCCGCAATTTACATTAGCGACTGGCATAACTTTTGAAAAAGATGGTAAATACCTTCAAAGCATTTCACCTCGTGCTTTTTATGCCTACTCACCGTATAAAAACCAAGAAGATCATCCAAACTTCGATTCCACTACTGCATCTATTAGCTATGATCAATTGTTCAACCCATACCGATTCTATGGACATGACCGTTTAGATGACAACAATTTCCTGTCACTCGGCGTAACCTATAGTCTATTAGATACAGAAGGTTTAGAACGAATCAAAGCCAGTGTTGGACAAAGCTATTATTTCAGCGATCGCCGTGTGTCTCTAAATCAAGAACCTGATGAATTTGACACGCAGCGCCGCACGGGTCCAATTGTCAGCTTATCTAGTCAACTCAACCAAAACTTTACGATTGCAGCCAATTCTGCATGGATGTCAAATGGTGATAACGCTCAAAGAGACTTCCAAGCATATTATGTCGGTGACAAAGGTAATCTATATAATGTGGGTTACTTCTATCGCAAAGACATTCCTGATAGACAAAACTCTTATGACCAAGCTGTTGCATCGTTTATACAACCTGTAAAAGACAATTGGCGTATTATGGGGCATGCTCAATATGACCTAGACAACAATGTGATGCGTGAATATTTACTCGGTGTAAATTACGAGTCATGCTGTTGGGCTGTATCGGTCTATGGTCGTTCTTACTATAACGACTTGGACGATCCAAACGCTCCAGATGTTCGCAAAAAGAATGCTGTTATGGCCGAATTTACCCTAAAAGGTTTAGGTGCTTTAAATAATAAGCTAGCATCTCTTCTTGAGAATAGAGTTTTAGGTTTCAACAAAATTAATCAATCTTGGACACAACGTTAATGAAGATAAAACCAATTCACCATATCTTTAAAGCGACTGTTCTCGCTGCCCTAATTTCTTCATCAATGCAAAGCTTTGCTCAACCTACGGATGAGGTTGTTGCTATTGTAGATAGTAGTGTCATTCTTAAAAGCGATCTAGAACAAGGCGTTGCTGAAACAGAACATCAGCTTAAAGCACAAAACAAAACTGTTCCTCCGCAACTGTATTTACAAATGCAAGTTTTAGATCAACTGATTATTCGCCAAGCTCAATTAGAGCAAGTTAAACGTTACGGCATCAAACCAGACGAAAAAAGCTTAAATGCCGCTGTGTTAAAAGTGGCAAACCAATCAGGTGCCAATAGTTTAGAAGCATTTCAACAAAAATTAGATGCCATTGCACCCGGTACATATGAAAACCTACGCAATCGTGTTGCAGAAGACTTAGCAATTGGTCGTTTACGTCAACAACAAGTCATGTCACGCATTAAAATCAGTGATCATGATGTTGAAAATTTCTTAAACTCTCCAGAAGGTCAAGCTGCACTAGGCACTCAAGTTCATGTTATTCACATGCGTATTTCTGGTGAAAACGAATCTGAAGTTCAAAAAGTAGCTCAAGAGGTTAAGCAATCTCTTAACTCCAATGATGATGCGAAATCGATTAGTTCAAAACTATCCACTTCTGCTGTTAAAGTTGATGGTGCAGATATGGGTTTCCGTTCATTATCTGAAATACCAACTGAACTTGCTGCTCGCATTACACCGCTGAAAGTGGGTCAGACGACAGAACTGATTAATGTTCGTGATGGAACACATGTATTAAAACTTATTGAACGCAAACAGAACGATCAAAAAGCATTAGTTTCACAATTCCAAACACGTCACATCCTTATTCAACCATCTGAGGTTGTCACTTTAGATCGTGCCAAGCAGATGATTGACAATCTTTATAATCGCGTAAAAGCAGGAGAAGATTTTTCAACTTTAGCAGCGACCTATTCAAATGACACAGGTTCAGCACGTGATGGCGGTAGTTTAGGCTGGGTAAGTCCTGGTGTTATGGTGCCTGAATTTGAACAAGTCATGAAAGAAACACCTGTTGGGCAAGTCAGCAAACCATTCCAAAGTCAATTTGGTTGGCATATTCTTCAAGTTACGGACACCCGCCAACAAGATATGACCAAAGAAGTTCAAGAAAGAATGGCTCGTCAAATTCTTGGCGAACGCCAATTTGACACCGAAGTGGATAGCTGGGCTCGTGAACTTCGTGCTAATGCTTATGTGGAAATTAAAGACGTAAACTTAGATTCTAAAGCGAAACAAAACTAAATAATGAAAAAATGCCAGTTTTAATTCTGGCATTTTTCTTAAGAAGTTTCATAAAAAATAGCGGCAATTGCCGCTATTTTTTAACTAAATTATTTGTAACGATCAACCATTTGTTCTAAAGAAATAGGGCGAATCTTGTCAGCATTACCTGCTGTACCAAATGCCTCATAGCGTGCAATACAAATATCTTTCATTGCTTCAACGGTTTCACCAAAGAATTTACGTGGATCAAATTCACTTGGTTTTTCCGCCATCATACGACGCATCGCACCAGTAGAAGCCAAACGTAAATCTGTATCGATATTAATCTTACGAACACCGTGCTTGATCGCTTCTACAAGCTGATCTACAGGTACACCATAAGTTTCTTTAATATCACCACCATATTGGTTAATAATCGCCAACCATTCTTGTGGTACAGAGCTTGAACCATGCATTACAAGATGCGTGTTTGGCAGTGCAGCATGAATTTCTTTAATACGGTCAATTGCCAAGATATCGCCTGTAGGTGGACGAGTGAACTTGTACGCACCATGAGAAGTACCCACAGCAATCGCTAAGGCATCGACATCAGTATCCGCAACGAATTGAGTTGCTTCTTCAACAGATGTTAATAACTGAGAGTGGTCAAGTACACCTTCTGCACCAACACCATCTTCTTCACCAGCCATACCAGTTTCAAGGCTACCTAAGCAACCAATCTCACCTTCAACTGAAACACCGCAAGCATGTGCCATAGCGACAACACGACGAGTTACATCAACGTTGTAATCATATGAAGTAGGCGTTTTACCATCCGCACCCAACGAACCATCCATCATAACTGAGCTAAAACCCAATTGGATAGAGCGCTGACATACATCAGGACTTGTACCATGATCTTGATGCATTACCACTGGAATATGTGGCCATTCTTCAATCGCAGCTAAAATAAGATGACGCAAGAATGGTGCGCCTGCATATTTACGCGCACCAGCCGAAGCTTGCACAATCACAGGTGAATTCGTTGCATCTGCCGCGAGCATAATTGCACGCATTTGTTCTAAATTGTTTACGTTAAACGCTGGTACGCCGTAGTTATGTTCTGCAGCGTGATCCAAGAGCTGGCGCATTGAAATTAGAGCCATAATATCCTCCTAGGTAATGCGGCATATTCTACATGTTGATTTACTTCAATTCAGCAACTAATCGCAGGATTTCCAAAAAAATCATGAATCTTTTGTGTAATTTGGTTATCAATTCACTTTAGCCATAAAAAAGACCAAATCTTTTAAGGATTTGGTCTAGGTATTTACAATACATTGAGTTTAGAGAAAAAAGTCTACTATTATTAACAATAACCTTCTAAACGAGTGAGTGGCAATTTCTTACCAATCGCCTTTTCAATTTCAGGTAGATGAAAAGCATCATCTTCCGATAAAAAGCTAATACTGACACCTTGTGAACCAGCTCGACCAGTACGCCCAATACGGTGAACATAATCATCAGATTGTTCGGGCAAAGTGTAATTAATCACATGTGAAACACCATCCACATGAATACCACGACCCGCAACATCAGTTGCAATCATGACGTTATTCTTGCCTTGCTTGAATTGGTCTAACATTTTTAAACGTTTATCCTGTGCAATTTCGCCAGATAGCATTCCAACCTTATAACCATCACGTTTCAAATGATCATATAAACGGCGCACTTGATCACGACGATTTGCAAAAATCATGACTTTATCAATTGGCTCGTCACGCAGAATTTCTTGCAGTAATTTATACTTATCTTCTTTTGCAACAACATAAACACGTTGCTCTACATCAATACTGGTTTTTTGATCAGGTTCAATTTCTACTGTTACAGGTTCAAATAACCACTGTCTAGCAAGGTTTAGAACATCGTAGCTAAATGTCGCGGAAAACAGCAATGTCTGACGCTGCTCTTTAAACGGCGAATAGCGAACAATTCGTTTTACTGATGGAATAAAGCCCATATCAAGCAAACGGTCGGCTTCATCAATTACTAAAAATTCAATTTTATCTAACCAAACTTCTTTTTGTTCAACAAAGTCGATTAAGCGACCTGGTGTAGCAACAATAATGTCAACAAAACCTCGATCCAACATTTTCTTTTGTTTATCAAAATCTACACCACCTAAAAGTGTAACAACACTCAGATCAGTGAACTTTGTCAAGCCTTGAGCATCACTTTCTATTTGCAAAGCTAATTCACGAGTTGGCGCCAATATCAAAGCGCGCGGCTCCCCACGATAACGTTGTTCAGCCACAGGATTACTTAATAAATCATTAATCACACTAATCAGAAAAGCAGCTGTTTTTCCCGTGCCAGTCTGCGCTCGACCAATCGCATCATGCCCTGCTAATGTATATTTCAAAACCTTTTGTTGGATTGGGGTCATTTGTGTAAAACCCAAAGCATCAATCGCTTTTTTTAACTGCGGATGTAAGTCTAAGGTTTCAAAACCAGATGTCATATATGCTCTCGGACCATCAATGATCAAAAGAAAGTGAGTATTATAAACAAAAACGCCCCAAATTACATTGGGGCGTTTTTATATTGCTTTAAAGCAACAAATTAGTCTAAAGGCTGAACGTTTTCAGCTTGGAAACCTTTTTGTCCTTGAACTACGCTGAATTCAACGCGTTGGCCGTCACGTAAAGAACGGTGACCGTCACCCATAATTGCGCGGAAATGAACAAATACGTCATCACCACCATTACGCTGAATAAAACCAAAGCCTTTAGTGTCGTTAAACCACTTTACTACGCCTTGTTCACGAGCTGTCATAAGTCAATCCTCAGATATTGAAAGATAAGGACCTTCCGGTGTTGCAAACAGCAGAGCCAACAAGGTTTTAAAATTTTTATAATTTTAAAGCTTGTAATCATTCTGTAAAACTATCAACAATTTCCGGTTACATCCATTTGTTATAGGTTTATTACGATAAAATCGTATAACATACATCCTAAAACGCATCGAGCTTAACATGGGTTTATGATAATTAATAGATTTATTTTAAGTTATTTCCGATAGTTCTAGCTGTTTTATTGATGAAATTTTTATCTCAAAAATTACACCAATTTTTGCTAAAATAGTGATGAATGAAATAATTGAAAAGTATATGACCGAAACATTAAATTTATCTCTAATTATTGATGCATTAGGACAACCTTGCCCTATGCCTTTACTCATGCTGAAACGCGCCATGAAAAAAGACATTAGTGTCAAACAATATTTGTTGAAGTCATCTGATCCTCATAGTGAGATTGATGTAACACGATATTGCCAAATTCAGCAACTTCATTGCCTGACTCAGAAAATTTCAGACAATGAATTTCACTATTTAATTGAATCTATGTAATTCTTTGATAAACTCTTACTAAAGAAAATATTGTTAAATTTACATTTTTATACTCAAATTTCCTTAGTGATGAAGCACATTCACATTAAGATGAAATATTGACTCAAACACCATCCTATAAGGAGACTCCATGACTACTGACAGCAGCAATCAATTGATGCCCCTGTCATTGTCTGCGCCAGGCGTAAACCTTGGTGCATATATCAGTACTGTCAATCAAATTCCAATTCTAACGGCCGAGCAGGAAAAAGAACTTGCTGAGCGTTATTATTATGACCAAGATCTTGATGCTGCCAAACTATTGGTAATGTCACACTTACGCTTTGTTGTGCATATTGCACGTAGCTATGCAGGTTACGGATTGCCACAAGGCGATCTCATTCAAGAAGGCAACCTTGGATTAATGAAAGCGGTAAAACGCTTCGATCCTAATATGGGTGTCCGTCTAGTTTCTTTTGCAGTTCACTGGATTAAAGCTGAAATACATGAATATGTGATTCGTAACTGGCGTATTGTCAAAATCGCAACGACCAAGGCACAACGTAAATTATTCTTTAACTTACGTAGTCTTAAAAAATCAAGTAAAAAGCTGACATTAGCGGAAGCTCAATCTATCGCGAATGACCTAAATGTTACGCCAGAGCAAGTACTCGAAATGGAAGGTCGATTAACCGCCTATGATGCTGCTTTTGAAGCTCAAGGCGATGATGACGATGACACACCTCATACCGCTCCTGCGCTTTACTTAGAAGATAGCCGTTACGACCCTGCTCGACTTGTCGAAGAAGAAGATTACGAAGAACAAAGCACCGCTGCCTTGCATGAGGCAATGGATCAGCTAGATGATCGTTCACGGAATATTTTACAACGTCGCTGGTTAGATGATGACAAATCAACCTTGCATGAACTGGCTGCAGAATATAATGTTTCCGCAGAACGTATTCGCCAGCTTGAAAAAAATGCAATGGAAAAGATCAAAACGGCGATGTCTGCAAGCTAAAATCGAATCAAACACAAGGGCTTTAATGCCCTTTTGTTTTATCTGGCTTTGTTTAAGCCCTCGAATATGTTAACTTTGTTCATCAAATTTCCAGTTCCATTGCCATTATGTGGATAGCTATCTCGGCGCTTAACCTTGCGCTTGCAGTTATGTTGGGTGCTTTCGGTGCTCATGGACTCAAATCATTTGCAACCCCAGAGCAACTCGCTTGGTGGGGAACAGCAACTCAATACTTTTTCTACCATGGGCTCGGCTTACTGATTTTAGGCGTTTTGCATAAAACTACAGCAACATTCCCAATAAAAATTCCTTTTATTTTGATCCAAATTGGTATCATCTTTTTCTGCGGTTCGTTGTACATTATGGCGCTCGGCCTACCTCGCATTTTAGGTGCGATTACACCGATTGGCGGTGCGTTTATGATAGCGGGCTGGCTGTTACTCGCATGGCAAGCAATCAAGCATGCGAAATAAGGATTGATCATGCACATCTATTTAAATGGCGAGTCAACAAACACGTCTTGTGAAAACCTTCAGCAATTGATTCAGAATTTAGCCTTAGAAGGCAAACGCTTTGCTGTAGAAAAGAATCAACAGATTATTCCGAAAAGTAGACTTGAGCAAACAGCAATTGCTCCTGAAGATCGTATTGAAATTATTCAAGCTGTTGGTGGCGGCTAATCGGCTAAAAATGGAGTAAGCCCATGCAAGATTCCCCTTTAATTGTTGGTTCACGTACTTTCCAATCTCGCTTATTGGTCGGAACTGGTAAATATAAAGATCTCAATGAAACTGATCTAGCCATTCAAGCCAGTGGTGCTGAAATAGTCACCGTTGCAATTCGTCGTGTAAACATCGGCCAACATGCCGATCAGCCGAATCTGCTTTCAGTGATTCCACCAGAGAAATATACAATTTTGCCGAATACTGCTGGCTGTTTTGATGCAGATAGCGCAATTCGTACCTGTATGCTGGCTCGTGAACTGCTTGATGGTCACAATCTGGTAAAGCTAGAAGTACTCGGTGATGAAAAAACTTTATATCCAAATGTGACTGCAACGCTTAAAGCAGCGCAAACCTTGATTGATGATGGCTTTGAAATCATGGTCTACACCTCAGATGACCCGATTGTTGCTCAAGAACTTGAAAGTATGGGTTGTGTTGCGATCATGCCTTTGGGTAGCTTAATTGGTTCTGGTCTCGGTATTGTCAATCCACATACAATTTCAATAATCAAAGAAAATGCCAAAGTCCCTGTTTTAGTGGATGCAGGTGTTGGTACTGCCAGTGATGCTGCGATTGCAATGGAATTGGGTTGCGACGGCGTATTAATGAATACAGCGATTGCGGCTGCGCAAAATCCAATTTTAATGGCTTCTGCCATGAAAAAAGCGGTTGAAGCAGGTCGTGAAGCATTTTTAGCAGGTCGTATGTCACGTAAGCGTATGGCCAATGCCAGCTCACCTGAGACGGGGTATTTCTTTAAGTAAAAATAGAACGATTAAAGGGAGCTTTTGGGCCACTACTGTCCCATAGTTTGCTTTAAATAAAAAAACCTGAGTCTGAATAGTTAAAATATGAGTGCAAACAAACACTTTAACTATAAAGGACTCAGGTTTTGTCACATCAGAATACCGTATTTCATCAATTACTCAAACCCATTCTAAGACAAGATTTTGAACGTCTGGCTAAACTGCACCACTCTGGGCAAAAATTAAGATCAGCCACCCGCTGGGATCAGTTTGTTGCCATATTGATGTCCCAACTTTCTTGTCGGCAAAGCTTAAGAGACATTCAATCCAATCTCGAATCCCAGCAGGAAAAGCTCTATCATCTTGGCGCGAAGAGAATTGCGCGAAGCATGCGCGAAGCACCTTAGCAAGACTCAACGAAGAACAGCCCGCCAGCCTGTATCAGCAATTGTTCACACAGCTGCTTCAGCGCTGTGAAAACTCTAAAACTGCACATAAATTTAGATTCAAGAATCCGCTGTATTCACTAGATGCCAGTCATATTGATCTTTCACTGTCATTGTGCGCATGGGCAAAAGTGCATGAATCCAAAGCCAGTATTAAACTCAGTGTTGGCTTAAATCACAGCAATACCATTCCTGAATTTGTAGCGCTTGGGGATGGTATTGAAAATGATATGGTGCAAGGCAGAGCATTTAAATTTCCTGCTGGCAGCATTATCGTCTTTGATAAAGGATATGTTGATTATCAATGGTTTGCTCAGTTGGCACTTCAGAACGTCAGCTTTGTAACCCAGCTACGCCCAAAGACAGTTTATCAAGTTAAATCAAGCCGCAACGTATTAGCGACTAAAGGAATTATTGCGGATGAATATATTGAATTGAGCAGTGCGCATGCCAAGAAAAGAGGCGCACCTGAATTATTAAGACGTATAGAGTTTTATGATACAGATAAGAAAAGAACATTCGAATTTCTGAGCAACAACTTTCATTTGGCAGCATCCACCATTGCTGCAATTTATAAAGACCGCTGGAAGATTGAGTTATTCTTTAAAGCCATCAAGCAGAATTTAAAACTGAAGTCATTTCTAGGTCGAAGCCGCAATGCGATACAAACGCAAATATGGATTGCATTAATTGCCTATTTGCTGGTGAACTTCGCTAAACACATGGCACAAGAAGGATGGAGTGTTCAGCGTTTACTGAGAATTATTCAGGTCAATTTATTTGAAAGGAAACTTTTAAGGTCACTCTTTGTGCCTGATAAAAAATGGCGAAAACAAGAAGAACCTCAATTGAGGTTCTTCTTGTGATATTTGTGGGACAGCAGTGG
>Ga0209599_10001464_pt1 | contig 11126 bp, 10 predicted proteins | sample Shrwel_input2_FT_FD_187534 | JGI IMG/M metagenome (GOLD analysis project Ga0209599, IMG submission 187534) | Subsurface microbial communities from deep shales in Ohio, USA - Utica-3 well 1 S input2 FT (SPAdes) (version 2) ... | reverse complement strand
TAGACAAATCACAGGGACTACTAACTAATAGTATTTATGATATATTTCAAGACAAAGACAACTACATGTGGTTTGCTACCGAAAAAGGATTGTGTCAATTTAATGGTTACAACTTTAAATATTATAATAACGAAGTCATGACCTCTAAGGCAGGCTCCTGCATAAAACAAGATTCTTTTGGAAGAATTTGGTATGAAAACTTCGATGGCTATTTATATTATGTAGAAAACAACCAACTAAAAAAATTAAATCAATACAAATCAATTGGTTACTTCAAATTTGGATTCATTAAAGAAAAATTATACGTTCTTAATGAAAATGCAATTGATGTATATGATTCCACAAAACTATTACTGACAACAAAAATTGCCCTAAACACCAATGAGGTTAAATCTATCTTCTTTACAGACGATACTATTTATGTTTTTGCCAAACAATTACTGATTATAAAAAACGATAAAATTGTACAGCAAATTGATTTTCCAGAAGATTTTTCTTCGACTTTTAACTCCATTTTAGTAGAAAAAACTAGCAATGGACTTATAATTGGTTCAAAATTTTCAAATTATTGCTATTTTTTCGAGAATAACAAATTTATCAAACAAGCATTAGAAGTCAAAAACACTATTATTCAAAACTTGAGTTGGTGTAATGATAAAAACTGGCTTTGTACTACTACCGGAATTATAGCCATTGATCGAAAATCAAATTCAAAAAAAGAATTCTTTAAAGGGGTGAACATTTCTTATATCTACAAAACTAAAAACAATAATTATTGGATTTCAACCTTGACCGATGGCTTGTTCTTTATTGAAGATTTTGACACACCACTATTAAGATCTAATGAAAGTTTAACATCTATGACTTTCAAAAACGATCAAATTTTTATTGGAACTAAAAATGATAAGATACTAACTTTAGACAACAATCAATTCAAAACGGTTTACGAGGGAAAAGACAACCATCAAATGGGGCAACTTTTTTATGATACTTATTCAAATCAATTGTTTTTTACTTCTTCAAAATTTGGTGTGCTTGATAAAAATTTAAAACTAGTAGTTGCATTACCCATGGCGGTTAAAAGTGTTTACTCCGTTGACCAAAAATATGTAGCATTTGCAGCAAGTAGTGCCTCGGGAATTTTTAAAACCAACACAACGAAAACCAGTATTTGGGACAATGCTTTTGATACTAAAGTAGGGGCTGATAAATTGCAACATAGCAATCTACTCATCAACTCAAAAGGAAAAGCAACCGTCTATGATTCTTTGTCCAAAACCATTTATTTCGCTACCAATAACGGATTATTTCATGTAGATATTAAAGGAAAATCCACAGAAATAAAATACAAAAACACTTCGCTGAACATTACGAAACTATCCTATAAAAAAGGAAAACTTTATGCTTGTAATGGCGATTTAAAACTTTTTCAAATTCAAAACAAGCAACTTTATGAGATTGAATTTCCTAAAAGCATCAAAAAAGACCGCATAGAAAAATTAATTCTGAAAGACGATTTACTTTTCCTAATTACAAATAAATATATTTTCGAATATCAATTAGCGTCAAAAAGCCTAAAACAGATTCTCCATATCAACAGCAACATCGAAATAAATGATGTTATTTTAAAAGAAAACCGTTACTATATTTCAACCAATAGAGGGTTAATTATAAAAAAACAAGAAGTTTATCAACGAACCCATCCAGCTTTTGCTATCAAAACCATTAAAGTAAACAATCAAGTTTTTGATAGATTAAATCTTGATGATTTGGCTTATAATGAAAATAACATCCAAATTCTTTATTCTATTTTATCCCCTACTCCATTTGAAGAACACGAATTACTATACCGAATCAACGAATCGCATTGGCAAAAAGCTGATATTCTAAATCCAGAATTAGTTTTAAATTCCTTAAATCATGGAAACTATACTATCGAATTTACATTAAATTCTGATTTTAAGAATACTAAAAAAGTGTATTTTACCATTCATCGACCGTTTTGGTTGCAATTCCCTTTTCTTTTTATGGCATCACTTGTAGTTTTAGCTATTATTTATTGGTTTTACAGTAATAACATTAAAAAAATTGAAAAGCGTAACCAGATGGCTTTATACAAAATCAATCTGGAAAAAAATGCCAATCAATCAAAATTAAAAGCCATTAAGTCTCAAATGAATCCGCACTTTTTTTATAATGCTTTAAATACGCTTCAGTCTTATATTTTATCGAATGAAAAAAAAGAAGCAATAGAGTACTTATCTAAATTTTCTAATTTAACCCGGACCATTTTAGAAATGACCGAAAAAGAACAGATTTCACTAGCCGAAGAAATTAAAACACTAAAATTGTATCTAGACATCGAAAAAGGACGTTTTGAAGACGATTTTAAGTATGAGATAGCTGTTGATCCTGAAATTGATTCCGAATCCCTAAAAATACCGTCAATGCTTTTGCAACCCTACGTAGAAAATGCAATTAAACATGGATTATTACATAAATCGGGTGAAAAAAAATTAATGATTGCATTTAATAAAGAAATAGAAAATCTAAAAATTAGTATTGAAGATAATGGCATTGGTCGACAAAAAAGTAATGAACTAAATAAAATAAAAAATCGAAAACACCAGTCATTTGCTACCGAAGCCTTGCAAAACCGAATCGATTTGCTAAACGAACACAATCACAAAAACATTACCATTGAAATAATAGACAACTACAATTTATCACAACAACCATTGGGTACTACAGTTGTCTTAAAAATACCATTTGAGCTATGATTAAAGCCATTATTATAGATGACGAGAAAAGAGCACGATTAAATTTAAACTTGCTGATAGACGAATATTGTCCCAACGTGACCATCACTGCTGAGTGTAAAAACTTACCCGAAGGGGTTAAAGCGATACGAAAACACAAGCCTGATTTGATTTTTTTAGATATTGAAATGCCGGGACATAGCGGATTAGAATTATTAGATTTTTTTGACGAAAATGACATCGATTTCAAAGTAATTTTCACCACCGCCTATCAAGAATACGCCATTCAGGCCTTCAAATTTTCGGCAGTCGATTATTTACTAAAACCTATTAATCCTGATGAGTTAACCGAAGCTATAAATCGATTATCAAAAGAGAAACAGAAACTCGACAACTACATCGCCTTAAAAGAAAACATCAAACAAGATACCTGCAAAAAAATCGCAATACCTTCCGGCAATAGTCTTCTTTTTATAGAAACAGCAAACATTGTTTTCGTTAAGGGAGAAGGTGCCTACTCGGAAGTAATTTGTTCTGACAACAGTAAACATTTGGCCAGCAGAAACCTTAAGAATTTTGAGGATATTTTGTGTACTCAAAAAAATTTCATTCGAATTCAAAAATCGTATATCGTAAATTCAAATTTTATTTCGGCCTATACTAAATCGGATGGCGGCAGTGTGGTCCTAAAAAATGGACTGCATTTACCTATTTCTGCCGACAAAGTAGAACTGATTTTGGAAGCAATTGCTATTATTAAACGTTAATTTAACTGCTCTTGGAAAGCACCTAAAAGAATTTCAGCATCTACTATCTGGTCAGGAGATTGCTCCATTAAATGTAAAACTCGTTTCATCGCATTGGGATTTAATCCCATGTTGATGCCTATTTCATTAATGGCGATACGTTCGTGTTCGTGTAAAAAACCATCACAATGCATTAACAAAGCCAATCGGTAAAAATGTAAAATTCGATGAAATTCATCTTTAATTACCGAAAACTCATTACGTCTTCTGAACAAATTCAAGAAAAGTTCTTTGTCAATTTGCAATTCTTGCGAAACCATCAGTAAAAAATCATATTCACGATCGTGCAATTCACCATCTACTAAGGCAAAAGCGATCATCTCCGACAACAAACTAATTTTCTCTTCGTAAGAATTCATAAATTGATTATTTTTAACAAAACTATACTTTTTAATGTAAATCCAAAACATGTTCAAAAAAATATTCCTTTTTACCGTTTTTCTTTTTGCTTTTGAAAATGCAAAATCTCAGGAAAGCACTGCCAGCAAACAAGTTTCTACCTTTACTATTGAAGCCCCACAGCTCAATACTTCAAAGAAAATATGGATGTATATCCCTAAAAACTATTCGGAGTCCAAAAAGAAATATCCGGTAATTTACATGCACGATGCGCAGAATTTGTTTGACAAATCCACTTCTTTTGCAGGCGAATGGAACATTGACGAAACGTTAGACAGTCTCAAAGCAGCAGTTATTGTCGTGGGAATTGAACATGGCAACGAAAAAAGAATAGACGAATTGACTCCATACAAAAATGAGAAATACGGTGGCGGAAATGCTGCTAATTACTTGGATTTCATTGTAAAAACCCTAAAACCACATATCGACAAAAATTACAGAACAATTAAAAAAACTGAGTCAACCACCATTGCAGGAAGTTCATTGGGCGGATTGGTCTCTTATTATGCCCTTTTAAAATTTCCTGAAGTTTTTGGCAAAGCCTTGGTGTTCTCACCTTCTTTTTGGATTAATAATGACATTTATACTTTGACAGAAAAAAGTCCGAAAACAAATGGCAAAATGTATTTTTTATGTGGGGACAAAGAAGGGGAAGAAATGATTGCTGATTTAAACAAAATAACCGATTTGCTTAAATTAAAAGTAAATGCATTCAGTCAAATTGAAATTCAAGTGGTTGAAGGAGGACAACATAATGAAAAATTATGGAAAGAAGCGTTTCCAAAAGCGTACCTTTGGCTTTTAAAATAAATCATGTATGAATAACAACGAAATATTCAAAAAACTTCGAGTAGCCCTGCAACTTCGCGATGACCAAATAGTTGAAATTATGAATTTGGTAAACTTTAGAATTTCGAAAGGTGAAATTGGAAATATTTTCCGTCAAGATGACCATCCAAAATATATGGAATGTGGTGACCAAATATTGCGCAACTTCCTAAACGGATTGGTGATTCATTTACGTGGTACGAAGGAAAACCCTAAAAATGCATCGGATGTTATTACTGAAAATGCAAAAAAAGTAGCCACGGCTCCAAAACTTTCGACTGAAAAAAAGAAAGGTGACAGCAGTACTTCAGACAAACCGAAACCCGATTTTAAGAAAAAACCTGCTTTTAAGTCAAAAACCACTGCCAAAAAAACGGAACCAAAAGTCCAAGCGGTAGAAAAAGTAGCGTTTAAAAACGGTAAAAAAAAATCCAATAAAAAGTAGTTGATTTTCAGGTAGTTGCCTTATTTTGTGGGTTTTTTTGCTTAAGTTTGAGTACAATAACCTTAAAACCAAAAAAACTATGATGAAAAACATTGGACAAACCGAAAAAATAGTAAGAATTGTTCTTGCTTTAGTTTTAGCCGGATTAGATTACTTTGAAGTTGTTAAAGGTGCTTTCAGCTGGGTACTTTCGCTAGTTGCCATTATTTTATTAGTATCTGCATTTGTTGGCTTTTGCCCCATTAATAAACTGCTTGGCAGAAATTCTGCCGGGAATTAATTAGCATAAATAAAAAAACCTGAGCAATGCTCAGGTTTTTTTATTTATTTAGATCCTCTTATTCTGGCTTGAACTTTACTGCGAAAGAATACAACTTTCCAATAGTCATGATTCCTTTTTCAATTTTTTGATACCCCAATTTTTCAATCACATATTTTTTGAACGTTTCATTTTTAGCATTGACTTGCAAAATTATCAGTTCATCATCATTATTTACCATCGCTGTAAATCGGATGGTTTCTGCTTTTTCAAATTCTTCGTTAATAGTTAATGGTCCAAGAAGTTTCGTAATGTTTTTAACCGCTTTAGGATAGTCATCAAAAGGTTTCACTTCATTTGCTTTTGCAAACGTAACATTCAATAATAAAACACCTAATACTAACATTAATTTTTTCATGATTTCTTTTTTTATTTGTTTAAGATTACACTCCAAAATTACTGCAGATATCATCACAAAAAAGTGTTTCTCAATAGCTTAACCAATTTTTAATTTAAGAAAACAGTTTTTTTTAAGCTCATTATCATTCTGTCGATAAAATTCAAAAAAAGCTGACAAACCTATAGTATTGAGAGAAATATATTACAGATTTATAAATTTAATTTTACCGTTTTAAAAACAATTACTTAACACTTCTTAAAAGAAGCCTAAAATTTTACATTGAAGCAACAAAAAAGCCTTAGTTTTCACTAAGGCTTTTTCTATTATTTTGACAGAATGTCTCTTTTATTGGCTTAAAGCTGCTTTAACTTGATCAGCCGCTTCCTGGAATTGTACTGCCGATAAGATTGGCATTCCTGAATTATCGATTAATTCTTTAGCAATTTCTGCATTGGTTCCTTGTAAACGAACAATGATAGGCACTTTAATATCGTCACCCATGTTTTTGTAAGCATCAACCACACCTTGAGCCACACGGTCACAACGAACAATACCTCCAAAGATGTTAATCAAGATAGCTTTTACATTTGGATCTTTTAAAATGATACGGAAAGCCGTTTCTACACGTTTAGCATCTGCCGTTCCTCCTACGTCAAGGAAGTTCGCCGGTTCGAAACCTGCATATTTAATCAAATCCATGGTCGCCATTGCTAATCCAGCTCCGTTTACCATACATCCTACAGTACCATCTAAATCCACATAGTTTAACCCAGCTTCTTTAGCTTCTACTTCAATTGGACGCTCTTCTGTAATATCGCGCATTTCGGCTAAATCTACATGACGGAATAAAGCATTGTCGTCAAGAGATACTTTAGCATCTACTGCCATAATTTTATTATCCGATGTTTTTAAAACCGGGTTGATTTCAAACATAGAAGAATCAGATCCGATGTAGGCTTTGTATAAAGCATCCACGAATTTTACCATTTCTTTGAATGCCTCACCTGATAAACCTAAGTTGAATGCAATTTTTCTCGCTTGAAAACCTTGTAATCCAACCGCTGGATCAATTTCTTCAGTAAAAATTAAATGTGGAGTGTGTTCTGCCACTTCTTCAATATCCATTCCACCTTCAGTAGAATACATAATCATGTTACGTCCAGCACCACGGTTTAATAAAACCGACATGTAAAACTCTTTCGTTTCACTTTCTCCTGGGTAATATACATCTTCAGCTACTAAAACTTTGTGCACTCTTTTTCCTTCTGGCGGAGTTTGAGGCGTAATCAAATCCATTCCAATGATTTGACCTGCAATTTCATGAACCTGATCTAAATTTTTAGCCAATTTCACACCACCACCTTTTCCACGACCACCTGCGTGAATTTGTGCTTTAATTACATGCCATCCCGTTCCGGTTTCTGCTGTAAGTTGTTTTGCTTTTGCTACTGCTTCTTCTGCATTATTGGCAACATAACCACGTTGCACACGCACGCCATAGCTCGCTAATATTTGTTTCCCTTGATACTCGTGTAAATTCATAATAAAGGTTTTAGTCTTATTTTAATCCCTAAACTTTAGGTGCACAAAAATAATAAATTCCTAAACAATATAGTACTTAAAACCATTTTCTTTTTTGGTGTTATTTTTTTAAGAAAATCATTGTATTTTGTTTTATTTACAACATTTTGTTTTATTTTTATTTAATTTGTTTAATTATTTTATTTTACCTAACTTTAGGAATACTTTTGCAAAAAAATTAAAAAATGGACTCACAGCAATTACTTAAAATCGCAAACGAATTTGGCAGTCCGATCTATGTATACGATGCCGAAAAAATTGAATCACAGTACCACCGTTTAACGAATGCTTTTTCTAAAGTAGAAAAGCTTCAAATTAACTATGCGGTTAAGGCCCTGTCTAACGTTTCTATTTTAAAATTGTTCAAGAACTTGAATTCAGGTTTAGATACTGTTTCGATTCAAGAAGTCTTATTGGGATTACATGCCGGTTTTTCGCCCGATAAAATAATGTATACTCCCAACGGGGTTTCTATGGATGAAATTGAAGAAGTCGCCGCACACGGAGTACAAATCAATATTGACAACCTTTCTATACTAGAGCAGTTTGGAGCCAAACACCCTCAAACCCCAGTTTGTATTCGTATTAATCCGCATGTGATGGCTGGAGGAAACTCTAATATTTCGGTGGGGCATATTGATAGTAAATTTGGTATTTCCATTCATCAACTCCCACACATTCTAAGAATTGTTGAAAATACTGGAATGCACATTAACGGCATTCACATGCACACCGGATCGGATATTTTAGATATTGAAGTATTTCTTTATGCTGCCGAAATTTTATTTGAAACCGCGAAACATTTTAAAACCTTAGATTTTATCGATTTCGGAAGCGGATTTAAAGTGCCCTACAAAAAAGGAGACATCGAAACCAATGTAGAAGAATTAGGAAGAAAATTAACCAAACGTTTCCTTGCTTTCGAAAAAGAATACGGACGTGAACTGACATTAGTTTTCGAACCGGGTAAATTTTTAGTCAGCGAAGCAGGGTATTTTTTAGCCAAAGTCAATGTGGTGAAACAAACCACCTCAACCGTTTTTGCAGGAATAGATTCTGGGTTTAATCACCTCATTCGCCCAATGCTTTATGGTTCAGAGCATTTCATAGAAAACATTTCGCATCCCAAAGGAAAAGAACGTTTCTATTCGGTCGTGGGTTACATCTGTGAAACTGATACCTTTGCTACTAACCGTCGTATTTCCGAAATAAAAGAAGGAGATATCTTATCTTTTAGAAATGCTGGAGCATATTGTTTTTCGATGGCTTCCAATTATAATTCCCGCTACAAACCAGCAGAAATTTTATGGAAAGACGGAAAAGCTCACCTGATACGCCAACACGAATCCTTTGACGATTTATTAAAAAACCAAATCGAAATAACAATTTAAACCACCAAACCAATCTAAAATTCCCCAATTGCTAAAACTCTTGGGGAATTTTTCATTTAAGATAATTTTTATTTTTTAAACTCCATTTCCATCACATAATCGTCCATAACATAACCATTTCCAATGGGAATGACTTCTTCCAAAATGATTTTGAAGTTTTGTTTTTGGTAAAAACTTTGTGCTTTGTTATATTTGTTTACGTTTAGAAACAAATGCGTATTTTGAGCTTTCCGAGCCTTGTTTTCTACTTCGTTTAGCAATAATTTTCCAATGCCTTTTCCTTGTGTATTGGGCATGACATAGATTTTATGCAACTTAGTTTTCTGGCTGTTTTTACAATTTAACTCATAAGCAGCAAATCCGTAAAAGACACCTTCTTCTTCAGCCAGCAAAAAAATGTGCCCTTGAGCCAGTTGTTCTTCCAAAGCTGAAAGTGCATAGAAATTAGTCAACATATAGTCCAATTGCGCATCCGAAAGAATTTCGGAATACGCATCGGGCCAAATTTTATAAGCTAATTCCTGAATAATCAGTAATTGTTCTTTTGTAGCTACAAGAATTTTCATTAACTCAATTTCATGCGTTTTTGTTCACGAGCCAAGAGTGTATTTTTCAACAACATGGCAATTGTCATAGGACCTACCCCACCTGGAACCGGTGTAATATAAGATGCTTTTTTAGAAACATTTTCAAAATCGACATCACCAGTGATAACATAGCCCTTTTCATTAGCTTCATCAGCCACACGAGTAATACCCACATCAATAACAACTACATCGTCTTTCACCATTTCTGCTTTAAGATAATTTGGAACTCCTAATGCGGTAATAATAATATCGGCTTGAGAAGTAATTTGATTAATGTTTTTGGTATGACTGTGTGTTATTGTTACGGTAGAATTCCCAGGAAATCCTTTACGTCCCATCAAAATACTCATTGGGCGTCCCACAATGTGGCTACGACCAATAACGACGGTATGTTTTCCTTTGGTTTCTACGTTGTAACGTTCTAAAAGTTCTAAAATTCCGAACGGAGTTGCTGGAATAAATGTACTCATATCGAGCGCCATTTTTCCGAAATTCTCAGGGTGAAAGCCATCTACATCTTTACTAGGATCGATGGCCATCAAGATTTTTTGGGTATCAATTTGATCGGGTAACGGAAGTTGAACAATAAAACCATCAATATTGTCATCATTGTTGAGTTCATGAATGGTTTTTAGTAATTCCGTTTCAGATGTAGTGCTCGGCATTTTAACTAAAGTCGATTCGAAACCAACTCGTTCGCAGGCTTTTACTTTACTTCCCACATAAGTCAAACTCGCGCCGTCGTTACCCACAATAATAGCGGCCAAATGAGGCACTTTTTCATTGTTGGCTTTCATTTCATTTACTTCAGCCGTAATTTCATTTTTAATGTCTTCTGAAACTTTTTTTCCGTCTAAAATTTGCATTGTTGTTGTGTTGTTTATGTTTAGTTGCTTGTATTTTATTCATGAAAAAAGGCGCGAATAAACGCACCTAATTTTTTATTTCATTCCCGGCATACCACCTTTCATTCCGCCCATCATCTTCATAAGGTTCTTACCTCCTGGCCCTTGCATCATCTTCATCATTTTACTCATTTGGTCAAACTGTTTCATTAACTGATTCACTTCTTCCACTTTACGTCCCGAGCCTTTTGCAATACGTGTTTTACGTTTTACATCTATAATCGTTGGTTTGCTTCTTTCTTGTGGCGTCATGGAGTAGATAATTGCTTCAATGTGTTTGAAGGCATCGTCTTCAATTTCAACATCTTTTAATGCTTTTCCGGCACCTGGTATCATTCCTACCAAGTCCTTCATGTTACCCATTTTTTTCACCTGTTGAATTTGCGCTAAGAAATCATCAAAACCAAATTCGTTTTTAGCAATTTTCTTTTGCAATTTACGAGCTTCTTCCTCATCATATTGTGATTGGGCACGTTCCACTAACGAAACAACGTCTCCCATCCCCAAAATACGGTCGGCCATACGATCTGGATAGAACACATCAATCGCGTCCATTTTTTCACCCGTACCGATGAACTTGATTGGTTTGTTCACTACCGATTTAATCGAAATAGCGGCTCCACCACGCGTATCACCATCTAATTTGGTAAGGATAACTCCGTCGAAATTCAATCTATCGTTAAACGCTTTTGCGGTATTCACGGCATCTTGTCCCGTCATCGAATCCACTACAAAAAGTGTTTCATTGGGTTGGATGGCTTTATGC
>Ga0209599_10001462_pt1 | contig 11145 bp, 10 predicted proteins | sample Shrwel_input2_FT_FD_187534 | JGI IMG/M metagenome (GOLD analysis project Ga0209599, IMG submission 187534) | Subsurface microbial communities from deep shales in Ohio, USA - Utica-3 well 1 S input2 FT (SPAdes) (version 2) ... | reverse complement strand
CTTCTGAGATCGTGCTTTTTCTTTCACCGGAAAATTTAATCCTACGTTAGCTGCAAAATAAAATTTATTTCCTGAAGCTTTTTGTAAAACAACATTTGATGAATTTTGATTTTTAGGAATCGTTACTTTGAGACTTTCAGCAGGTGTAAAATTGGTTTTGCTGATTTCTGCAATCCATTGATTTCCTTGTTTTTGAAAAGCAAAACTTCCATCAGGATTTTCTAATATTTTAGGAACTTTTGCTGTTTCGCTAATCCAAACTTTCAGATTAAATTTCGGAATTGTCGTTGCATTGGCAAAGCTTAAAAAGTACTGATAATCAGAAGCAAAATTCTTCAATTCCTGATGATAAGTAATCTGAATTGTCCGACTTCCTTTTTCTGGTAACGGATAAATTCTCGTTCTGAAATTGTTGCCTTCCACTTTTTCAATAATTCCAGGATCGACATTTCTTCTCTCAATGCTTTCAAAGACTTCTTTGGCTCTTTCTTTGGGAACCGGAACTGCATTTCTCAGTTTTCCGTTGATATCCAGAGCATAACCGCTTAAAGAAACTCCTTCCGGAAGTGGAAAAGTAAGATTTCCTTCTAAAATTCTGTTGCTTGGATTATAAAATGTGTACGTTGCCGTTGTTGTTGCAAGATTTCCTAAAATTTTAGTATCAATTTTAGCTTCCTGCAGAACAACGGGATGTTTTTTTTGGTTCTCAACCTCCAATATAGGAATTTGAGAAAACACAGTGCCAAAAATCATCAAAGCACATAGATTAAATATTTTATTCATATTATTTGTTTTTAAAGTTGTGCGTCAATTAAGACCTTCGTCTTTTTTCCATTTTTGATTTTTCCTAAGTTCAAACAGTTTTTTATAGATACTTTTTAAACCATAGGTTCCTTGTGCACCATAATCTTGTATAACTTTTACTTTATTACCAGCATAAGTAATTTTTAAGGTCACTGTTTGATCATCTGTCCAATCGACTGCATAATTGTCTTTTAAGTTTGGAAAATCTATGTATTGTAAAGTCCCGATTAGATTTTCATATTGTTTTTCATCTATAACTGCATGAAATTTACCTTCAATATTTTCAGACCAGCTTTCCGTATTCTCACTAAAATTGAAATGTTCAGCGATGAAATGTGCATTTCTGTTTTGGTCAATTGATATCTGAAAAACAGGACAGGTTCCATAACATCCCGAAGTTGAGAACTCAATCTTTTGTACAGGAATATAATTTTTATCATTAGAGTTATATTCTACAAATTCTCCTTCTTTAAATGCTAAAGTTTGTTTTAAAGGCTCTCCAAAAGTTTTCTTCTCCCAATCTTTTACAACAGGTTTATGTATTTCAAGCAGATTTTTATTATTTACTTCCTTTATTTTAGGTACATAATAATCTTCAAAGCCTTGCGAAATATCTTTTAGTATATATTTTCTATTTCCAAAATTAAGCAGTACAACAGGTGAATAACTGCAGGATTCATTATTCATTCCCAAACAATTATGTTTATCTCCTATTACAAGCAAATCTGTAAAACCATTATTATCAAAATCTGTTTTGTAAAAGCTTTGAGAAACATCTAATTGATCTGCAAGTGCAATATTTTCTTTACATAAAAAATCTTCTCTATTAAAATCTTTGATACGTTTCACTTTATATTTTTCAAATGTAGAATCTGTCTTCCGTATCAGAGATTGTACATCTTCTGAAGATTTTAATTGATCAATTTCTGAATAATTTATATGGTGATTATTTTCTTTGCAACTTAAAATGCAAAGAAAAACACAGCTCACTTTTATATATATTTTTATATTAAATCTTTGCATTTATATTGATATTTTAAAGTATAGTTTTAATCTTTTATTAATGAGCTAAGAACGGATATACTTTATCAATCTGTTTAGCAATAATCCCAAAATTGAACCCCTGAACCTGATCTATACCGCTGAAATTTACAGCAATTAATTGTCCGCAATTATTAAAAATGGGAGATCCGCTTGCTCCGTGAGTTGAAGTAACACTATACTGAATTTTTGTACCGTCAGATTCTTTACTGATTTGCCCGTTGTACAACTGCACCTTAATTCCTGAAATCGTCTGTGCCAAATCTTCACCCAAAGGATAACCAATCATTACGGCTTTTTCTCCCGGACGTAAAGTCTGATCATCTGTTACTGCATTCTCAAGATTGATAATGTTTAAAACGGAATTGGGTGTTTCTTTAGTATTTAATTGTAAAACTCCTAAATCAATAGATTGATCTTCGGAAATTTTCTCTATTGTGCAAGACAGCCATTCTTCAGCTGAATTATGAAGTACAACATAAATATCAATCGTCTTCATGTATACTTCAATATCATCTTCGGAAACATAATTCTTTTGTGGAACAGAAGCTGCAATATCAACAGCTTCTGCAGCCGAATCTACGGGTATTTCATTTGAACTGACGAATTCTTCGCCATTCCCTTCTTCATTTTCACTTTCGCTATACTCGCCTTCTTCGTTATATTCGGAAGAAGCATTTCCCCAATTGGATGCAATAAATGTTTCATAACCATCTTCAGAAACATCTGTTGTAAGAATTGATGCAATTTTTCTGCGGATATTTGAAGCATCAGTATTTATTTTGTCAATATTTTCAGAAGAGTTCCAAGGTTGAAGAACATGACTGTTAGAAATCATGTTTCCTTTTTTATCGACAAAAAATGCTGTCCCGAAAAGAGTTTCTTCTTGAGCTTCAGGAATATTCAGCTGAATTTCTTTACCTTTAATCTTTGCAACAAAAGCATATTTGTGTTTCACCATTACAACGGCATCTTTATAAGCATCGTAGATTTTGGTATCGGTATCTAAACATATATTTTCAACGATAGGTTCAACCTGATGATCTTTGTAATATTTATATCCAAAATAAGAAGCTCCGCCTAAAAGGATTATACCACCCAGACTAAAAAAAGCAATTTTATACGGATTCTTTATCTTCTGTTCAGCTATTGGTAAGATTTCTTTTGGTTCTTGTTCTAGAGGTTTTTCCTGAATTTCATTTATAGAATTTTCAGTTTCGAAATTTTGTAGCTCTGAAAAGTCATCAGAATACGAAATATCGTTTTGATGTGAATTATTCTGATTCAGTTTATTACTTAAATCATCTTTCTCATGTTCCATTTGTGTTTATTTTAAATTATTTGTTTTATAATAAAAAAGTTGATTCTTAAAATAAGAATCAACTTTTCTGTAAAATTAAAAAAATATTTTACACTATTTTAAGTTATTCAAAGCATTTTCTAATTTCGGCATCATTACTTTAATTTCATCAATTGCCAAACCTCCAACTGAAGCTCTGAACCAAGGTTCTGTTTTTTCTTCACCAAAAGCGGAGAACGGAACCAAAGCTACTCCCGCTTCATTGATTAAATAGAATACCAAATCAGAAGAATTCTCAATAATAGTTCCATCGGGCTTTGTTTTTCCTATGTAATCTAATTTGATGGTCAAATAAAGTGCTCCCATCGGTTTGATGCTTTCTACAGCAAGACCTTTTCCTTTCAAATCCTGAATTCCGTTGTGAAGAACTTTTAAACTAGCTTCAAGCTTTCCTTTAAATTCATTAACAAAAGCATCAACATTATCAGAGTTTTGATAATATTTAGCAGTTGCTTCCTGCTCCGGTTTTGGTGCCCAAGCTCCAACGTGAGTAAGAAGTGCTTTCATTTTATCAATGATATTTGCAGGACCAAATCCCCAACCAACACGTACTCCGGTTGCAGCAAGACATTTTGAAATACCATCAATATAAATAGTAAACTCTTTCATTTCAGGGAAAAGTGAAACCGGATCAACATGTTTTGCTCCAAAAGTAAGATTAGAATAAATCTGATCATACATTATGTACAAAGGTTTTTCATCGGCTCCTCTTCTTTTATTTTCTTCTAAAACAAGCTTACAAATGTCTGAAAGCTGTTCTTCCGTAAACATCGTTCCTGTAGGATTCAGCGGAGAACAAAGTGCTAACAAAACAGCTCCACTCAAATGTGGTTTAAGCTCTTCCGCAGTGGGTAAAAAGTTATTTTCAGGAGTAGTTTTTACTTCGATTGCATCTGCTGAAGTAAGATATGCATAATGATTGTTATTCCAAGATGGTGTAGGATAAATTACCTTATCACCTTCGTCAACTATTACTTTATAAACAGCGTAAATCAATGGTCTTGAACCTGCTGTAATCAAAATATCATTCGCATCATAATCAAGATTCCATCTTTTTTTAAGATCATTAGAAACTTCTTTTCTTAAAGATAAAAGTCCGTTTGCAGGCGGATAATTGGTTAAATTATTCTGATACGCTTTCTGAATTTCTTCTTTCAACTCTGCCGGAATCGGATACAGGTTAGAATTTAGGTCACCAATAGTAAGGTTGGCTATTTCTGCACCTTTTGCCTTAAGATCATTTACTTCATTACCAATTTTTACAATTTCAGAACCGATCAGGTTCGCTGCTAATTTTGAAACTTTCACTTTTTATATATTAGATGTTAAATGTTATGAATTATGAATTATGAATTATGAGTTTATTCATAATAAAATAATGCGTTTACTCATAATTCATAACTCGAAACTTATGACTCAATATTTTTAATTATGAGTTTTTACTCTTTGTAGTTATAATAATACTTCTTATTATTTTTAAAATTTCCGTTGCAGGATTTTTTAATTTTTCAAATTCTTCTTTTGAAATATATTTAGTTTCATATAAAAGTTCTAGCCAATAGATTGTTTCATCACATTCTTTTTGAGAGATAGATAATTTATGAATAAAATCTAATCTACTTTGAGCATTTAAAGCTTCGCGCACATTTGCACCCACAGAAGTTCCTGAACGTAAAAGCTGTTTAGATAAAACGAACTCTTTTTTATCAACTATAAACTTTCTATAAAAATTGACAATAATTACAGCGAAATCAAAACTTTTTTTTCCAATAATGCTTTCACTCATAATTTATAATTCAAAACTTATAACTAATTATTTTAATTCAACTGAAGATCTTTTCTTACTTCTTCTATTTTTTGTTCTAAAGATTTTAATGTGGATTTAAAATCTTCTTTTGAATGTAAACTTTCTTTTACAGAAACATAAAATTTAATTTTCGGCTCTGTTCCTGAAGGTCTTACGCAAACTTTTGTTCCGTCTTGTGTGTAATAGATCAAAACATTGGATTTTGGAATATCGTCCATTACGTGTTTTTTGTTTTCAGAAACTACAAAATTAGTCTGCTCCTTAAAATCTTTTACTTCTTCCACTGATGAACCAGCCAATGATTTTGGCGGATTTTCACGGAAATTCTTCATCATATTCTGAATTTCTTCCGCTCCGTCTCTTCCTTTTTTAACAATGTTAATCAAACCTTCATAATACATTCCGGTTTCCTGATAAATTTCAATCAGATATTCGTACATCGTTTTTCCGTTGGCTTTACACCAAGCTGCAATTTCGCAAGCTAAAATGATACTTCCGCAAGAATCTTTATCACGAACGAAATCTCCCGTCATAAATCCGAAACTCTCTTCACCACCGCAAATGAATTTTTCCTGACCTTCAAAATCACGAATCATTTTTCCGATCCATTTGAAACCCGTTAATCCAACTTTACAGTCAACACCGAATTTTTCTGCAATATCAAAGAAAATATCTGAAGTTACAATCGTAGAACCGATAAATTCTTTACCTGTACTTCTACCTTGTTTTTTCCACTGATCTAAAATATAATACGTTAAAATTGTATTACATTGATTACCATTTAACAACTGAATTTCTCCTTCAAGATTTCTAACTGCAATTCCTAATCTGTCTCCATCTGGATCTGTTCCGATAACAATATCAGCATTGGTAATTTTAGCTAAATCCATTGCCATTTCCAAAGCTGCGGGTTCTTCAGGATTTGGAGAATCTACCGTTGGGAAATTTCCGCTTGGAATCATTTGCTCTTTAACCAAATCAATTTTTTTGAAACCTGCTTTTTCCAAAGCTTTCGGAACTGTTGTGTACGTTGTTCCATGAATTGATGTGAAAACGATATTCAAATTTCCTTTTCCAACATCTTGGTAAGTAGAATTTTCGATACACGCATCGATGTAAACATCATCCTGCTCCTCTCCGATCCATTCGATTAAATCATCATTTCCGTTAAATTTAATTTCCTCAAATTTCACAGAATACACTTCATTGATAATCGCTTCATCATGCGGCGGAACAATTTGTGCACCATCGTTCCAATATACTTTATAACCGTTGTATTCCGGTGGATTATGAGATGCTGTCAAAACAATTCCTCCATGACAGTTTCTGTCACGAACGGTGAAAGATAATTCAGGAGTTGGTCTGTGGTTTTTGAAAAGCAAAACTTTAATTCCGTTTGCCGTTAAAACATCTGCAACCAATTTTCCAAATTCTTTTGAATTGTTTCTTACATCATAAGCAATCGCAACTTTTATTTGCTCATCAGGAAACTGTTGCAACATATAATTCGCAAGTCCTTGTGTTGCCTGACCTAATGTATATTTATTCAAACGATTGGTTCCAACACCCATAATTCCACGCATTCCGCCCGTTCCGAATTCTAATTCTCTGTAAAAAGAATCTTCCAAATCTGGAGAATTACCTTCAATTAATAATTGAACAGCATCTTTTGTTTCTTTATCAAATGTATCTGTAAGCCAAAGTTGTGCTTTTTCTAATGTTGTCATATGTGTATTTCGTTCTTTATAGTTTATTTTTATTTTTCAATTTTAATCAGCAAAATAATTACTGAAGTTTTTTGTTTTGTACTCTCGTAGTTTTCTCAACTTTAAAAGCTCTGATCGGATCATTATAATAAACAAATTTTGCTGTATTGCTTACGTTTCCTTTTAATGAATCTTTCACATTCACTTCGGCATAATTTCCATTTTTAGAATCTATATTCAGATTGGCGATTTTCCAGTACGGTGCAATCAAACTTGCTGTATCTGAGATTTTTATCACTGCATCTTTTGTTTCTCCTAAAAAATTAGCCCTGCTTTTATTCAGCATTTCTACTTCTGCTCTTCTCGTGTTCAACGAACCCATAAAAGTAGCATTATTTTTTAGATTGAGCTTAAAATTATCGGTTTTAATTTCGCTCGAAATATTCATTTCTACGGAATCTGAAAGCGAAATTTTCTCCATATTATATTTTGAATAAATGGTCACATTATAAAAATCTACCCCTTTCGTTTCCCTGCTTTCTTTGATTGAAAGTGTTTTGTCATCTACATCAATATCCAGATTATCTGCAACATTAGGATATGTTTCGATTTCAACAAAATTTTTCGGTCCTCTTGCATAAAAGACACGAAATTTTCCGTTCAAATCTAAATTAACAAATTCTTCAACGTCAATTTCTTTTTTTTCTAAATTTCCTTTTGGAGAAATTTTCCCACAGGAAATTACAGAAGTTAATATTATTGTAAAAAGAATCTTTTTCATGTAAATTATAATTTATTAATAAATAATACGATTGCAAGTATTTCTGAAAAAACTAATATGTAAAACAAAACCAATCTCCATACTAAGCCCCAGAAAGTATATTTTTTTCTAAATGCATTAACATAAGTAAAAGCAGGGAAAAACACAAATGCAGTTTCTAAAACGTGATCAATAGAATTTGAAATATTATAAAAAGGTTGATAAACTCCTATCATACTAACTAGATCATCGACAAGAAAGAAAGTAAGAATCCCAATTAAACTTATGGTGGAAATCACAAAATGCTCAGCAAGATTAAATTTTATTTTTCTAAAAATAATCCATGCATTGAATGCCAAGATCGGAACCAAAAACAGTAAAGTTGCTTTTGAGTATTTAGAAAAAAAACTTAATGTTTTTGAACCTTCCAGATCAAGATTAGTTTTAGATATATTTAAATATAAATGAAAAGCAATAACATTAAAGCCAAACATAATCAGTAAAAGAGAAACAAAATTGTAATATCTTATTCTTTTTCCACTAAGGTAATTTGTAGCCGTGATTCCCGGTCTTATCAAAATTTCTTTCAAAGTATTCAAAAATCTTGCTTCAATATGCCAAACCGAACCCAAAATGTCGTTCATAATAAGCAATTTTGGTGTTATTCTCTCAGTATCAGATTTTTGTCCGCAATGAGAACAATACTCACCAGAAATAAAATGACCACAATTAAGACAAGATTTTCGGACCATTTTGCTTATATCACTTCATCAATATTATAATTCTTATGTTCTCTATTTGTTCTGATAATCATCTCTCCCAAAAATCCTGCAATAAATAATAAAGTTCCCATCAACATCATCGTTAATGCAATGAAAAACCAAGGATTATTGGTAATTAAATGTCCATAAATACCTCTTGCAACATCAATTAATTTTGAAACTCCCAACCAAAATGCCGAAAGAAAACCTACAATAAACATAATAGTTCCTCCCGCTCCGAAAAAATGCATAGGTCTTCCTCCGAAACGACTTACAAACCAAAGTGTTACCAAATCTAAAAATCCGCGAACGAATCTTTCGGTTCCAAATTTTGAGGTTCCGTAAGGTCTTGCCTGATGCGGCACTTCTTTTTCCGTAATTCTTCTGAAACCTGCATTGGCCGCTAAAACCGGAATATATCGATGCATATCTCCATACACATCAATTGATTTTACAACCTGTTTTTTATAGGCTTTCAGTCCACAATTAAAATCATGCAGATAAACTCCGGAAACTTTTCTTGCTGCTGCATTGAAGAGTTTTGAAGGAATATTTTTGGTCATTACATTATCAAAACGCTTCTTTTTCCAACCTGAAACAATGTCGTAATTATCTTCAATAACCATTTTGTACAGTTCAGGAATTTCTTCCGGAAAATCCTGTAAATCGGCATCCATTGTAATAATGACATCACCGTTTGTTCTTTCAAAAGCTGCGTGTAAAGCCTGAGATTTCCCGTAATTTTTTGAAAACTTTATACCGTGGATTTGTGGATGCTGAATTTTTAAATTCTCAATAATGCTCCACGACAAATCTGTACTTCCGTCATCTATAAACCAAACTTCATAAGATAAATTGCTGGTTTTACAGACATTATCAATTCTTGTAAAAAGCTCTTCGAGAGATTCTTCTTCGTTAAGCAACGGAATAACTATAGATAAATTCATTTAATTTTAATAAAAAATTATTCTTTGATGATTTCTTCAGGCATTGTTTTCTTTCTGAAAAACGCCCCGAAAAATACAGACAAAACTACGTAAAATATAAGAATTGCAGCGAAATATCCTGAAAAATGACTTGCTGTTAACATATCTTTTCCCTTAACTATTTTAGGATCAAATCTCTGAAGACCTTCCTGATATTTTTGTTCGAGTTCATCAATATCTTTTTGGTGTTTCAATATCTTTTTAGCCGAATAATATTCTTTATCCAACTCTGATTTCTGTCTCTGAACATATTGATAATTGAGAAGTTTTTTCGCATCGGGATCTATATAATTCAGAAAAGCAAAAATAGATACAATTGATAAAATTCCGCCGATAAACATAGGTATAAAAGCTCTTTTAAACGCTTCTCTGAAGCCCATTCTGTGGTTATTCCAACGGGATTTTACAGACCAGAACGCTGCTAAAGCATAAAAAACAGGCAGAATAAATGCGTTTACTTTTAAAGAAGTTTCAAAATAGGTAATTCCTGAGAAAAACCAGTATACTACAAAGAAAATCAGCATTGTAGCTCCAAATAATAAAATTCCTAATGTGGTTGGACTTTTTGTCATACTCTTGATTTTAAGAAATTTTTTGAAAAAATATTGACCTAAATTTCAGCGTTTTAGCTTTTATAAAGGCGTTTTCAGGGTAAATTTCTTTAATATTATTTTTAAATTTATAATTAATTCCTATCTTTGCAACGGCAAGTCCTAAACAACCAGCTCCTGAGAATCCTCCAGGGTGGGAACGCAGCAAAGGTAATTGGTCGTAGCGGTGTGATTTAGGTAGCTTGCCATTTTTTATTTTTATAAGTTAAGAGATTAAGATGATTTTATTTAAATTACTTAATCTCTTAATTTTTTTTGCTATATATCGAAACTTTCGCCCAATTTAGGAAGAATCAATTCTACATTCTTATCTTTAAATTGATTCATAGCATTTTCATGATCGATCTCAATTGCCGGGAAAGTATCAAAATGACATCCGATAACTTTCGGAGTTTTCAATAATTCTGATGCTGCAAAAGCTGCTTTTCTTGCACACATCGTGTAATGACCACCAATTGGAAGAATAGACAAGTCTAAATTCCCATATAAAGCAGGAAATAACTGCATATCTGCCATTACTCCTGTATCACCTGACAAATAAACATTCTTACCTTCAGGAAGTCTGAAAATATATCCTACAGGAACACCTCCGTAGCTTCCATCAGGAAACGAACTTGTGTGATGAGCAGGAACCATTGAAATCTTAAGATCATCGATTTTTGCAGAGCCTCCCAAATTTACATCATCTGTATTTTTTGCATTTTTAAAATAAGCACAGATTTCTGGCTGACCAATAATAGTAGCTTCAGGATAATGTTGTAAAACCTCTCCTACGTCTGCAATGTGATCTCCATGAGCATGAGTCAATAAAATATAATCGATCTTCTGAGCCGAAATATCAAATCCGGATTCTGCTTTTTTGTAGTTATAAAAAGGATCGCAAAGAATATTTTTGTCTTTGTAAGTGAACAAAAAACAGTTTTGTCCTAAGTATTGTATTTTCATTTTTTTAATTTATTATTTGATAAATAAATATTTGATACGTTTTTAACGGAAAAAATTCAGTCCGAAAGCAGTAAGAACTGCCATCATAAAAGTCATAATTCCAACCTGTTTCAAGAAAGGATCAAGTTCCTTTGGATTTTTTACAGCCATGATCTGTCGTCGAACTTTCATTAAGGGAAGTAACAGAATCATTACGATAAATGCATAATATTTTTGTGATTGGATAAAACCATTTACGCCTAAAAAAATAAGGATTAAAATTAATGGTAACTGCAATAAAATCATTTCATAAATCATTGCATTTCTGAACCCTATTCTCAATGCGAAACTATTTTTTCCTGATAATTTATCGCTTTCTATATCC
>Ga0209599_10001457_pt1 | contig 11213 bp, 6 predicted proteins | sample Shrwel_input2_FT_FD_187534 | JGI IMG/M metagenome (GOLD analysis project Ga0209599, IMG submission 187534) | Subsurface microbial communities from deep shales in Ohio, USA - Utica-3 well 1 S input2 FT (SPAdes) (version 2) ... | reverse complement strand
CGTTTCGTCGCAAGAGGAACTCTAACAAATTCTCTAACAAATCACTGATGATTTCTGTGTGTATAGACTCAATACAGACAACATTGATGCCACTATTGACGTAGCAAAAATCCGAGGGTTCGAATCCCTCCCTCTCCGCCAGCTAGATAATTCGCTTCGCTCAAGGGCCAGAGATAGGGCTTGGGACAGGGCTAGACGTGCTTGAGGGATGAGAACCCAGGTTCGGTGAGGCCGTAGGCCGAACAGGCAATCCGTCAGGATTGGGGCGAAGCCCCGCAGCGCAGCGGAGCCAATCCCTCCCTCTCCGCAAGCTAGATAATTCGCTTCGCTCAAGGGCCAGAGATAGGGCTTGGGACAGGGCTAGAGGCATCAAGGTAGGGTCAGCACTGCGTGCTGACCTAGCTAGGTCGCCACGCAGTGACGACCCTACCCAACCCCCCTCAGAGCGCGACAATCAAGAAGGTCAGGATGAGCCTGGTCCGGAGGCTGAACTTGGAGACGAAGACAGCGGAGACTAAGCCGATCGTCAGGCAGCCAAAAGCCTGCCCGGCCAGGAAACCGAGCCAGCCGTCCTGATCTTTGACGGCCGCATAAAGCCAGAAGCGGATCGGCAACGCACAGAGGACGACGATAAAGTAACCGGCGACCTCCCGGCGCAGGTTACGCTTATAGTCCGAGGAATGGCTATTGCGCATGTTCGTAAGGCTTTTCGGCGGGCACGACGACCGGGGCGATGACGGACTTCCAGACGGCGTAGCCGGCCGGCAGCATATGGATGTCACCGGGGATGAAGCATTCGGCCTTAGGCTGGCCATCGGCGCCGATGAGCGGCTCGGTGATGTCGATGAACTTCATCCACGGCTGCGTGGCGCATTCCTTGGCGAGCAGTTCGTTCGTCTTCCGGAGTTCGGCGATCTTGAGGAAGCGCTTGCCGGGGCTGGGCACGACGCCGAGCACGTAGAGGCGCGTCTGCGGCAAGGCGGCGCGCAGCTTGCCGTAAAGCTTCCGGAAGTTCTCCAGGACAGTCTCGGGCTTGGCGCCGGCGTTGATGTCATTGCTGCCTTCGTAAAGGATTACCGCCCGCGGCTTGAACGGGATGGCGAGATTATCGACGAAATAATCGGCGGCCTGATTCATCCGGCTGCCACCGATGCCGAAGTTATGGACGGTCAGCGGCGCCAGGTCGGCCTTCACGCTCTTCCAGAACTGCATGTGCGAGCTGCCGAGGCAGATGATACCCCCGGGCGCCGGCGGAGCCTTCTGCGCCCCGGCCAGGACCTTCTGATACAAGGCCATGACCTTCGCGGACGAGGACTTATCCGTCAGGACCTCGTCCGCCGCGAAGACGGCGGACGTCGTCAGGATAAGCGCGCAGAGCAGACGCAGGGGCATGCCGTTTACTTAGCCTCTTTCGGCTTCTTTGTCTTCTTCTTTTTATCTTCCTTATTACCGCTCCGGCCGGTGCCGTCGCCGACTTCGTCCTTATGGCCGGCCCCCGGGTTCAGGCCCGTCAGAGCGGCCGCCAGGCGGGCCCGGGCGGCCACGGCGGCTTCGTCCTTGGTGTCCGCCGCGACGGCGACCTCCTTGAACGGCGCGTCCTTCATGTCGTAAAGGGTGCCCGACTGGTCGAGCTTCCAGCCCGCCTCGCGTACATAGAAGTTATTACTGAGCTGGCAGTAGGCCCAAGTGCGCGGGGACTTCGGGTCACCCTTGAATTGGGAGACCAGGCTGCGACCGTCGACCACGCGTCCGGTCGGCAGCGGCGCGCCCGCGAGTTCGGCGAAGGTCGGCAGGAGGTCGCTGGCGTCGGCGACGTTGGCGTTCACCTTGCCGGAGGGCATCACGCCGGGCCAGGCGGCGAAGAACGGGACGAGGCCGCCGCCTTCCTTCATGGAACCCTTCTCTCCTTCGATCCGTCGTCCGCCGATGGTGGCGTCAACCGCGGCCGACTTGGTGCTGCCATTGTCGCCCATGAAGACGATCAGGGTGTTCTCGCGCAGCTTGAGACGATCGAGCTCGGCTACGAGCTTGCCGACGAGCTTATCCATGTAGGCGATGTTATCAGCGAGCAGACGTCGGGCGCGTTGGGTATTCGACTCTCCCTTCGGGGCGGGGGAGCTATCCGGTGTCGGCAGGATCTCGCCGTGCACATGGGACAGCGAGTAATACAGGAAGAACGGGCCGGCCTTATGGGCCTCGAGCCAGGCGGTCGCATCCTTGTGCAGCAGGTCAGGGATATACTCCTCGTCCTTCACCTTGACGGTCTTGCCGTCGAGCACGTAGGTATCCGGGTCGCCGCGGACTTCGCCGCCTTCGGACATCGGCTTGGCGACCGTGCTGTTCCAATACATGCCGCTGCCTTTGTAATAGAGTTCATGGTCGAAACCCCAGTCCGACGGATCGCCGGAAGGCGTGAGCTGACCCCACTTGCCGATCATCGCGCTGGCATACCCAGCCTGCTTCAGGACGGTCGGGATCATGACCTCGGCTTTTTCACCCGTGCGGATGATGGTCTTGCAGGCGTCCTGCGTGACCGCACCGGAGCGGAAACCATAGCGTCCGGTCAGGATCAGCGCACGAGACGGGCCGCAAAGCGGGGCGGTATAGAAACGGGTGAAGCGCACGCCGCTGTTCGCGAGGGCGTCGATGTTCGGGGTCTTGTAACGGTCGGACCCATTGCAACCCAGCTCGGCGAAACCGAGGTCGTCAGCCAGGATATAGACGATGTTCGGCTTCGGGGCCGCGGAGACGCCCATGCAGACTAGGCTCAGGAGTAAGGAGAAGATGAAGGCACGCATGTGGACTCTTATGAAACCCCGGGGAGGCCAAAAGTTTGCCCATAAAACGATGTTTCCATGCCTACGCCCGGTCTTCATGGTCAGCCCATGCGCCCCACCCTCCTCGCCCTGTTCGCCTGCGCCACCCTTTCGGCCGCCGACATCAAGGTCACCCCGAACGAAGCAGTTGACGTCGCCCAGGACGGCAAGGTCGTCGCCCGCTTCATGATGTCCCACGACGTCAGCACCCCGGCCAAGCGCCTGGATAACTACAAGCCCTACCTCCACGTCTTCGACCCCAGCGGCGCGCTGCGCCTGACGAAGGGCCCGGGCTTCAGTTTCACCCACCACCGCGGCATCATGCTCGGCTTCGCGAAGATCATGGTCGACGGAAAGAGCTACGACCGCTGGCACATGTCCGGGGGCGACCAGGTCGTCACCGCGATCAACCCCACGACCGACGGCTTCGTCGCCGCCATCGACTGGCAGGGCGCGGGCGCCGCGGCCAAACCGATCCTGACCGAGGAACGCGTCTTCTCGTTCACGAAGCCCGCCGCGCCCTTCTACGTCGGCATCGAGATGAAGAGCACGCTCAAGCCCGACCACGGCGAGGCCAAGATCGACGGTGACCCTGAGCACGCCGGCGCCCAGTTCCGTCCCTCCGAGAAGATCGACGGCACGAAGACCACCTACGTCTATCCGGGCAAGGCCGTCCTCATCCATAAGGTCCGCGACCTCACCTGGGTCGCCGAAGTCTTCACGGTCGAAGGCAAGACCTTCACGGCCCTGCTCCTGAACCATCCGTCGAATCCGAAGGACACGGCCTTCTCGGCCTACCGCGACTACGGCCGCTTCGGCGCCTTCCCGAAGGGCGTCGCCACGCCGGAGTCTCCTTTCAAACTACGCTACCAGTGGCTCATCGCCGAGGGCGATGTCCGCGACGCCGCGGCCTTCCAGCAGGCCTACAACGCCTTCGCCGGCGTGAACGAGCCCACGCCCCCCGTGACGGTCATGCTCGCCGAGCAGCCGAAACCGAAAGCCCCGGCCAAGAAGTAGGCCGGCTTAGGCGCCGACACCCTTCCGGACACGACCAATCGCGGCGGACTGGCGTTCGCGCAGGATGGCCTGGGCCTTGAGGACCTTGGCCTTAGCGACGGCGGGGTCCTTGGCCATGGCCAGCACGGCCGGGACGATGCCCGCGAGCTGCGGTTCGTCGTCGAGATCGAAGAGCCACTCGTTCAGGCCGATGTCCTTCCACATGTTGCCCTTGGAGGTCTGTTCGGCCCAGCGGCACACGATGGCCGGGATGCCGTTACCGATGCACATGATGGGCGAGTGCATTTCATTGCCGAAGAGGCCAGCGCTGCGGACGTAGACGCTGAGCGCTTCGTCGGTGAGCCAGTAATCCTGACGCCAGACCACGCGGTCCTTCACGTCATCGGGGAGCTTGTCGAAAAGGATCTCCTTGCCCAAGGCCATCTGGGTCCGGTCTTCGGGGCAGATGAGTACCTTAAGGTCGGTCTGCTTCACGATCGCGACGATCGCGGCGCGCAGTTGGGCGTGGTCATGCTCCTTCATCTCGTCGTTACGCTTCTGCTTCACCGGATCGAAGGCGCGCTCTTTGTGGATCGTCCAATAAGGCGTGCTGCGATAGCGCGGGATGCAGCAGAGAAACTTACCACGCTCGAGACCCCAGCCGTGCAGGAACGCCTCGGCCGTCTCCTCGTTACGTAGGTCGGTCGCGAACGCGCCGTCCGGACCGAACTCCATCACCGGGCACTTCACGCCGCCGGCCTTAGCGGTCTCGAGCGAGACAGAATCACGGAAATAGACGAACTGGGCGCCGCTGAGGATCTCGGCGGTCTCCGGGGTCGGCTTGCCCTGGGTGATGCCGAGCACGCCGTAAGGCTTCGGGCCCTGTTTGCGCCACATGGCGACCTGCTTCTCGCCGACGAGCGAAGGGCCGGAGCCGTGCAGCAGGAAATCGTTCTCGGCGTAGAGTTTGGCGACGTCGGGCTTGGGGCCGACGAACTTCAGTTTCGGGAAGCGTGCCGCCAGCATCTCCTTCACGCCGTTCTCGACGTTCGAAGGCCATAGGGTGATCTCGGCCTCGGGGAAATATTTCTCGAGCAGAGCCAGCATGCCCGGGGTGTGGGCGATGTCCCCGATGTTCACCGTCTGCCAGGACGAGCGCAGGACCACGCGCGGAGCGCGCTTGCCTTCGGCGGCGCCGAGCGAAGCGGCGATGGCCGCCACGAAAGCGGATTCCAGGAAACGGCGGCGGGAGAGCATTGTGGGCAAAGGGCTAGAGACAGGGCTAGGGCTAGGGCTGGGTTGAGTCAAACCACCCTTCCCTGCTGAACTATCCCGCCACCTGCCACCCGCCAACTGGAACGAAATGCTATGTCGTGACGCGGTCCCGACCCTACCCAAACAAGTAAGGAAAACACGTGGTGCTGTCCCTACCAATATTACCTAGCCCTGTCCCTAGCCCTGGCCCTAGCCCTGGCCCTGCCCCTAATTAATCATCACTTCTTCGCGACTTCGCGCTTGGGCAGCATCGCGAAATACTGCTCCTGCACGGACTTCACCTTGGCCTTCATCGGTTCGACCTGCGGGGTGAGTTCGGCGTAAGACTTGGCGATCTCCTCGAGGTTCTTGTCGCGCTGCGGGATATCCTTCTGCGCGGCGGCGAGGGCTTTTTCGGCGTTCGCCTTCTCGCTCTTGGTCAGCTCAAGGGTCTTGGCGGCGGAATCGACGAGCAGCCGCTTAGCTTCGACGGGCTTACCGGCCTCGGCCAGCTGGGCACGGACGGCCACGAGCGCCTTCTCCAAGGCGGGCAGGCCCTCCTTGGCCTTCTGCACGGAAGCCTGAAGAGCGGGCAACTTGGCGGCGTGATCCTTCTCGGCGGCGACGCCCGGGGCGGCGAGCTTCTCACGTTCAGCGAGATGCTTGGACCGCTCCTTGGTGATCGCGGCGACGGCGACGCCGGCAGGAGCGATGGCTTTCTCGGCGTCGACCGAAGCGGCGACCAGCGCCTGCTCAGCGGCCTTGGCGGCCACGAGCGCCTTGTCGGCCTCGCCCTGCGAGGACTGGACCTTGGCCAAAGCGGACTTGGCCTCGGCGACCTGCGCTTCGGTCTGCTTCTTGCGGGAGAAATAGCTGAAGGAGAAGACCGCGGAGAAAGTCCGGGCTTCGCCAAAGGCCTTCTCGGCCGTGGCAAGGTTCAGGCCGGCCTGCTTGGTCGCGTCGGCGGCCTTCACGGCGGCGAGGGCGATCGTCTTGGATTTATCGGCGCCCTGCGCCGCGGCGACCTTGGCGGCGACGGCGGCTTTCTTGAGTTCTTCGACCTTGGCGGTGGCCTCGTTCAGGCGAGCGCGGAGCGGCGTGGTATATTTGTCGCGGTAGGCGGCGGCGGCGGCGGTGGCGACGGCCACGATCGCATCGCGGTCCTGCCCTAGGCGCACGATGGCTTCGTTCTGGGCGTCGATGAGCTTCTGCTGGGCCTCGATCTTGCCCATCGCTTCGGCTTCGCTGACCCGGAGGGGGGAAAGCGTCTTGTCGAGGACGGCGAACTCAGCCTTGAGGGCGTCGAGCTCCGCCTGGAGCTTCGGCAGCTGCGCTTCGTTCTGGGCAATGGTCTTCCTGGAAGATTCGATGCGCGCGCCGGCGGAGACCTTGGCGGCCTCGTTCTCGGCCTTGGCAGCGACGAGGTCGGCGATGTCCTGCTCGAGCTTGGTGAGCTTGTCCTGTTCCGTAAGGACGCCGACGTTGAACTGGGCCGCCTTGAGGCTGACGATGCGTTCGCGATGGGCGGCGGTCTCGGCGACGATGTTACGCACGTTGGCCTGGTAGGCGGCCAGGTCAGCCTTGGCTTTGGCGAGCGCGGCTTCGGCGGCGCGATAACCATCGGCGGCGGGCTTCACCTTGGCGCTTTCCTTACCGTAATAAGTCAGGCCGGCGCGATTATCGGCGAGGGCCTTGGTGGCTTTTGCTTTGGCCTCGGCGGTCTTGGCTTTGGCAAGCTGACCCTGCTGATAGGTGATCCCCTTGGTGATATTGGCGATCGTGGTCTCGAGCTCCGTGAGTTTCTTGGAAGCCGGCTCGCCCTCCGCCTTCAACTTAGCCAACGCGGCCTCGGCGGCCGGGATGAGACCTTCGGCGACCTTGGCGGCGGCCTCGGCGGGCGCGAGCGCAGGCACGAGTTCGGCCAAGCGCTTCTCCATGACCGCCAGGCGATCGACGAGCTTGGGCGGATTGCTGGAAACCTGGGTCAGGTCGCGACCGGTCGCGGTCTCGAAGAAACGGATTTCGCCGAGCCAGTTGCTGGAGACGAAGGTCTTGGAGTCGTAGAGCCCGACGACCTTGGCGACCTGGTCGCCCTGCTTGAGGCCCTGCGGATGCTCGAGGCGCTTGCCGTCGATGCTCCACATGGCCGTGGTGCCGTCGGCGCCGCCGGAAAGGAGCCGGCCGTCCGGCAGGAAGGAGACGGACTGGACGTTGCCGCCATGGGCGCCCCAGGAGGCGACCTGCTTGCCGTTCTTCAATTCCCAGGTGGTGATGATCCCGTCGGCGGAACAGCTCGCAAGGACATTGGAGTCCGCGCGCCAGGCCAGGTCCGTGACGCTGCCCTTATGCTGGCCGAGCGCGTAGAACTCGCCGCCGTTGTCGGCTTCCCAGACGTAGACGTTGCCGTTGCGGTCGGAGGTCGCGAGCAGGATGCCGTCCGGACTGAAGTCCGCTCCGGTGATCCACTCGGTGTGCTTGGCGATGACGTAGAGTTCCTCGCCCGTGGCGACGTCGAAGCACTTCACCTTCTTCGAGTTGGTACCGAAGGCGATCTTGCGATGGTCGGGCGTGATGTCGGCCGACATGATCTGGTCGAATTCCTTGCCGACCTCGGTGACGCGCTTGCCGGTCTTGACGTCCCAGACGACGGCATGGCCGAACTTGCCGCCGCGGCCGCCGCCCATGATGAGGAGCGAACCACTGGCGCTGAACTTCAGCGAACGCGCGTAGCCTTCGGCGTAAGGGAGGATGCCGGCGAGCTCATGGCTGTCGGTGTCGTAAAGGAGGATCTGCTTCTGGCCGGCGACGGCCAGCAACGAGGTCCACGGGCTGGCCGCCATGGCGGTGACCGCGGAGGTGCGGGGCGTCACCACGACCGGCTCGAGGAGCACGTTCTCCGGCCGGGCGACGGGGCCGGCAGGCTTGCCGGCGCCGCCGGCGAAGGAAAGGTCGACCTTGGGCTTGTTGGAGGCCTTGGCCACGCTGCCCTTGGCCTGGAGCAGGCCGCCGGCGATCCACTTGGAGAGCAACGTCAGGTCCTTGGCGTCGAGCGGCGCGCCTTCCGGCGGCATGAAGGGTTCTTCCTTCTTCGCGCTGCAGGTCCAGAGGCGGCTGCCGGAAGGATTGCCTGCGTCGACGACCGCGCCGCCGCTGCCGCCGTTCATCAGGCCGGCATAGCTGGTGAGTTCCAGTCCGCCCTTCTTCTTGTCCGGGTTATGGCAGGAGAAGCACTTGTTCTCGAGGAGCGGACGGATGTGGTCGTCGTAGGTGAGTTTCTCCGTCTCCTGCGCGGAGGCGGTGGTGGCGACGAGCCCGGCGGCCAGGATGAGGCAGCGGCGGGTGAGCCAGCGGAACGACGAAGGAGCGGCGGCCATACGGACGGCGAAGATCAGTGGTTGAAGTAGAATTCCTTCGAGTTCATCAGCGCCCAGAAGGCGTCCTCGAGGACGACCTGGCGGCCGGCCGGATCGGCGGCCACGGCGGCGGCGACAGACTTACGCTCGGCGTCCCGCGGCGGACGGCCGAAGACGCGCAGGAAGAGTTCGGCGACGATCTGTTCGTCGTTCTGGCCGGCGGAGATCAGCTTCTCGACCACCTTGCCGCGACGGATGCGATCGTTGACCGCGTCGCCGTTCATCAGGTGGAGGGCCTGCGAGAGGTTCGGGTCGGTCTTCACCTCGGTCGAGGCGACGGACTCGCGCTTCGAGCGGCCGAACGTCTCGAGGAAGTAGTTCGAGACGGCCCCGTCGGCGATCTGCACGGCACGGGCGCCGAGCGGCAGGCCCTGGAACTTGTTCGGGGTCTCGGTGATCTGCGAGATGGCATCGAGGAGCACCTCGGCGCGGACGCGGCGGACCTGCGCGCGGGCGAAGTTCAGCTTGTCGTCGGCGTTGGAGGCGTTGGTCTTCGAGCTGCGCTGGTAGGCGGCCGACGCGGTGATATCACGCACCAGGCGGCGGACGTCGTAGTTATACTCCGTCAGGCGGGCGGCGAGCTCGTCGAGCAGCTCGGGATTGGAAGGCGGATTGGAGACGCGCACGTCGTCGACCGGATCCACGACGCCGACGCCGAGGAAGTGCGCCCAGACGATGTTCGCGATGTTGCGGGCGAAGTACGGGTTGCGCGGGGAGGCGAGCCACTCGGCCATCACGCGGCGGCGGTCGTCGCCCGGCTTGAGGTCAGGCTCCTCGCCCCCGAGGAACTTCGGCTTTACGTTCTTCTTGGTCAGGAAGTGCTGGGACTCCCCGCCCTTGCTGTTGAAGACGATGACCTCCTGGGGGTCGTCGGTGTTCTTGCGTCCGATCTGGGCGAAGAAGGCGTTGAAGCCATAATAGTCGTTCATCGTCCAGCGGTCGAACGGATGGTTGTGGCACTGCGCGCACTGGATGCGCATGCCCATGAAGACCTGGGCGACGTTCTCGGACAGCTTCAGGCGGTCGAGCTCGCTCTGGTAGTAGTTCACCGCGGGGACGGACACCGTGCCGCCGTTGGCGGACAGGAGGTCGACCACGATCTGGTTGATCGGGCGGTTCTTGCCGATCTCATCGGCCATCCAGTTGTAGTAGAGCAGCGCGTTCTTGTAGAACGGCGGGACGTTGTTGTTCCCGGCGATGCCGGAACGGATCTGGAGCAGCTCGGCCCACTTCATCACCCAGAGCTCGGTGAACTCCTTGCGCTGCAGGAGCCCTTCGACGAGCTGCTTCCGCTTGTCGGGACGCTTGTCCTCGAGGAAGGCGGTCAGTTCGGCCGGCTTCGGGTAGAGGCCGACCACGTCGATGTAGACGCGCCGGATGAACTCCTCGTCGGTGCAGGTCCCGGAGGGCACGATGCGCAGGCGGTGCAGCCGCTCGTTGACGGCCTTGTCGATGTAGTTGACCTCGGCCACCTTGGGGCGCTCATAGACGAGTCCCTTGGGGATGACGATGGCCTGGGCGGTGACGCTGAAGACGTCGAAGCGGGCGAGCATGAAGGCCGCGCCGCGGTCGCCGGAGCGCACGAGGCCTTCCTTGTCGATCTTGGCCACGGGGTCGTTGTTCGACATGAACAGCGCGAGCTTGGTCACGTCGCGGTCGGTGCCGTCGGAGTAGGTGGCGCGGACGGTGATCTGCTGGGTGGCTTCCTTGCCTTCGAGCACGATCTGCTTGGGGAAGACCTCGATGCCAGTGACCTTGGCGATGCCGGGGGCGTCGTCCTTGGCGCCGTTGGCGATCCATTCGAGGATGGTCTTGTTATACTGCGAATCGGCGTCGTAGAGCTTGTTGCCGGAGTGCGGGACGGCGCCGATGGCCTTCTCGACGAGCGTGCTCTCCTCGGGGATGGCCAGGTTGATGCGGCGGCCGATGAGCTCGCGCGTCAGGCGCACGTAGTCGCCGTCCGGGTCCATGCCGAAGAGGGAGAGGCGGAAGCCGTCCTTGCCGCGGGCGGCGCCGTGGCAGCCGCCGCTGTTGCAGTTGGCGCGGAGGAAGACCGGCATGACGTCCTGGCGGAACGAGACGGCGCGGTCCTTGTGGCCTTCCTTGACGGCGACGGGGATGCGGGCGACGCGGCCGCCGAGCGAGGCGACGACCTCGGTGGCGCCGGCGTCGGCGACGGCGTGGACCGAGTAGCCGTCGAAGGCGGCGACCTTGGCGTCGCCGACCTTCAGGTCGGCGAAGGCGGTGACGTCGCGGGTGGTGGCGTCCTTGAAGGTGGCGAAGACGACGATGCGGTGGAAGTCGCGCTTGGTCTCGAGGGCGACGGACTCCGGGAAGATCTCGAGCTTCTCGAGGGTGGTGAGCTTCTGGGCGAGCTCGGCCTTGGCTTCCTCCTTCGCCTTGTCCTTGGCGGCGAGCACGACGCCCGCAGGCCAAGCGGCGCCTTCGGCGACCCAGCGACGGATGACGTCGATCTCGGCGGCCGGCAGGGGGCCGCCCTTCGGAGGCATGATGTCGTCATGGTCCTTCGGCAGGACGAGACGCTTCACGAGTTCGCTCTTTTCCGCGTCGACGCCGATGAGCGCGGCGGCGCTCTCGCCGCCCTTGAGGAAACCCTCGCGGGTGGTCATGAGCAGCTTGCCCTTGGTCTTGTCCGGATTGTGACACTCGAGGCACTTGCCCTCGAAGATCGCGCGGACCTCGTCGAAGGCGACGGGGGCGGCGGGGGCGGCGG
>Ga0209599_10001452_pt1 | contig 11236 bp, 7 predicted proteins | sample Shrwel_input2_FT_FD_187534 | JGI IMG/M metagenome (GOLD analysis project Ga0209599, IMG submission 187534) | Subsurface microbial communities from deep shales in Ohio, USA - Utica-3 well 1 S input2 FT (SPAdes) (version 2) ... | reverse complement strand
GCCGGTAAGTATGTGTACGTATTATGTCAAGTATTTTCAGGTTCTAAACCTGAAACTGCTGCTTATACAGATTATAAAGGAAAATATCGTTGTAAAGTTCTTATCTTTATGGATAAGTTAAAAAATCCTAAATTCCGTGAACATTTCGATAAGTTAACATTTGTCGAGAATTTGGATTTCCAACAAGTGGTTGAAAAATATGACTCACCAACAACTTATTTCTATATGGATCCACCATATTGGAAAACTGAGAATTATTATTCTAATCACGACTTTGATGTGAATGACCACACACGATTGGCTGATTGTATAAAAAACATTAAAGGTAAGTTTAGTTTATCATATTATGATTTCCCTAAATTATCTGAATGGTTCCCTAAAGAAGAATATAAATGGGAACAAAAAGATTTTGCAAAGGCGGCGGCAGCTAAAAAAGACGGAAAACAAAATATGGGAACCGAACTTCTAATTAAAAATTATTAAAACTTATATGGAAACAAATTGGTACTTGGTAAAAGTGTTACCAGGAAAAGAAAGATCCTTGGCTGAAGAATTTAATAAAAGTATTTCACAAGGTAAAATGAAAAGCGTTACAAGATTCGTGTGTCCTACCGAAAAACAAGTAGTTGTTGTTCGTAATAAAAAGGCAATTAGAGAAAAAGTATTATATAGTGGTTACTTATATTTTGAATCACCTAAACCATTAAATGAAGATGAATTAAAAACAATATCATTATTCCCAAATATAATGGGGATGGGTGGGAATAGAATACCAATTGAATTACGTGAAAGCGATGTAAAAAGAATCTTAAAGGATGATGTGTTGGAAATACACGAAGATTCAAAACGTTTAAAATATATTGTTGGTGAACAAGTAACAGTTATTGAAGGACCATTCAATACATTCGAAGGAGTTATTTCGGAAGTAAAAGGTGATAAAGTGGAACTTGAAATTAAAATATTTGGTAGAAATACGGCTGTTGAGTTAACACTTAACCAAATTGCAAAATTGTAATGGAGGAATTCTCACCTGAAGTTTTTATTTACTTACAGACAGTTAAAAACTATCTTAAAACCAATTTAGAAGCTCGTAACTATTTTTTAGGAGATTCAGATGAAGAATTATTCTATAAACATTTGTGTGAAATTTCACAAAAAAATTACGAAAAGAATGGTGAGGTAATGTTAAACAAAGAACAATTTGAATTATTACGAACCACAGTAAAAGTTGTCACCATAGCAAAAAAAGACATACCTGAAGAACCAAAAAAAGATATTGAAGAAAAAATCTTTTTAGATTTAGGTGACTTCGGTAAAATATGTCTTAACTAATCAATACAAACTAAAAATTATTTTATGTCAACAATATTACCAAAGGATTATCCCTTATACGATACAGTTTACGGTACCGAAATTCCAACCGAACAATATTTTGTTATTTGTTATGATAAGTTACCATCAAAATTTGTAAAACATTTACTATATGATCCTAAGGTTTTAGAATTGTTAGTTGAAAAATTAGGGTTTATAGAAGAGGTAAACATATACTCATCAAATAAACGATATGACTTATCATCACAATCGTTATACGTGAATCACGTAAAACAAATTATGATTCGTGTTACTGGTAATGTAGTAAAAGATAAAGACCCATTAATTCAACTTGATTTTGTTTACGATTTTAAAAAGGGTAAAATTGAAACACAATTAGATATGGATGAGATTAAAACTTTTGAAAGAAAGAGAAAAAAATCTAACATCCAATTAGTTAAAAGTGAAATGGGTCATATGGATACTGAAGAATATGATTTACTAATTCCTCAGATGGATTTAGAATTAAATTATGGTTCAGAATTTAATAAAGTTCACAAAGTAATTGTTGATAAGTTAAATGAAAATAACGGTAAAGGAATTATTTTATTACACGGAGACCCTGGCACGGGTAAAACTTCATATATCAAACATTTAACTTCTTTAATTACCGATAAGGACATATTATTCATTCCACCATCTATGGCGGAAATGTTATCCGAACCATCAATCATCCCATTCTTAATGGATCATAAAAATTCCATTCTTATTATAGAGGATGCGGAACGTGTGATATCCGATAGAGAGGGTAATGGTTCACCTGCGGGGGTTTCTAACATACTTAATTTAACTGACGGTATTTTGGGGGATTGTTTAAGTATTCAGATAGTGGCAACATTTAATATGAAGAGAGAGAAAATAGACCAAGCACTACTTAGAAAAGGTCGTTTGATAGCCGAACATAAGTTTGGTAAGTTAAATGTGGAAGAAACAAATAAATTATTAAAACATATCGAAAAAGATCACCAAGTTACGGAAGGAATGACTTTGGCTGATATTTATAACATAGACGTAGAATTAATCAAAACGTCAAATAAAAGTAAAATAGGATTTTAAAATATGGAAAACGTAACAGCAGAACAAGTAAAACAATTACAATTAGAAGGAAAAAAATTATTAGTGGATTATTGGGCAACTTGGTGTGGCCCGTGTAAAGCATTAGTCCCAAGATTAGAGGCGTTGTCAAGTGAATATCCTGACGTTACGTTTGTAAAAGTAAATGTCGATGAAAACACAGAATCGGCATTAGAATTAGGTATTCGTTCAGTACCTACTGTTATGATATATAACGGTGAAGAATTGGTTAATCGTTCGACAGGTGCAAATGTGGATTCAGTTTATAAAAAGATTTTAGATTCGTTATAATGAAACATACAATTGTTGTATTCACATTAAATGGGTGCAAGTATTGTCACGATTTAAAAAATAAATTAACAGAACTTGAAATACCATTTAATGATATTGAAATTTCTATCAATAAAGAGATATGGGATTCCGTCGTGAAACAAACGGGACACAACGTTTTACCAACTGTTTATATTAACAAAAATAATTCAAACGAAGGACCAATTTATATACCTGGAGTTGATTTTAAGAATGAAAATGAAATAGTTGAAATCATAAAAACATTCGTTTAGAAAAAAAAGAGGGGTTTACCCCTTTTTTTTATGCGTAATAACATATTAAAAGTATTTATGTAAAAGACTTTACTTTTAATGGCATTACAACGAATAAATTGGGAACAGGTCAATACCGAAAACGTAACATCAGGTTCAGTTATTGACCTTGGGTCTGAATCTACCCCGTTAAATGCGGTCTACGCAAATAACATATACATATCCGGTACTAGTCTTAATGACTTGAGTACCGGCAATGGTTCGAGCGGAACATCTGGTTCATCGGGTTCGAACGGTTCATCGGGCACATCCGGTATCTCGGGTTCTTCAGGAACTTCAGGTATACGTGGTGCATCGGGAACATCAGGTTCATCAGGAACTTCAGGAAACGGTACTAGTGGTACTTCAGGTACTTCAGGTGTTGATGGTGATAATGGAACGTCAGGTTCATCTGGTACATCGGGTGTTTCGGGTTCATCAGGAACTTCAGGAAATGGTACTAGTGGTACTTCAGGTACTTCAGGTGCTCGTGGTGCTTCTGGTTCTTCGGGAACATCAGGTTCATCTGGTAACACAGGTTCATCAGGTACTTCAGGAACTTCTGGTAGTTCAGGTGTAGATGGAGTAAATGGTACTAATGGTTCTTCAGGGACTGCTGGTACATCAGGAACATCGGGACGTAATGGTGTTGATGGTGTAGATGGTGTAAACGGAAGTAATGGTTCTTCAGGTACATCAGGTACTTCAGGTATTTCAGGTAATCACGGTTCTTCAGGAACATCAGGTACCTCAGGTGCAAGAGGATCACACGGTACTTCAGGTACTTCAGGAAACGTCTATCAAACATCTTCAACAACTTTAATTAGTGATATTGATGAATTAGTTGGTACAACCCAAACATTCATAGTTGACACCGATTTATCATATAGTGTTGGTCAATTAGTAATTGCAGCATATGACGTTCAAGATTATTTAATCGGTAGAGTTTCACTTTATAATAAAAATACGGGTCGTTTAGACTTATTAATAACAGATTTTGGTGGAGGTAGTGCTCACGATTCTTGGTCAATTAACTTATATAGTTCAATTGGTAGTGGAAGTGGTAATTCTACAACACTAAGAGTTACAGATGGTACAACAACAGTTAATGGTGTTGACCAAATCAGATTTAGTGGTGCCACAGTAACTAATAACGGTAATGGTGATGTAACTGTTACAATTGTTGGAGGTGGTGGTGGAAGTGGCTCTAACGGAACTTCAGGTTCTAACGGTTCTTCAGGAACTTCAGGTACTTCAGGTATTGCAGGAACCAATGGTTCTTCGGGTACAAGTGGTACAACGGGTTCTTCGGGTACTAGTGGTACTTCAGGAGTTAATGGAACAGACGGTTCATCAGGTACGAGTGGTATAAATGGAACACACGGTTCTTCAGGTACAAGTGGTATGAGTGGAACTGATGGTTCATCAGGTACAAGTGGTATAAGTGGAACTGACGGTAGTTCAGGAACAAGTGGTTCTGATGGTACTTCGGGTATTTCAGGTTCACACGGTACTTCAGGTACAGCGGGAACTTCAGGTTCATCAGGTACATCGCCGGCTGGATTTTCATCGGGTACGTCAGGTACAAGTGGTTCTGATGGTACATCGGGAACATCTGGTTCTTCAGGAACAAGTGGTATTTCAGGTTCACACGGTACTTCAGGTACTTCAGGAGGCACGGGTTCAAATGGTACGTCAGGTACATCAGGTGCCGCTGGTTCACACGGTACTTCAGGTACTGCGGGTTCTTCAGGTACTTCAGGTGTCGGTGCTGCAGGTGCACCTTTAATGTATCAAATTACATTAAATATGACAGGAGGGTCAATAGACGCTACAACACCATTTGCAAGTATTTTAGGACCTAACGGAGAAAATAAAACAACATTAGAAGGTTTAGGTTGGACGTTTAGTTCACCAACAACACAAAGAATAACTATTGGTCGTCCTGTAAGTAAACAAGTACAACCAATAGTCAATGTTATGACACACGGTATAAATGGAAGTGTTGTGGTTTCTAAAGCACCAACAGGTACATCATCGGCGGGTCATTCAGCAATACAAACGTATTCAAATAATAGTTGGACGACCTTAGACATATACTCAATCACATATGCCACAGTATTTTGTGCACAAAGTGGACCTTCAACAACAATAATAACATTCGGTTTAATTAGTTAAAAATTTAATATAAGAAATGGATTTAAATCAACCTGATAAATTAATACTTGGTAGTGTAGATTTCGGTACCACAATTACTAGTCAATTTTTTAATTCAGGTAGTAGTGTATATAACGGTGTTCCGGTTTCATATATTAGTAATTTTACTATTATACCACAACAAGCGGGTTATCCTGACAATCAATTAAATTATAATTTATATAATGCAAATGATATTCAGGTAGGATTCAAATATGCTCAATCTACAGGTAAAATATTTACAGTAATTTCAATAACAGCAACGACAGATACCACGGCGGTTATTGAATTAGAGGATACAGGTTTAGATAATTATGTTAATTCGGTAACAGACCCACCCGTAAATTATCCCGATGAAGGATCAAACGGTATATTTTTTGAATATGTTAATGGTACTGCTAAGTTAGGTAATTTAACTAATAATCAAGGAGCATTTCCAAATTTAGGATATTGGATTGATGATATTTTCGCCAATTCAATTAATGATTTAGCAATAAGTGGTGGTGGTTCAGGTTCAGCAGGAACTGCCGGCACAAGTGGAACTTCAGGAACTTCTGGTTCAGATGGAACATCAGGTTCAAATGGGTCAAGTGGTACTTCGGGTTCCGATGGTACTTCAGGAACTAGTGGTGTTGATGGTGTATCGGGTACAAGTGGAACATCAGGTAGTGATGGTACATCAGGTAGTAATGGTTCTTCAGGTACGTCAGGTAGTGATGGAACATCAGGTTCATCAGGTATATCGGGTGTCGATGGTACAGACGGTAGTTCGGGTTCATCGGGAACAAGTGGTGTTGATGGTGTATCGGGTACAAGTGGAACATCAGGTTCAAGTGGTTCAACCGGAACAAGTGGTTCTAGTGGAACTTCAGGAGTTGACGGTGTAAGTGGTACTTCAGGTACTTCAGGTACTGACGGGTCTAGTGGTTCTTCAGGAACTTCAGGTTCTGATGGTACATCAGGAGACAGCTTATTTGCACTAACAGGTTCTGTTTGGGCAACAACAAATGATGTAGAAATTACAGGAAGTTTAAGTATAACCTCTCAATTAGGGGTGGTTGATGCTAATATTATAATGACCGACAGTTCTTCATTATATATGACGAGCGGGTCAAATATCTACGTTGACGGAGGTATTATTAGTGGAGCATACATTTATGGTGATGGTTCAAACTTAATTAACATTCCGGCAAGTGGAGTAACGGGTTTACAATTAAATCAAATCACGAGTGGTAGTGCTACGGCATCTATTTCACCTGATGGTTTACAAATAAATGTACCAACATCAATAACAGGCGCATTAAACGTTGATGGTATCATTACCGCAAAAGAATTACATATAGATTATGTAACTTCTTCTGTTCTTTATACATCAGGATCAACAAAATTTGGAGATACAAGTGATGATACACACGAGTTTACGGGTTCATTGTTTATCAGTGGTTCAGTAAACATCACAAGTGGTAGTTTATTAATAGACGGTGTTGCGTTCTCAGCAATGACGTCAGGTACATCAGGAACTTCAGGTTCAGATGGAACATCAGGTACCAGTGGTACTTCAGGAACATCGGGTAGTGATGGTACTAGTGGTACTTCAGGTGTGGATGGTGTTTCGGGAACAAGCGGTACTTCAGGTACAAGTGGTTCAGATGGAACTTCAGGTACATCAGGTAGTGATGGAACATCAGGTACATCAGGTTCTGACGGTACTTCTGGAATTTCGGGAGTAGACGGTACAGACGGTTCGTCAGGTACCTCAGGAACTTCGGGTGTCGATGGTGTAAGTGGTACTTCAGGAACTAGTGGTAGTGATGGTACATCGGGTACTTCAGGAGATAGTTTATTTGCACTTACAGGTAGTGTTTGGGCAACAACAAATGATGTAGAAATTACGGGTAGTTTAAGAATAACTTCTGAATTTGGTGTTACTGATAGTAACATCATAATGACAGATAGTTCTTCACTTTATCTTACTAGTGGTTCAAACATATATGTCGATGGTGGAATAATAAGTGGAGCATATATCTACGGAGATGGTTCAAACTTAATTAATATACCAGCTTCAGGTGTTACAGGTTTACAATTAAATCAAATCACTAGTGGTAGTAATACTGCTTCAATTGGTTTAGATGGATTTAACATTAATACCGATACATCTATCACAGGTTCATTAACTGTTAGTCAAGGTACGGGGGTAAATAACTCATTCTTATATTTGACAGATAGTAGTTCACTTGTTTTAGATAGTGGTAGTAATATTATTGTTAATGATGGTGGAACTGTTAGTGCATCTTTTATTGGTGATGGTGCTGGATTATATAATATACCAGCAAGTGGAGTAACAGGTTTAGAATTAAACAAAATAGTTAGTGGTAATGCAAGTGCTTCCATTGATGACACAGGTTTATATGTAAACAGAAACGTTTACGTTGACGGAACAATTACAGCAAAAGAATTACATATAGATTATGTAACTTCTTCAGTTTTATATCAAAGTGGTTCCACCAATTTTGGTGACACGTCAGATGATACACATACATTTACAGGGTCGTTATTTATATCAGGTTCTGTAAACATTACAAGTGGTAGTCTACTAATAGATGGTGTATCATTCTCAGCAATGACATCAGGTACTTCGGGAACTAGTGGAACATCAGGTTCTGATGGTACATCTGGAACTAGTGGAAGTGATGGAACAAGTGGAACTTCAGGTTCTGATGGTACATCGGGTACTAGTGGAACTTCAGGAGTTGATGGTGTAAGTGGTACTTCAGGTACTAGTGGTTCATCAGGTTCAGATGGTACATCAGGAACAAGTGGTTCGGATGGTACTTCAGGAACAAGTGGTTCATCAGGTATATCTGGTGTTGATGGTACGGATGGTTCTTCAGGAACTTCAGGTACAAGTGGTGTTGATGGTGTAAGTGGTACTTCAGGTACTAGTGGAACCTCAGGCACTTCAGGTTCTGATGGTTCTTCAGGAACATCGGGAACATCAGGTGTTGACGGGGTTTCGGGTACATCAGGTACATCAGGTTCCGATGGAACTTCAGGTACATCAGGTTCTGATGGTACTAGTGGAACATCGGGAGATAGTTTATTTGCTCTGACAGGTAGTATATGGACAACTACGAATGATGTAGAAATTACAGGTTCATTGTCTATTACATCACAATTAGGTGTTGTAGACGCTAACATTATAATGACTGATAGTTCATCATTATATATGACGAGTGGTTCTAACATTTATGTTGACGGTGGAATTATCAGTGGAGCATATATCTACGGTGATGGTAGTAATTTAATTAATATACCGGCGAGTGGTGTAACAGGATTAGAATTAAATAAAATTGTAAGTGGTTCAGTAAGTGCATCCATTATTAACGGACAAATGTTGGTTAATAGTGATGTTATTATTGATGGTATATTAACAGCAAAAGAATTACATATAGATTATGTTACTTCTTCGGTATTGTATCAATCAGGTTCCACAAAATTCGGTGATACTTCAGACGACACTCATCAATTTACAGGATCGGTTTTTGTATCAGGGTCAGTTAACATCTCAAGTGGTAGTTTAATAATAGATGGTGTTGCGTTTAGTGCAATGACATCAGGAACAAGTGGAACTTCAGGTTCTGATGGTTCTTCAGGAACATCGGGTACTAGTGGAACTTCGGGTTCAGACGGTTCATCGGGTACATCGGGTACTAGTGGTAGTGATGGAACATCAGGAACTAGTGGTACGTCAGGTAGTGACGGAACTTCAGGGACCAGTGGTACTTCGGGTACGTCAGGTTCTGATGGTACATCGGGAACTAGTGGAACTTCAGGTTCGGACGGCACTTCTGGTACAAGTGGTACATCTGGAACAAGTGGTTCGGATGGTACTAGTGGAACTTCGGGTGTTGATGGTGTATCAGGAACAAGCGGTACATCAGGAACTAGTGGAAGTGATGGAACATCAGGTACAAGTGGAACTTCGGGTTCAGACGGTACTTCGGGTATTTCGGGAGTAGATGGTACAGACGGTTCGTCAGGTACTTCGGGTGTTGATGGTGTAAGTGGTACTTCAGGTACTAGTGGGACCTCAGGCACTTCAGGTTCTGATGGTACATCGGGAGATAGTTTATTTGCTCTTACAGGTAGTGTTTGGGCAACAACTAATGACGTTGAAATTACAGGTTCATTACATATTACTTCATTATTAGGTATAACAGATTCAAATGTTATAATGACCGATAGTTCTTCACTTTATTTAACAAGTGGAAGTAACATTTATGTTGAAGGGGGTATTATTAGTGGAGCGTACATTTATGGTGACGGTTCTAACTTAATTAATATACCAGCTTCAGGAGTAACAGGTTTAGAATTAAATAAAATAATTAGTGGAAGTGTAAGTGCTTCAATTCAATCTGACGGAACATTTAGAGTAAATGGAGACACTTATATAGATGGAACCATAACAGCAAAAGAATTACATATTGATTATGTAACTTCTTCAGTACTTTACCAAAGTGGTAGTACTAAGTTTGGAGACACACAAGACGATGTTCATTCATTTACAGGCTCGGTAGATATTACGGGTTCATTAACGTTGAACGGAGTTGCTGTCGGAACAGGTAAATTAGACGAATCTTGGTTTAATAGTTATGTATCAGGTTCAAGTTCTCAATTTGCGGGAACATCATCATATGCAATATATGCGGAAAATGCGGTTATCGTATCGGGTGCAAACAAACAATTATATGTTTCTTCACCCTCAACAACTTGGTCTTTCACACACAACTTACACGAAAGATACCCTGTAATTAATGTATTTGATAGTAATGGTTATATAGTAATACCTGAAACAATAAGAAGTATAAATCAAGATTTAATTGAGGTATATTTTAATGTTGCAACAACAGGACACGTAGTTGCTTCCGTGGGTGGTGCTGGAACTTCAGGAACAAGTGGAACATCGGGTACTAGTGGAAGTGATGGTACATCGGGAACTAGTGGTACTTCGGGTTCAGATGGTACTTCAGGAACATCAGGATCAAGCGGTTCAGATGGAACTTCAGGTACTTCTGGTACAAGTGGTAGTGATGGTACTTCGGGAACCTCAGGTTCAGACGGTACTTCAGGTACTAGTGGTACTTCAGGTTCGGACGGAACAAGTGGAACATCGGGAACAAGTGGAACTTCAGGTGTTGACGGTGTTTCGGGTACCTCAGGTACGTCAGGTTCTTCGGGAGATAGTTTATTCGCTTTAACAGGTTCACATTGGAACACAACTAATGATGTTCAAATCACAGGTTCATTAAATATTACGTCTCAATTAGGTATAGTTGATTCTAATACAATAATGACTGATAGTTCGTCATTATATTTAACAAGCGGTTCAAATTTATACATCTTTAACGGACTTGCCGATTTAACTAATAGTGATTTAACAATTAACACTGGTGATTTAACTGTTAATAACGGAACAATTAGTGGTTCATTTACAGGAGATGGTGCAGGTCTTTATAATATTCCAGCAAGTGGTGTAACAGGACTTCAATTAGATAGAATCATTAGTGGTAATGTTAGTGCATCTTTAGAAAGTGGTAAGTTAGACATCAACACAGATGTTAACATTGATGGTATATTAACTGCGAAAGAATTACATATAGATTATGTAACGTCTTCAATATTATATCAATCAGGTTCAACCAAATTTGGTGACACATTAGATGACACACATCAAATAACTGGTTCATTATTAACAACAGGTTCGGTAACAATTAATGGTGATTTGATTGTGAATGGTACAACAACATTAACGGCAACCGACCCATTAAGAGAATCACTTATTATATCGGGTGCGATGGCAATGATGCAAGCTCAAATACAAGCTCAAATCGTTTCTGCATCAATATCAATGGGTGGACAAGTAATGATGACACAAGAACAAAACATAAATGTGATGGATTTGGGTGGATTTTAAAAAAATAAATAAAAATTTAATAGAAATAACTCGAAGATCA
>Ga0209599_10001450_pt1 | contig 11242 bp, 9 predicted proteins | sample Shrwel_input2_FT_FD_187534 | JGI IMG/M metagenome (GOLD analysis project Ga0209599, IMG submission 187534) | Subsurface microbial communities from deep shales in Ohio, USA - Utica-3 well 1 S input2 FT (SPAdes) (version 2) ... | reverse complement strand
CGACGGCGAGCAGATCATCGGCCTCGAGCCTGATGTCATCGCCCGCGCCGGCCTCTTCCTCGCGTTCCAGTACCCGAGCGAGATCCCGGGCGTGACCATCGCCAACTTCATCCGCGCCGCGATCGTCGCCCGCCAGGCCAAGGGCGCGCCCTTCGACGCCAAGGCTTACTACACCGAGCTCTACGCCAAGATGGACGCCCTCAAGATGGACCGGAAGTTCACCGCCCGCTTCGTCAACGAAGGCTTCTCCGGCGGCGAGAAGAAGCGCTGCGAGATCCTCCAGCTGATGATGCTCAAGCCGAAGTACGCCGTGCTCGACGAGACCGACTCCGGCCTCGACATCGACGCGCTCCGCATCGTCTCTGAAGGCGTCAACGCCATGCGCGGACCGGACACGGGTTTCCTCGTCATCACCCACTACCAGCGCCTGCTCGAATACATCGTCCCGGACCGCGTGCACATCATGTGGGACGGCCGCATCGTCCACAGCGGCGGCAAGGAGCTCGCCCTCGAACTCGAGGAGAAGGGCTACGATTGGGTGAAGCAGGACCTCGCCAAAGCCTAAGAACATGGCCGACATCGACGAAAACCTGGCCCAGCGCGAAGCGATCGAAGTCGATCGCTCCAAGGGCGACTTCAAATACGAGGAGAACTACGCCTTCGACGCGGGCATCGGGCTCACCCCCGCGACCGTGGACTACATCGCCAAGGTGAAGGGCGAAGAGGAGTGGATCCGCGAGTTCCGTCAGAAGTCCCTCAAGATCTTCCAGGACCTACCGATGCCCACGCACTGGGCTTCGACCGACCTCGAGAACATCAAGTTCGAGGACATCCGCTACTACCTTTCCAAGGGCCAGAAAGCCGTCCGCACGTGGGAAGAAGTCCCCGACGACGTGAAGAAGACCTTCGAACGCCTCGGCATCCCGGAGTCGGAACGCAAGTTCCTCGCCGGCGTCGAAGCCCAGTTCGACTCCGAAGCGGTCTACTCCCGCATGAAGGAAGAGCTCGAGAAGCTCGGCGTCATCTTCTGCGGACCGACCGAGGGCCTGCGCGACCACCCGGAGATCTTCCGCAAGTGGTTCGGCAAGGTCATCCCGATCGGCGACAACAAGTTCGCCGCCCTCAATTCCGCGGTCTTCTCGGGCGGCTCGTTCATCTACATCCCCAAGGGCGTGAAGGTGGCCCAGCCCCTGCAGGCCTATTTCCGTATCAACGCCGAGAACTTCGGCCAGTTCGAGCGCACGCTGATCATCGCCGACGAAGGCTCGGAAGTCACCTACATGGAAGGCTGCACCGCCCCCAAGTTCGAGACGGCCACCCTACACTCCGCGGTCGTCGAGCTCGTCGCCCTCAAGGGCGCGAAGATCCAGTACATCACGGTCCAGAACTGGTCCGCCAACGTCTTCAACCTCGTGACGAAGCGCGGCGTGGCCGAAGAGGACGCCGAAGTGCGCTGGATCGATTGCAACATCGGTTCCCGCCTGACGATGAAGTATCCCGGCGTGGTCCTGCGCGGCAAGCGCGCCCGCGGAGAGGTCCTCTCGATCGCCCTGGCCAACGACGGCCAGCACCAGGACACCGGCGCGAAGATGATCCACGCGGCCGATGACACGACCTCGAACATCATCGCGAAGTCCATCTCCGTCGGCGAAGGCCGTTCGACCTACCGCGGCCTGGTCCACATCCCGAAGACCCTGCAGAACTGCCGCAACAACACCGAGTGCGACGCCCTGCTCATCAACGAGCACAGCCGCACCGACACCTACCCGGCGATCTCCGTCCGCGGCCGCAAGAACTCGGTCCAACACGAAGCGAGCGTCTCCAAGGTCTCGGCCGAGCAGATCTTCTACATGATGCAGCGCGGCCTGTCCGAAGGCGAAGCGATGTCCCTCGCCGTGAACGGCTTCGTCAACGACCTGGTGAAGGAATTCCCGATGGAATACTCCGTCGAGCTGAAGCGCCTCATCGAACTGCAGATGGAAGGATCCGTCGGATGAACGCCGTCGCCTCCGCTCCCGCCGGCGTCCTCGACGTCGGCCTGCAGTCCGCCGAGACCGCGCAGTTCCGCGCGCAGGATTGGTTCGCCGTCCTGCGTCAGCAGGGCTGGCACACGTTCCAGTCGCTGCCGATGCCCACGCGTGACAACGAGAAGTGGCGCTTCTCCGACGCGCGCACGCTCTCGCTCGAGGGCTACGCCCCCGCGCCGCTCCCGACGCCTGCCCAGGCCGCCGATCTTATCGCGCGCTCGCGCCTGATCGCCGACGCCGCGGGGCTCATCGTCCACGTCGACGGCCATTGCGTGCTGAAGCCGACTCTCTCCGCCGAGCTCGTCGCCCAAGGCGTGGTCTTCGAATCGCTCGAAGACGCCGTCCGTAATCGCCCTGCCCTGCTCCAGGAACACCTCCTGAAGCACCCCGTGCTCCTCGGCGGCGATAAGTTCGCCGCGCTCCACCGCGCCTGGCTTCGCGCCGGCTACGTCCTCCACGTCCCCAAGGGCGTCGAGGTGAAGCAGCCTTTCGTCTCGGTCACCTGGACGCTCACCGACGGCGTCGCGGTCTTCCCGCACGCCCTCATCATCGCCGGCGAACGCGCCGTGGCCGACATCCACGACTTCCACCTCGCCGCCAAGGCCGACCAGCGCGCCCTCGCGGTCTCCGCCGTAGACATCCACGCCGGCACGGGTTCGCAGGTCCGCCGCCTCGCCGTGCAGGCCTGGGGTTCCGCCACGCAGTCCTTCCAGATCGACAACACCTGCGGCGGACGCGACGCGCTCATCAGCTCCGTCAACGCCGCCGTCGGTTCCCGTCGCGCCCGGCTCGAGAACTGCGTGCGCATCGACGGCGAAGGCGCCGACGTGCGCCTCTACGGCATCTCCGTCGCCACGGGCGAACAGGAGTTCGACCAGCGTACGCTGCAGATCCACGCCGCGGGCCACGCGAAGTCCGACCTCCTCTTCAAGAACGCCCTGCTCGGCAAGGCGCGCACGATCTTCTCGGGCCTGATCAAGGTCGCCCCGGACGCCCAGCGCACCGACGCCTTCCAGACGAACCGCAATCTCCTGCTCTCGCCGGATGCCGAAGCGGATTCCCTCCCCGGCCTCGAGATCGAAGCCAACGACGTGAAGTGCTCGCACGGCGCGACGACCGGCCAGATCGATCCCGCCGAGCTGTTCTACCTGCGTGCCCGCGGCATCCCGCTCGCCGTCGCCCAGGAACTGCTCGCGCAGGGCTTCCTCGAGGAAGTCCTCGCCAAGGTCGGCCACGAAGAAGCCGCCGCCGCGGTGCGCGAGATGCTCCGCCTCAAATTCCACCAAGCCTGAACATGAGCGACGATACCACCGGCCAGCGCCACACACCCAGCCCCCACGACCGCGTCCTTACGCGCGACGTGCAGGCCACGGTCATCCCCGCGGGCGAACCTGCCGTACTGCCCGCTGGCACCAAGGTCACCATCACGCACCGCCTCGGCGGTAACTTCACCGTCGTGTGCGATACCGGCATGTTCCGTATCAAGGGCTCGGATGCCGACGCCCTCGGCGAAGAAGTCCCGTCCGACGCCACGGAGAACGAAGGCAAGACCGACGCCTACGGTTCCGTCGGCACCGCCGAACACCCTGGCCACTCGGGCAAGCCTTCCGACGAAGCCGTCTGGGAAAGCCTCAAGAAGGTCTTCGATCCGGAGATCCCCGTGAACATCGTGGACCTCGGTCTGGTCTACTCGCTCAAGGTCGAGCCGCTGGAAAATTCTCCCGACCGCCACAGCGTCGTCGTCGCCATGACGCTCACCGCTCCCGGTTGTGGCATGGGTCCTGTGATCGCCGAAGACGCGCGTAATCGCGTGCTCGGCGTCCCCGGCATCAACCAGGCCCGCGTCGACATCGTCTGGGACCCGCCCTGGACCCAGACCATGATCTCCGAGGACGGCAAGATGCAGCTCGGGTTGATCTAAATAGGGCTAGGGCCAGAGCCAGGGCTCGGGCTAGAAAACACTCCTGACGACGTCCGCCACCCGGCGGACGTTTTCTTTTCCAATATTACCTAGCCCTATCCCTATCCCCAGCCCTGGCCCTGGCCCTAAACGCCTCCCCTCTTGCCCTTGGGCCCATTTTCGTAACCTTACGGGAACCCCACCCATTCCCCAAGGTCACCCTCCCATGGCTTCTACCCCCGTCCGCCTCCTTTCCCTCCTCGGCGCCGCCCTGCTGGCCGCCTCGCCGGTCGCCCGCGCCGCCGACGCCCTGCCCGAGGACGTCCGCTTCCAGACCGAGACACTGCTCACCGGCCTCCCGCAGCCGATGCACCTCGAGTTCGCTCCCGACGGCCGTCTCTGGTTCAACGAGTACGGCGGCGCCCTCAAGGTCTACGACCCGAAGACGAAGCGCGCCAAACTCGTCGCCGAGATGGAAATCTTCAAGTCGCAGGAGAACGGCTTCCTCGCCTTCGCCCTCGACCCGAAGTTCGCGCAGAACGGCTGGATCTATCTGATCTATTCCCCCGTCGGCTTCGACGGCCAGTATCTCTCGCGCTTCCAAATCAAGGACGACCAACTCGTCGCCGGCAGCGAGAAGCTCATCCTGAAGTATGAGGAGCAGCGCCTACAGTGCTGCCACCACGGCGCGACCTTGAAGTTCGGCCCCGACGGTTGCCTGTATTTTTCGACCGGCGACAACACCAGCCCCTTCGGCGACAGCAAGGGCTACGCCCCGATCGACCAGCGCCCCGGGAAGGAACCTTGGGACGGCCAGCGCACCTCGGCCAACACGAACACCCTCGTCGGCAAGGTGAACCGCATCCGCGTGCATGACGATGCGACGTACACCATCCCGGAAGGAAACCTCTTCAAGCCCGGCACCCCCAAGACCCGCCCCGAGATCTTCGCGATGGGCACGCGCAATCCTTGGCGCCTGAGCATCGACCAGAAGACCGGCTACGTCTACTGGGGCGAAGTCGGTCCCGACGCGCGCGTCGACGGCCCCCGCGGCTCCCGCGGCTACGATGAGATCAACCAGGCGAAGAAGGCCGGCAACCACGGCTACCCGCTCTTCGTCGGCAACAACTACCCTTACGCGGAATACGACTACGCGACCGAGAAGGTCGGCGCGCTGTTCGACCCGAAGGCCCCGCTCAACAAGAGCCGCAACAACACCGGCCTCGTCGAACTCCCGCCCGCCGTGCCGGCCTTCATCTACTGGCCCTATGTGGTCTCCGAACAGTGGCCGGAACTCGGCGAAGGCGGCCGCACCGCCTGCGCGGGCCCGGTCTTCTACTGGCAGGAATCCTACGAACAGACCCACGGCTTCCCGAAGCACTTCGACCGCTCCCTGCTCTTCTGGGATTGGCAGCGCCCGTTCATCAAGTGGGCCAGGCTCGACGCCAACTCCGACCTCAAGGGTCTCGAGGCTTTCGCCCCCACGGCCTTCGTGGCGGCGAACACCGACGAACAACGCAAGAAGCAGCAGGCGCTCATCGATAACGGCGCGACGATCCTTCGCCGCCCGGTCGACGCGACCTTCGGCCCCGACGGCTGCCTCTACCTGCTCGACTACGGCGACACCTGGGGCGTCAACCCGGACTCGGCCTTGCTGAAGATCTCCTATGTGCGCGGCAACCTCCAGCCGATCGCCAAGCTCGCCGTCTCGACCTCGGCCGGCCCGTCGCCGCTCAAGACCACGCTCTCCGCCAAGGGCTCGCGTGACCTCGACGGCGGCAAGCTCAGTTATGCCTGGAAACTGCAGCCCGGTGACAAGAAGCTCGGCGAAGGCGAAGAACTCGCCGTCTCCCTGGAGACCATCGGTAATTACAGCATCGAGCTCACCGTTTCCGACGGCCAGGGCGGAGCCGTGACGCGCGCCGTCCCCGTCGTGGTCGGCAACACCCTCCCGGAAGTCCGCTTCCTTTCGCCGCAGAGCGGCGACTTCTTCAGCCCGGGCAAGCCGATCGCCTTCAAGGTCGCCGCGCAGGACGCCGAAGACGGCTCGTCCGAAGCCAAGGCCGCCGAATTCGGCGCCCGCACGCTCGTGACCTCCGCCTTCCTCCCGGCCGACGGCAAGGCCGTCGCGGTCGATCCGGGCCTGTCGCTCATGCGCCAGAGCGACTGCTTCAACTGCCACGCCGTCGAGACCCAGCTGGTCGGCCCTTCCTTCGTCGCCATCGCCGACAAGTACCGCAAGCAGCCCGGCGCCGACGATCTCCTGAACAAGAAGGTCCGCCTCGGCGGGAGCGGCGTCTGGGGTCAGATCCCGATGCTCGCCCATCCGCAGCACACCGAAGACGAAGTGGCCATCATGCTTCGCTGGATGCTCGCGCTCGAAAAGGGCAAGGGCGGCCCGACGCTGACCCGCGGACTCGAAGGCCAGCTGACCGCGCCGAAGGAGAATAAGCCCGGCACGCTCCTGCTCGAAGCGATCTACACCGACGCTGGCGCCGGCGTCGCCGGCGCGCTCAGCGGCAAGGCCACCGTGCGCCTCCGCCACCGCAAGCTCGAAGCCGAATCCGCCGAGATCACCAACGCCAAGAACACCGGCAAAGCCGTCGGTTCGACGCAACACGGCACCACGCTCAAATACGCCGGACTGAATCTGGCCGACACCAAGGCCATCAAGATCAACGCTTCTTCCGGCGGCGGCGCCAAGGGCAGCCAGATCGAGGTCCGCCTGGATTCCCCGACCGGCCCGGTCGTCGCGACCGTCGACATCGCCCATACCGGCGACTGGGGTAAGTTCATGGAGAACAAGGCTAAGCTTACGCCCACGCCCGGTCGCCACGACGTCTACCTCGTCCTGACCAACCCCAAGAAGGGCGGCGGCCTGATGAACGTCGACTGGGTGGAATTCGGCCAATAACTCCCCGCAATTCGTTTTGCCTCGGGAAAGGGGAAGGGCCAGATTGCCCTTCCCCTTTTTATTTTCCGCCACGTGTCCGAACCCGACGACCAACCCGACAAGCCGCTCGACCCTTTCGATCCTGAGGTCATCGCCCGCTCCAACCGCGCGATCCTGGTCGGCCTGCAACGTCCGGACGATACGGCCGAAGAAGCCCAGATGCTGCTCGACGAGCTCCACGAACTCGTGGGCAACGTCGGCGTCGAGATCCGTGGCTCGATCATCGCCAAGCTACGCGAAGAGAATCCGCGCACGCTCGTCGGTTCCGGCAAGCTCGAGGAGATCGCCCAGCTGGCCCGCGACAAGGAATGCGGCCTGATCATCTTCGACGACGAACTCACGCCCGCGCAGCAGCGCAACTGGGAGAAGGACGCGAAACTGCGCGCCATCGACCGACAGGAGATCATCCTCGACATCTTCATCACCCGCGCGAAGACCCGCGAGGCCGTGCTCCAGGTCGAGCTCGCCGCGCTGCAGCAGATGCTGCCGCGCCTGAAGCGCCTCTGGTCCCACCTCGACCGCCAGCGGGGCGGCGGCACGATGCAACGCGACGCCGGCGAGACCCAGCTGGAGATGGACCAGCGCAAGATCCGCGACAAGATCGCCAAGGTCCGCCGTGACCTCGCGGAAGTCGTCGCCCAGCGCGCCACCCAGCGCAAGCAGCGTAAGCGCGTCCCGCTCCCGACCTTCTCGATCGTCGGCTACACGAATGCCGGCAAGTCCTCGTTGCTCAACAAGCTCACCGGCTCCGAGGTGCTCGCCGCGAACAAGCTCTTCGCCACGCTCGACCCGACGACGCGTCGCCTCGCCCTGCCCTCCGGCCGCGCGCTGCTCCTGACTGACACCGTCGGCTTCGTCCGCCGCCTCCCGCACCGTCTCGTCGAAGCCTTCAAGGCCACGCTGGAAGAAGCCGTGCAGGCCGACTTCCTGGTCCACGTCATCGACCTCGGCTCGCCCGAACGCGACAAGCATGCCGAGACGACCCTGCAGGTGCTGACCGAAATCGGCGCGGGCGACCGTCCGGTGATCACCGTACTCAACAAAGCCGACCTCTGCGACGAGGTCGAACGCGCCCAGGCCTTGGCGGCCTACCCGGATGCCAAGCTGATCAGCTCTCGGACCGGGGAAGGCCTGCCGGCCCTGCTCCAACGTCTCGAAGAATGCGCCGCCAGCCGGGATGAGCACATGACCCTACTCATCCCCCACGACCAGTACGCGATGCTCTCCAAGCTACACGCCGGGGCTACAATCATCCATTCCAAGGCCCTGCCCGAGGGGACCAGGGTGGAAGTCTACGTTCCTACCCGCATGCAAGAAGCCTGCCGGGTATGGGCAGTCCGCGAATAGGCCATTTTTTGCTCCCCAGCGGGCAACTTTTCGCTTTGGCTGGTGTTACCTTAATACACCCATGCGTACCCTCGCCCTCCTGACCCTCCTCTCGTCCACCTCGGCCTTCGCCGCCGTCGACCACGAAGCCGCCTTCAAGGCCGACATCGCTCCGATCCTCGAGAAGAGCTGCGCCAACTGCCACGACCCGAAGAAGGCCAAGAATGGCAAGGTCAAGGCCGGCTTCGACTCCTCCAGCCTGAAGTCCATCATCAAGGGCGGCAAGGAAGCCGGTGAAGGCATCGTCTGGGGCGACGCCTCCAAGAGCTCCCTCTTCAAGACCGTCAATCTCTCGCTGACCAGCCCGGAGGACGAACTCGCGATGCCCCCGAAGAAGTCCCACGAGAAAAACCCGCCCCTCTCCAAGGAGCAGGTCGCCAAGATCAAGGCCTTCATCGAAGCCAAGTAAGCCCCTGGCTTACTGACGAAAAGCCTGCGGCAACCCGCGGGCTTTTTTTGTGTCTAAATAGGGTGGGCCTAAGCGCGGTCGCTTGCGTTTGACCCCATCCCGAAGCGACTCCATATCACCCAGACCCCTTTCCGCCCCATGACGCCCCTTCACCGTATCGAGGAACGCCTGCACGCCCTGACCTTCCGACAGGCCGCCGGACTGGTCGCCGCCGCCAATCTCCTCCTGATCGCCCTGGCCTTCCTCCTGCCGCCCGACGGCGCGGAGCGCGGACCCGCCATCCTGTCCATCCTCGGCAACTTCCACATCCTCGCCCTGCACATCCCGGCCGCCGTATTGCTCATCGTGCCGCTGTTCGAGTTCTTCGAACGCCACGAACAGGCCACCGCGACCGTGCGCCGCCTGTCCGTCTTCTCGGCGGCCGGCACCTGGGGCGCCGTCCTCTGCGGCATCCTGCACGCTCATTTCAACGGCTTCGCGGGCGAAGCCATCGAACTGCACCTCTGGGGCGGGATCGCCGCTTCCGCCTTCGCCGGACTGGCCAGCCTGCTGCTCGCCCAGTCCTTCAAGGTGCGCCTGGCCAGCCAAGTCGCGGCCATCGGGGTGATGAGCTTCGCTGCGCACGTCGGCGGCGAGATCGTCCACGAGGAAGGCTTCCCCTTCAAACCGAACAAGGTAGCCTCGCCGCGTCCGGCCAAGGTCGTGCCCGTCGTCGACAACGGCCAGAAGCGCGACGACTACGCACAGGTCATCGCCCCGATCCTCGAGGCCCACTGTGTCGAGTGCCACGGCGCCAAGAAGGTCAAAGGTAAGCTCCGCATGGATTCGCTCGATGCCCTCAAGAAGGGCGGCTCGGAAGGCGCGGCCTTCGTCGCTGGCGACCTGAAGAAGAGCCTCATGCACGTGCGCGTGACGCTCGACCCTTCTGACGAAGAATTCATGCCGACCGAAGGCAACCCGCTCACGAAGGATCAGGTGCAGGCCTTCGCCCTCTTCATCGAAGGCAAGCCCATCCCTGACGACGTGGCCAAGGCCGCCATCGCCGCGACCAAGGCGCCCAAGCAGGCCCCGAAGAAATAATCTGATGCGCCCGCTCCTGCCCTTGCTTCTGGCCGCCTGTGCGTTCGCCGCGCCGACGGCGCCGAAAAAGAAGCCCGAACCCGTCAAGCCGCTCACTCCGGCGCAGAAGTCGGATTACGCCAAGGTCGTCCAGCCGATGTTCGACGCGCAGTGCATCTCCTGCCACGGACCCAAGAAGGAGAAAGGTAAGCTGCGCCTCGACACCCTCGAAGCCACGCTCAAGGGAGGCAAGAACCTGGCCTTCGTCATCGGCCGGCCGAACGACAGCATGCTGCTGGCCCGCGTCTTCCTGGATCGTACCGCGGGCGATGTCATGCCGCCCAAGGACGAACATCCGCTGACCGAGAAGCAGAAGGAAGCCCTCTACGCCTTCGTCGAAGGCCAGCCCATCCCCGACGAGCTGGCCAAGGCGGCCATCGCCGACACCAAGAAGGCGCTGGCCGCACCCAAGACGGCCCCGAAACCCAAGAAATAGGTTTTTCTTTGCCCGCCGCCTGCCTCACCCCCTTTATCCCAGATACCCCATGAAACTCCGTACCCTCCTCGCGCTGGCCCTCTTCGCCGGCGTCGCCTCCCCGCTCGTCGCCGAGCAGAAGCCCCTGCGCGTCCTCGTCGTCGCCGGCGGTTGCTGCCACGACTACGCCAACCAGAAGGAAATCCTGAAGAAGGGCATCGAAGCCCGTATCAATGCCGTCGTCGAAGTCGCCTACGATCCGACCAAGTCCACCAAGCCGGTCTTCGATATCTACAAGAACGCCGATTGGGCCAAGAACTTCGACGTCGTCGTCCATGACGAGTGCGCCGCCAGCGTCGATGACCGCCCGTACGTGGCCAACATCGTCAACGCCCATAAGAACGGTCTCCCGGCCGTGAACCTCCATTGCGCCATGCACAGCTACCGCTGGGGCAAGTTCGGTGAGCCCGTCAAGGCCGGCGCCGACAACGCCAGCTGGTTCGAGATGCTCGGCCTCCAGTCCACCGGCCACGGTCCGCAGCAGCCCATCGCCATCGCCTTCACCGACAAGGAAAGCCCGATCGTGAAGGGCCTGGCCGACTGGACCACCGTCAACGAGGAGCTCTACAACAACGTCCAGATCCTGACCGGCAAGGCGCTCGCCAGCGGCACGCAGAAGATCCCGGAGAAGAAGGACAAGAAGGGCAACGTCACCCCGGCTAAGGAAGTCACCAGCGTCGTCGTCTGGACCAATGAGTTCGGCCCGAACAAGACCCGCATCTTCAGCACCACGATCGGCCACAATAACGCCACCGTCGAAGACGCCCGCTACCTCGATCTCGTCGCCCGCGGCCTGCTCTGGTCCGTCGGCAAGCTCGAGGCCGACGGCAAGCCCTCCGCTGGTTTCGGCAAGTAAGCCGTTAGCCTAGCCAACCAAAGCCCCGGACCTCCGGGGCTTTTTTGTGCCTGCCTAACCTGAGCTATGCCTGTAAACCTACCCCTACCCCAACCCCTCTCCCAACCCCTCTAAACC
>Ga0209599_10001446_pt1 | contig 11279 bp, 7 predicted proteins | sample Shrwel_input2_FT_FD_187534 | JGI IMG/M metagenome (GOLD analysis project Ga0209599, IMG submission 187534) | Subsurface microbial communities from deep shales in Ohio, USA - Utica-3 well 1 S input2 FT (SPAdes) (version 2) ... | reverse complement strand
AACCGTTGATCGCCTTCGTTCCGAGCGTGGCGATGTCGGCGGGCACCATGCTCTTGAGCGCCGGACCCGCGAGCGTCGGGAAGAGCGCCTGCTCGTAACCATCCATCATCCAGCCGAGGAAGCCGGCTAGCAGCGTCATCTGCATGCCCTTCGTGATCGCGTCCCGGGTGTCTTTGGCGTCGTGCATGGGGTTCATCTCATCAGAAGGAGATATGCCGTGGCTTCAAGGGGCGATTTACGGCTAAGCGACGGCTTCCCCGATCAAGAGACGACGAAACGACTGCGCGGCGGGGGAAAGCTCCTGGCCCCTCCGTTGCAGCAAGGCCACCGAACGACGGACAGGGGCGCCGCCCAGCCGGACGACCGCGCAACCCGGGACGGAGCCACGCGCCGCGAGCTCCGGGAGCAGGGCTATGCCGAGGTCGGCCGCCACGAGCGAACGAATCGTCTCCAGTTCTCCGCTCTCGCAGGCCGTCCGCGGTTCGAAGCCGGCCGCGCGACACGCCGCATGGGCGACGTCACGCGCCCTGCCCTTGTAGAAAACGAACGCTTCCTTACCCAGCTCCGTCAGCTTGGGCAGACGGCGACGCGCCAAGGGATGCTTCTTCGGGACAAGCAGCACGAACGACTCATCCAACAGAGGGGTCACTTGGAAAGCGTCGCCCGGTGCGGGCAGCTGGACCACGCCGAGCTCGATCCTCCCTGCTTCCACCCATTGCGCCACGGCTTCTGAAGTGCCTTCAAGCAAGGCCAGTTCGACCTGCGGATACTTGCGCCGGAAGGCCGCGACCGCTGCGGGGAGCAGGCACGCGCTCACGGAAGGGATCGCCCCCACGGCCAACCGGCCGCCTTTCAACGCGACCTGATCACCGACCGCCCGGCGCGTCGCCTGGGCCTGCGCCAAGAGGGCCTCGGCATGCGCCCGCAAGGTCTCGCCCGCCGGCGTCAGGGTCGTCTCCCGCCGACCTCGATTGAACAGGCGAGCGCCGAGCTCGGCTTCAAGCTTGCGCATCTGCTCGCTCAAGGCGGCCTGCGCCAGGTTCAGTTTGGCAGCGGCCCGGGTGAAGCTCCGCTGTCGGGCGGCTTCGAGGAAGTATTCCAGCTGGTAGAGGTCCATCGTTTTTTCCGACGATACTCGCTGGAAACTAATGTTTTTCAAGCACCATGGAAACTGGTAAGGTATGCTCCCCATGAAGCCGCTGATCGACCGCCCCGAGGACCTGCTGCCGACGACCCCTTGGTCGGCGACGAAATGGGCCTGGACGGCCGAGGAAGCCCTCGTGGACCACTCCACCAAAGCGCGCCTCTGCTCGGCCGTGCTCCTGCCCTTCCGCGACGGCCAGCCCGACTGGGCGAGCTTCGTCTCCGAGATCCGCTGGCAGAAGGCCGCGGCCGATCATTACGGCGTCGAGTTGGTGCCGGTGCTCAACGCCGACACGGGCTACATCTTCGACCTCGACGACCGCATGTACGCCGAGGTGCTCCGCCAGTTCCGGCTGGCCTTCCCGGACCTGCGCTTCATCGCCGGCATCACCGCACGCGGCGCGCAGGAAGACACGTCGTTCGTCGCCGAACGCTACCGGCCGCTTCTGGACCTCGTCCAGGCGCATGACAACTGCGAGGTGATGATCATGACGTCGAAGTGGCTCAACTCGCCGGACCCGCAGCGTCGCCGCGACGGTTACTACCAGATCGCCGAATGGCTCATCCGCCCTGGCATCGTGCACGCGCTCGAACCCGCCTTCGTCCCCTGGGCCACCCCTTACGAACCTTGGCTGCTCCACCAGCTGGCCATCCACCCGAAGTTCGTGGGCGGCAAGGTCAGCACCCTGGATGAACCCCACTTCCTCTACTGGGCGGCGATGTGCAAGGACCTGAAGCTGGACTTCGCCCCGCACAGCGGCGACGACTACGGCATCGCCACGGCCATCAAGACCGGCCTACCCCTGCTCATCGGAGCCGCCAGCAGCGCCGCCCCGCAGATCTGCGCCGCGAAGGACATGTGGCTCGACGACGGCGCGCCGGGGAAGAAGTTCCCCACGGGCACGGGCCGATTCGACACCCGGGTCTACAAGCTCTTCGAAGCGTTCCAGTCGCTCGAAGATCAGGTCTTCCGACTCGACGCCAAGGGCAGCGCGGCGGCCTACAAGCACAGCACCGCGCACTTACTCCACCAGCTCGGCGTCATCGCTTCGCCGGAACCGCATCCCGCCTGCAAGGATGTCCGCGGGCCGGACGAAGCCGCCCGCATGACGGAAGCCATGGTGCGCACGCGTCGTATCTCGGAACGCCTCAACATCCCCCGCTGAACCTTACCATGACCACTCCCTTCAAACTCACCCGCGTCGCCACGCTCAAGAGCGTCGCCGACTTCCGCGCCCACTGCGCCGGGCTTGGCGTCGAGCTACCCCTCGAGGACACCATCGAAGCCGGCGCCGGCAACCCGCTGTCGCAGCCGATCGCGCGCACGCAGGTCAACGGCAAGACCATCGGCAACCGCATCGCCATCCACCCGATGGAAGGCTGGGACGGCACCACGACCGGCGGGATCTCCGAAGAGATGAAGCGACGCTGGCAGCGCTTCGGCGCGAGCGGCGCCAAGCTGATCTGCGGCGCCGAGGCCATGGCCGTGCGCGCCGACGGGCGGGCGAACATGAACCAGCTCATCATCAACGAGGAGAACCGCGCCGGCATCACCGAGCTCGTGGGTATCCTCAAGGCCGAGCACCTCGCCCGCTGGGGTTCGGTCGACGACCTCGTGATCGGCTTCCAACTGACGCATTCCGGCCGCTTCTGCCGCCCGCATGACAAGAAGCGCTGGGAATCCCGCGTGGCCTACCGCCACCCGATCCTCGATAAGAAGTTCAACGTGACCTCCGACGACCAGGTGCTGACGGACGCCGACGTCGAGGAGCTCATCCGCTGCTACGTGCGGGCCGCCCGCGTGGCCCGCGACTGCGGCGCCGACTTCGTGGACATCAAGCACTGCCACGGCTACCTCCTGCACGAGTTCCTCAGCGCGCACACCCGTCCCGGCAAGTTCGGCGGTTCCTTCGAGAACCGCACCCGCATCCTGCGCGACATCATCGCGGGCATCCGCGCGGACGGTAACGCGATCGACATCGGCGTGCGGCTGAGCCTGTTCGACATGGTCCCGTTCCGACCGGACCCTGCGCTCAGCCAGCCCGGCAAGCTCGGTCCCGGGATCCCCGAGGAGCACGCCTCGCTCCTGCCCTACCGCTACGCTTTCGGCGTGAACCAGGCTAAGCCCACCGAGATCGACCTCACCGAGACCTTCGCCTTCGTTCAGATCCTGGGCGAACTCGGCGTGAAGATCCTCAACACCACCGCCGGCTCACCTTACTATAATCCGCACCTCCAGCGTCCGGCGGCCTATCCGCCCAGCGACGGCTACCAGCCCGCGCACGACCCGCTCATCGACGTCGCCCGCCAGGTCCGCGTCGTCCGCGAAGTCCGCGCCCAGGCCCCGGCTGGCATGATCGTGGTCAGCTCCGGCCTCAGTTACGTGCAGGAATACCTGCCGCACCTCGCGCAGCACATCCTGCGCACCGGCGGCAGCGATGCCATCGGCGTGGGCCGGGCCGTGCTCAGCTATCCGGCCATGCTGGCCGATGCCGCGAAGAACGGCGCGATGGAGACGAAGTTCATCTGCCGCACCTTCAGCGACTGCACGACCGCGCCGCGGAATGGACTCATCTCCGGCTGCTACCCGCTCGACAAGTATTACACCGCCAAGCCGGAGTTCCAGCAGCTGAAGGACATCAAGAAGAGCGTCGGCGCCTGAGCACGCCTCAGGGCTTCTCGAAGATCAGCAGGTGCTGCCACGGCAGTCCCGGCTTGTTCGTCACGAACCGTAACCCAGCCGCTTCGAACTCCTTGCGCGCCTGCGCCTCGGTCATCTTGTGGTGCGGCTTGATGGGCACGTTCTCATCCTCGGCGCGATACTCCAGGAGGTAGATGCGGCCCTTGGTCTTCAGGGCCGAACGTAGCGAGGCGAGCATCTCCGCCGGGTGGTCGAATTCGTGGTAGGCGTCGACCATCAGGGCCGCGTCGAGCGAGGCCGGCGGCAGCTTCACGTCGTCGATAGCCCCCAAGTGGGGCTGCACGTTCTTCACGCCCAGCTTCGCGGCTTCGACCTTCAGGAACGAGAGCATCTCCGGCTGGATGTCGACCGCGACGACCTTTCCCTGCGGCAGCAGGCGGGCGATCCGGAACGAGTAATAACCCGAACCTGCGCCGATGTCGGCCAGGACGGCGTCGGGCTTCAGCTCAAGCAAAGCGATGGCCTTGGAAGGCGCCTCCTCCTTCTCGCGTTCGGTGCGCTCGAGCCAGCCGATGCCGGGATGACCCATGACGTGGGAGATCTCGCGGCCCATGAAAGTCTTGCCGATGCCGTCGCGCGAAGGCGGGCAGCTGCCGTAAGCGGGCGGCGGAGGCGTGACCGGCGCGGAAACAGCCGCCGGGCGGGTCCAGAAGAACAGGGCCACCGCCCCTCCAACGAGCAGGACCGACGAAAGCAGGGGTTGGCGCTTCAGCATGCCTTAGGAGTGGCTCAGAGCGGGGGTTTGCGCAAGAGCCGGTCGACCTCGCCCGCATACGCTTGATATAATCCTTATAAGTTGACCTGAGATTTTACAATTATTTGCCTGCCAGTCATTTGAGACGTCTGCCCGCTTGCCACATCTTGAATAATAGGTGTAATTACTCAGGTCGCACCGCGCGGCTTGGAATGAAACCACCCACCCGCAGCCGAGGTTTCAGCCTGATTCTCTCCCTGACGATGATGGCGGGAATCGTCATGCTGGTCGTGACCCTCTCGGCGTTCATCACGATCGAATCCCGCGCGGCGAAGAACCAGCAGCTCGCCACCCGGGCCCGCATGAACGCGATGGTCTCCATGCGCCTCGCTTTGGCCCATCTGCAGCAGGAAGCCGGACCCGACCGACGTTCCACCGCGCGCGCGGACATCACGCAATCGGCGGTCACGCCCGACAAGGCGCTCAACCCCATGTGGACCGGAGTCTGGCGCACGGACCGACCGGACGCGCCGCCCTCGTGGATCGTCAGCGGACGCCATGACCTGCAGGCCGGCATCCAATCGAGCTCGCTCAACGGGCTCAGCGATTACCCCGTCGACATCTGGACTCCGTGGCAGACCGACTACGACCCGAACAAATGGAATGAAGACGAGAAGGCGGAGCGGCTGATCACGCTGGTCGGCCCGGGAACCGCGAGCCCCGCCGAAGAAGCCCTCATCAATCAGCCCTGGACCGCTCGCCCGAGCGGCCTGGTCACCCTGCCCAAGATCTCCTTGCCGGACGATTACGCCAACGGGAAGTACGCCTATTGGGTGGGCGACGAAGGCGTCAAGGCCCGCGCCAACCTCTTCGATCCGCGCTCGACCGTGGCCAACAGCGTGGACAGCCAGCTCGCGATACGGACCCCGTTGACGCAGGGATTCCTCAAGGAAGCCACCGATCCGCGACAACTGACGGCGATCTCCAGGCTGAAGGACGGCCCGATGCTCTCGGGGTTCGACTCCGTGGTCATGAAAGGAGCGACGTACGACCTGCGCCGCTTCTACCCGGACATGACCATGGTCTCCGCCGGCGTCCTCACTGACTCCAGGAACGGCGGCCTGAAGCGCGACCTGTCCACCGCCTTCGAGATGAGCGACGCCGATTTCGCGGCCTCGGAATTCGGAAGTTCCACCGGTACCGGCGTGACGATGACGGATGACGGCTACAAGCCGACGCAGATGCTCATCCAGTACGGAGACGATCAGGTCCGCGTCGCGCCCATCTACAGCCGCACGAACACGAATCCGAACGGAGGCATCGTCCGCGGACCCACCTGGTGGGCGCTCCGCGACTACCATCTGCTCTACAAACAGCTCGGTTGGGACTCAGGCCAGCCCAAGCTGCGGGCACGGGCATCATTCCCGAACGCGCGTGCCATGTACCCGGGCAGGTCGTCCGTCGCCAACGCGGAGAACATCCGCAACGAGGTCCCCGTCTACTCCGATGCCTTCGCCGGCGACTTCCCCACCACGACCAACCCCAACGTCAACGACAGCTATTCCGACTCTTCCCTGCCAAGCATGGTGACGGTGGGCGTCGGCGGCCCTCCGGGCGGCGGTCCTCCGGGCGGCCCTCCGGGCAGACCGGCCGACAACCGCGCCATCCCCCGCCCGGTCAACACCGCCGTCACGCCCTATATCCAGCGCGCGAGCCTCATCTTCAGCATCAATATCGAGTACTACATGAGCGGAGGCGCGGACATCTGGCTCAACCTCACGCCGATCGTGGTCGTCCATAATCCTTACAACGTCGCGATGACCTGGAAGGACCCCTCCGCCGCGTCGAACGGCAACATCCGGTATGCGACGCTCAACTTCACGGACTGGCAGTCCTGGGTCTTCCGCTACACACGCTACACGAACAACGGAACCGGTCCCACTTACGTCTTCAACGTGCCTCTGAGCAAGTTCTACGGCGAGCAAAGCCCGAGCGCGAACAACAAGGACATGTTCCGCGTCTACTTCCCGCCCGAGCTCACCTTGCAGCCGGGAGAACTGCGAGTCCTCTCCTGCCCCTCCGTCGACGCCACCGGAAAGAAGATCGGCATGGTCGACTGGAAACAGGCCACCACGCTCGTCAACGGCTTCAACCAGACCGGCGGGTTCAAGGACACCAATCCCGACTGGGGCACGGACAATCCCAACGCATACTGGAGGACCAACGATACTTTCGGCTTCCAGATCGTCCCCGGTGGCAATTTCCGGGCCCGGTATGCGCTCTCCTGCTGGCCCGGCGACCAGCTCATCGACAATCCCGGCAACGCGCAGAACACCTTCGCCCACTACCTGAAGACCAGCGAACATTCCGAACTGTTCTACCGCGCGCTGGACACCAGCCGCATCGGCACGCCGCCCGAATTGAAGTTCTGGGATTACACCTCGATCCAGCCTCGAACTTCCGGCTGGTACTCGGGGGTCGGCGTCCCGGTACCCGCCAACATCATCGGTGTCTTTGATTATACCGCGAAGACAGGGGACACGACGAGGAACGGACACCCCCTCTACACGCATTCCAACCCTCTGGCCCCGGTCCTGCGCGCGGACGGAGCAGGACGCATTCCTGCCGTCGGAACCGGACTCAACGGTCCTTCCCCCAGCTTCGCGGCCCGCTACTGGCGTCCGACCGGAAGCCCGGTGGCACAGTGGCCTCAGGTCATCCAGTCCGTCAGCGGCGGTCTCCTCACCTACGGAGGATATTCCACCTCCGCCGCCGGAAGCACCACCGCGATCCTCACGGAAGTCCCCCTCGTCCAGCCGACCTCGCTGGCGCAGTACGCGCATGCCAACCTCACGATCCGCGACCAACAGCCGCTACTGAGCGTCGGCAATAGCTTCGCCAGCCCGCTCGTGAGATCCAACGTCTTGGTGCAGGATCAGAGCGATATGGCCAACTGGACGGAGTTCGACCATACCTACCTGATCAACGAAGCGCTCTGGGACGGTTTCTTCCTCTCCAGTCTGGCGCCCCGCATGGATCGCGCGGCGGCGACCGAACCCCAGAATCCGACGCCGAGCGACATCCTCGGCGGACCCGGCGCCCCCGGCGGCGGTGGCGGTGGCGGCGGCGGCGGAGCTGCGGCGGCTCCCTTGACATCGACCCCCCTCGCCACGGTGATCGACAATGTCGCCAGCGGCACGACCCCGCTCGACAACCCCCATCTCACCCTCATCCCGAGCCGGGCCGCGGACGGCAACACGCAGGCGGCGCTGGCGAATTACAAGACCTGCGCCGCGGTCCTGCTGAACCAAGGGGCCTTCAACGTCAACTCCACCTCCTTCACCGCCTGGCAGAGCTTCCTGGGATCGGCCAAGAAATTCGCAGTCGGCGCCAACGTGACCGCAAACAGTCCCTCTGCCTCCGAGAACGCCCGCTTCCCCCGCACCCTGCAGGCGCAGAACATGAGCGTCGCCGGCGGCAGCAACCTCGCGCACCCCACCAACTGGAACGGGTTTGCTAACCTGAAGGACAGTCAGATCGATAGCCTGGCAGCCGCCATCGTCGCCGAGAATAAGGCACGCTTCGCCCAGTCGGTGCGGACGCTCAAGACCCAGACGCCTGCCTCACGAATCTTCCGGGGCATGGCGGCCGGCTCCCAGCCGGCCACCCCCTACCTTTCCCTTAGCGAGTTCATCAACCGTTTCGTCAACGACGACACTTGGTCATCTCGCTGCGGCGCCCTGCAGGCCGCCATCTTCCGGGCCGACAAGATGACCAACGGCACCCTCTCGGCTACGGGGTTCAGTGACCGACTCGCCAGCCTGCCGGCAGGCGTCAAGTTGACCAGGAGCACCTTCTCCGCGACCTCCGGCGCGCCCGACCCCACCTTCGCTTCCAATCCGGAAAACATCGAGACGATCGCAAAAGACGATACGACTCCACGCACCCACACCTCGCTGGCCGCGCCGGGCAATCTCCTCCAATCAGACCTCCTGCAAGCCCTCGGCTCCGCCATCGCGACGCGCTCCGACACCTTCACCCTACGTTGCTATGGTGAAGCCTCCCAGGATAACGGAGAAGTCGGTTCCGCCTGGGTGGAGGCCGTCGTCCAACGTGAAACTGATTACATCGATGCGACCAATCCGCCCGAAGCGACCTCCGGCCTGACCGGCGTGAACGCCATTCTTGGACGACGCTTCAAGGTGATCTCCCTCCGCACCTTGAACGCCGATGAAATCTAAGCTGCTCCTGACCCTCGCACTCTGGTCCGCGACCCTCTCCGCGGCCGACCCGGCCACCGGGCGCATCTCGGTCCGACTCAAGTTCATGGCCTGGGATGACGCCTTGCTCGGATGCGGAATCCGTACGTCAGGCAAGGTCGTCCCCGTAGGCATCCTGCTCGACTATCTCTCCAATGAGGTCGTCTATGAAGGTCCGGCTCGTCTGGAGATCGTCCGGATCACCGCCAATGAGCCGCCTCAGGCCGCGCCGGCCGGCAAAGGTGCGGCGAAGCCTGCCAAACAAGCCGCCAAGCCCGCCCCGGCCAACGAACCTCCCGTCGCTTGGGTCAACCTGCCCGCATCGGCGAACGGTCAACGCCTGATCCTCGCGGTCGCCCCGGGCAAATGGGAGGGAGGCATCATGGCGATACCCGACAGCCCCGGCAGTTTCCCGCCCGGCTCGCTGCGATTCTTCAACCTCTGCCCTTATCCGCTGGAAGTCCGCATCGCCCAGAACTCCGTCAAAATTCCCCAGAAGGAAGCACGCTCGATCCGCGGGGGAGCCAAGAACCTCGATTACTTCGACGGCACGATCATGACCTACGAGAACGGCGAAGAAAAGGTCGGCTACAGCCTCCACATGTTCCAGGATAACAGCCAACGCTCCTTGTTCTTCGTCGCGGCCGGTCCGGAAGGTTTAGGAACCGTGATCCTTAAAGGCGTGGGTGACATGAGCGGGGCCAGCACGCCGGCCCTGAAGCGGACGCCCCCGCCGCTCCGGAAGTAATCAGGAGCCGTAGCGCCAATCGAGGATCTCGGCCTGCGGGGTCCGGCGACCTTGCCAGCGGTTCCACTGGAGCTTGACCGCCATCTCCACGGGCTTGCCCAGTTCGGGAATACGGTCGGCCATGCGCCAGGCCACGAAGTTCAGACGACGGCCGCCGCTGAGCGGGACCTGGTGCCGGAAATTACCCTCGCCGAAAGGCGAAGGCGGACGATCGAAGACGAAGCCCTTGAAGCCGAAGACGGGCTCGGCGTTACCTTCGCCGTAAGGCTGCAGCAGATCGAGGTCGTCGAGCAGCTGATCGGTGACGTCGGCCGGTCGGATCCAGTGGGCGATGTCGATATCGCGTCCGTCCGCCTGCACGGCGCCCGCCAAGCGCTGGGCCTGGATGGCTTCGTTGAAGCGGGTGCGGAAGGCTTCGACCGAGGAGACGTCCAACGAGACGCCGACGGCCATGGGATGTCCGCCGTAGGTCTTGAGCAGGTCGGCGCAGACGCCGAGGGCTTCGACGAGATTGGTGCCCGGCACGCTGCGGCCGGAGCCCTTGGCGCTCTCCCCTTCCTTGCCGAGAACGATGACCGGACGATCCAGCGCGCGGCAGATCTTGCCGGCGGCGATGCCCACGACTCCCGGATGCCAGTCGCCGTGGACGACATAGCCGGCGAGGTCGCCCATCGCCTTGGCCTGGGCCATGGCTTCTTCGGTGACCTTCTTGTCGATCTCCTGCCGCTCACGGTTGATGGCGTCGAGCTGCGCGGCGTCGCGCAGGCAGTCGTCCGGATCATCCGAAAGCAGCAGACGTAACGGCAGCGAAGCGTCGGCCAGACGGCCGCTGGCGTTGATGCGGGGGCCGATGCGGTAAGAGACGTCGACCGAAGACAGCACGCCGCCGGGCTCCATGCCGCTGACGGCGATGAGGGCGCGCAGGCCCTGCCGACGGGCTTCACCGAGGGCCTTGAGTCCATGGGCCGCGAGGATGCGGTTCTCCGTGCGCAGCGGAACTAGGTCGGCGATGGTGCCGAGCGCGGCCAGGTCGAGATAGTCCTTCACCGCGATCGAAGTACCGCGTTCGTCGCCGGCGAGGCGCAGGACCTTCAGCACGCCGTGGACCAGTTTGAAGACCAGTCCGGCAGTGCAGAGCGTCTGCCACGGGGCGTCCTCGGCGTCATTGACGCGCGGATTGACCAGCGTGCAGGTGACGCGGGATTCCTTGGCGACGTGGTGGTCGACCACGATCACGTCGACGCCTTCGGCGCGGAGGCGTTCGACTTCGGGCTTGGAGTTGGTACCGCAGTCAAGCGCGACGAAGAGCTGCGGCTTCGCCTCGGCGAGCACGCGTTCGAGCGCGGCCATCGAGAGACCGTAGCCCTCTTCCAGGCGACGCGGGACGAAATACTCCGGCGTGGCGCCGAGTCGGCGGAGGAAGTGGACGAGCATCGCGGTGCTCGAGACCCCGTCGACGTCGTAGTCGCCGAGGATGGCGATACGCTCGCCCTTGGCGGCGGCGGTGACGAGACGCTCGGCGGCTTCGCGCAGGCCGCCGACCGCGAACGGATCGGAGACGTGGGCGAGCTGCGGGCGGAGATGACGCTCCGCCTCGGCCTCGTCCGGGAAGGAACGGGCGAGGACGGCGGCCAGGGGTTCGCTAACCCCCAGCGAAGCCGCGATGCGACGGGCAAGCCCGGCGTCCGCGGCCCGGTGAGACCAGGCGGCCATAGGAGCGGGGCGCCTTAGGCG
>Ga0209599_10001444_pt1 | contig 11305 bp, 7 predicted proteins | sample Shrwel_input2_FT_FD_187534 | JGI IMG/M metagenome (GOLD analysis project Ga0209599, IMG submission 187534) | Subsurface microbial communities from deep shales in Ohio, USA - Utica-3 well 1 S input2 FT (SPAdes) (version 2) ... | reverse complement strand
AGCCACCGGCGGCAGGCTGGGCAGCGACACGCTCGCATGGGCGTTGTTCACCGCCAAGCGTTGCCGCGGTTGGAAGTTCGCCTTCGGACGGGCCTTCACCGCGTGCGCGGCGGGACCGACGGCTGCCGAACCCGCCGCCATCACGAACACGGAGGGACCCGCGTCGCGGGGCGGAGACGAAGGCGACCGAAAGACGATCCAGCACGCGGCCCCGATCAATGCAGCATGGACCGCCAAAGAAGCGCAGAGACTGAGCCAGGAACGCGCCTGTCGACGCTCGCGAGTAAAGGGGAGAGGATCCACTCCCTCGACTTGGCGAAACCCCCGACGCGCGACAAGCAGACGAACCTATGGTTCATCCCCTGAAGCGTGGACCTGAGAAGCGCCTGAGGCCTTAGCGGGGGGGCGTGTACGCCTTGCCCGCCGGGGGCTGCGTAGCGGCCGGAACGGTCGAAATTGCCTTATCGCCAGCCATTGCCGGATCGACCGGATCGGGCGGTGGCGGAAGGTTGTCGCGGAGCCACGTCACCATCTTGATCTGTCCGCCCGATCCGGTGGCGCATTTCGTGAGGAGCTCCTGTGGCTCGGTGTTTGTGGAAAATAAGTAAAGTCGAGGTCCCTTACCAGCACGGGCATCGTTGAAAGACTTGAGCCATTCCTGCTCCCAGCGCTTTTCGTCAGGTTTACGTATATCGGACCTACGCCCAATCGACCCGTCGGTTCCATCGTAGTAGACGATCGGGTAACCGCCGCCCTTAACATTGGCATCTTCTTTCTCTCCCTTGATCCGGAACTGAGTCACGCCATCATTAAAATCAGAAAAGAGAACAAGAGCATCGTAACCCTTTTCGTCCTTCATGATGTCGAGCCAAGCGCCGGCGGACCCCTGCTTGAAGTTATCGTCGTATTTCTTGTAGATGGTCTTACCGGAGCCGGTCATCTTCTTGGGGTCAGTCTCGCGGGCGCCCGTGCCGAAGGACCGCATGGGCTGCCCCCTGAAGCGTTTCCCGCCCATAACGAAACCATCCTGGGCGTAGATGAAGAGGCCGTTGTACATGAAGACGTCGGCGTCCGGGAACTGCTTGCGGATCTCGGCTTCGACGCGGTCCAGATAACCCGACATCGAGCCCGAGGAGTCCATGTAGACCGCGATGCGCTGCGCGAAGATCTTGGCGCCCATCACGGGACGACCGACGAAGTTCTTGCCGTTGCCGACCCCGATGCCCATGCCGGAACCGATCCCGCCACCCGAACCGCCACCGAACCCCTTGGACGAGCCGCCGGCCATCATCCCCGAAATCATCGAGGCGCTGCTGGAGGTCGGGAGGTCAGGCAGGGAAATCGTCGCGGTGGTGCTTTTGGAAGTGATGCGCGCGGCATTCTTGGCCAAGGCCTTGACGTTCTTCGGCTTGATCTTCGTCTCGTAATTCTTGGCCTTGTCGCCCGCGGAGCCGCCGCCCGCGCCGGTCGCGAAGGCATTCGGATCCTTCTTCGAGGACTCCTTGGTCACGGAGATGATCAGGAAAGCGGCGATCAGCACCAAGATCGCGTGGATCCCGACGGAAACGATGAAACCTTCGCCACCGAAGCGGCGCCAGAAGGGCAGCTTGCGTCGTCCAGAGCCCAGAGTCGGGTCTGCCAACGGCAACTCCTCCGCCGGAGGCAGAGGCGGAGGCATGGAAGGAGGCAAAGGGGCATTGCTCTCCTCGGGGGGCGGAGGTGGGGGGGTATCGTCACTCATTGGCCTACCCCACCACACTCTGACGCCAAGACCCCCTCTTCAAACCCTTTTTCAACCCGCCGGGGCGTCGCGCCGTCTTTCGGTGAATGCCCGAAAAAAGGGCTTGCGGCGGCCCCTCTCTGCCCTTCTCCTTCGCCTCCCACTGATTGCAGGGTGGAGCAGCCCGGTTAGCTCGTCAGGCTCATAACCTGAAGGTCGTAGGTTCAAATCCTACCCCTGCACCCAATTTTAAGTCGTTCTTGGTCAGTATATTGCCCAATAGGTAAAAATACCTAGTTTTTTGTCCTTGTCAGACCAGGGACTAAATGAATGATATCTCGTATTAACTTTGTCCTACGGGGCAATGGGGTAAGTAAGATAAAGCAGTAAAAAACAGCCGGCTTGCATAGGGGTATGCAAGCCGGCTCCTTTTTTGGGGGACACGAACCGTCACCCCCCTGCCCAAAGAAACGGCCCAGGCACCTTGCGGTGACTGGGCCGTTCCGTAGCTGGCCGCTAAACCTTAGCCGCCACCGGTCATCTTCGTGATGAGCGCGATCAGCGGGAGGAACATCGCGAGCACGATGGTGCCGACGACGACGGCCAGGAACACGATGAGCACCGGCTCGATGATCGAGGTCAGCGCGGTCACCGCGTTGTCGACTTCTTCGTCGTAGATGTCGGCGACGCGGTTGAGCATCTCCGGCAGCTGGCCCGTCTCTTCACCGACTTGGATCATGGACGTCACCATCTGCGGGAAGACGCCGCTCTGTTCCAGCGGGACGGACAACGGCTCGCCATCCCGCACACGGTCATGCACGCGCTCGAGGGACTTCGCGATGACGACGTTGTCCAAGGTGTCACGGGTGATCGTGATCGACTGCAGGATCGGCACGCCCGAGGCCATCAGCGTACCGAAGGTACGCGCGAAGCGGGAGACCGAAACGATCTGCACGAAACCACCGACCTTCGGCAGCTTGAAGATGATGCGGTCGAAGATTTCCTTACCCTTCGCCGTGCTCAACCAATACTTGAGGCCCGTGTAGATGCCGAAGATCGCCACCGGGGTCACGTACCAGTACTCGGTCAGCGCCTTGGAGATGCCGACGACGAACTGGGTCAGGGCCGGCATGTTGGTCTTCTGGCCATCCAGGAGCTTCTGGAAGGACGGGACGACCTTCACCATGAGGATGTAGACGATGACCACGGCGACCGTCACGACGACGCCCGGGTAGACCATCGCGGACTTGACCTTCTTCTGGATGCGCTGGGCCTTCTCGCGGAACTTGGCGAGACGGTCGAGGACCTTGTCGAGCACGCCACCCGCTTCGCCCGCCTTCACCATGTTGACGAAGAGACGGTCGAAGACCTTCGGGTGCGCCTGGAGGGCTTCGGAGAAGTTGTTACCTTGGGAGACGCTCTCCGCGATGTTGCCGAGGACTTCCTTGAAGTGCGGGTTGCGCTCCTGCTTGTGGATGAGTTCGAGGGCGCGGAGCAAGGGCAAGCCGGCGACGATGAGGGTGGCCAGCTGGCGGGTCATGATCGTGACGTCCTCGTCGGTGACCTTGGCGCCGAAGGTGAAGCTGGACTTCTTCGGGGCGCTGGTGGCGACGACGGACTTGGCGGCGCCGCCATCGCTGGCGAGGGTCGTCACCATGAGGCCGCGGGCCATCAGCTTTTGGCGGGCCTGCTCATCGCTGGCGGCGTCGATCTTACCGGAGGTCTGCGCGCCGTTGCGGTCGATCGCGGTGTACTTGTATTCGGGCATGGGAGTGGGGTTTGGTTAAAGATTAGGTGTACTTCAGGACTTCTTCGATCGTGGTATGGCCGTCGAAGATGCAGCGGAGGCCGTCTTCGCGGAGGGGACGCATCCCGACCTCGATGGCCTTCTGCTTAAGGACGAGGGTGGGCGCGCGCTGGGAGATCATGGTCCGCAGGGAATCGGTGATCGTCATCAGTTCGAAGAGGCCTTGCCGGCCGCGGTAGCCGGAGCGGCTGCACTCGGCGCAACCCTTGCCGAAGTAGAACTTCTTGTTCGTGATCTCGAGGGCGTCGACGTCGAGCATGTTGATGACTTCCTTGTCCGGTTCATAGGCCGTGCGGCAGCCCTTGCAAATCCGGCGCAAGAGACGCTGGGCGAGGACGCCTTCCAGCGAGGCGGAAATCAGGAACGGCTCCAGCCCCATGTCGATGAGACGCGTCACGGCGCCCGGGGCGTCGTTGGTGTGGAGCGTGGACAGCACGACGTGACCCGTGAGCGAGGCCTGCACGGCGATCTGGGCGGTCTCCAGATCGCGGATTTCGCCCACCATGATGGTGTCGGGGTCTTGACGCAGGAAGGAACGCAGCGCCGCGGCGAAGGTCAGGCCGACCTGATGGTTGATCGGCACCTGCATGATGCCTTCGACCTCGTATTCGACCGGGTCTTCGGCGGTGAGGATCTTCACGTCCTCGGTGTTCACTTCGCGCAAGGCGGAGTAAAGGGTGGTCGTCTTACCGGAACCGGTCGGACCCGTGACGATGAAGATGCCGTTCGGGCGATTCACCATCGCGCGGATGCCTTCCTTGATGTCATCCTGCATCGACAGGGCTTCGAGGCTCAGATTCACGACGGTCTTGTCCAAGATACGCAACACCACGGACTCGCCGAACTGGGTCGGGAGCGTGGAGACGCGCAGATCGATGGCGCGTCCGCCGATGGTGGTCTTGATGCGACCGTCTTGCGGGATGCGGCGCTCGGCGATGTTCAGCGCGGAGAGGACCTTGACGCGGGCGATGACGGCCGAGGCGAGGTTCTTGGGCGGAGGCGCCATCTCGTACAACGAACCGTCGATGCGGTAACGGATGCGGAATTGGTCTTCGAACGGCTCGAAGTGGATGTCGGAGGCCTTGGCCTTGACGGCTTCCTGGAGCACGAGATCGACGAAGCGGATGATCGGAGCCTGGCTGGCGGCGGCGACCACGTCTTCGTCGTTGGTGGCGGCGGCGGCGCCTTCCTCGAACTCACCGAGGAGGTCCTCCATCGAAGTCGCGGAGGCTTCCCCGTAGACGCGCACGACGGCTGATTCGACGGCATCCGGGTCGGCCACGGCCAACTCGATGTCGCGCTTCAGGATGAACGTCAGCTCGTTGATGGCGCCGGAATTAAAGGCGTCCTTGGCGACGAGGGTCAGCTTGCCCGCTTCGTCGGCCACCGGGACGACCATGTACTTATGGGCCTGCGCCGGCTTCAACGTGCGGGTCAGTTCATCGCCGAGGTCGGCCGGAATCGCCGAATAATACTGGACCTGCAGGTGGTCGGCGATGGCCTGCAGCAAGGTCGGGCGATCGGCGAGGCCGGCGTCGAGGAGGCTGTCGGCGAAGGATTTTCCGGTGGTCGCATGCGACTCCCAGAGCTCGTCGGACTGGGTTTGGTCGACAAGGCCGGCTTCGAGCGCGATGTCGCGGATGACGTCACTATGGTCTTCAAACATGGGGAATGGTCGGGTAAGGGGTTATTTCTTGGCGGCGCCGGGATTGAGGCGGGCGCGCATCATCTCGGAATCCTGGCAGTAGTTCATCACCTCTTCTTCGGATACCTTGCCTTGGTTGAACAAGGCGAGGAGGTCGGAATCCAGCGTGCGCATGCCGCGGCCGCCACCGGTTTCGATGTCGGAGGTGATCTGGAAAGTCTTGTTCTCGCGGATCTTCGCGGCGATGCCGTCCGTCCGGATCATGATCTCGTAGGCGGCGACGCGCTTTTCGTCCACGGTGCGCAGGAGGCACTGGGAAATGACGGCGACGATGGAGGAGGAAAGTTGGACGCGGATCTGGTCGCGGGCCCCGGCGGGGAAAGCGTCCAGGATGCGGTCGACCGTGCGGGCCGCCCCGGTGGTGTGGAGCGTGCCGAACACGAGGTGGCCGGTCTCCGCGGCCGAAACGGCGGCCTCGATGGTCTCGAGGTCGCGCATTTCGCCGATGAGGATGACGTCGGGATCCTGGCGGAGCGCGGCCCGGACGCCTTCGGCGAAGGTGGGCACGTCGTTGTGGACTTCGCGCTGCGTGACCACGCAACCCTTGTGGCCGTGGTAATACTCGATGGGGTCCTCGATGGTGACGATGTGGCCGTCCTCGTTCTCGTTGATCCAATTGATCATCGAAGCCAAGGTCGTGGACTTGCCGGAACCGGTCGGGCCGGTGACGAGGATGAGCCCGCGCGGCCGACGCAGCAGATCCTTGATCATCGGCGGCAGCCGCAGCTGTTCGAGGGTGTAGATCGCCGTCGGGATGAGGCGCAGGACCATGCCCAGCACGCCCTTGCCGCGGTAGACGTTGACGCGGAAACGCGCTTTCTTGTGGAACGAGAAACCGAAGTCGCACCCGCCGTCGCGCTTGAGGCGTTCGACCTGCTCGGCCGGCGCGATGGAGTTCACCAAGGCCTGGGTATCCTCGCTGGTCAGCGCGGCCCCTTCGATCGAGACCACGCTGCCGCTGACGCGGAGGCTGGGGGCGCGGCCGACATGCAGGTGCAGGTCGGAGGCGCCATTCTCGATCATGGCTTCCAGGAGCTGATTGATCTCGTACGCCATGGCGGACTTAGATGACGTCGTCGGCGACGGTGGCGCCCATGACTTCCTCGATCGTGGTCATGCCCGAAGCGACCTTGCGCTGCCCGTCCTCGCGCATGGTCCGCATGCCGGCTTCGCGGGCCTTGCGACGCAGGTCGACGAGGTTGGAGCCGGAGTAGATCATCTCCTGGATTTCCTCGGTGATGACGAAGAGCTCGAAGACGCCGCGACGGCCCTTGTACCCGCGCTCGCCGCACTTGGCGCAACCGGCGCCCTTCATCGGGGTCGCGCCGGCGATGTCCTGCTCGGTCATGCCGATGGTGTAGAGCTCCTTCGCGGTGGGCTTGTAAGGCTGGGCGCAAGACTGGCAGACGCGGCGGACGAGGCGCTGCGCGAGGGCCCCGCGCAAGGCGGCGGAAACGAGGAACGGCTTCACGCCGATGTCGACGAGTCGGGTCACCGCGCTGACGGAGTCGTTGGTGTGGAGGGTCGAGAACACCATGTGGCCGGTGAGGGCCGCGTTGATCGCGATTTCGGCGGTCTCCAAGTCGCGGATTTCACCGATCATGACGATGTTCGGCGCCTGACGCAGCATGGCGCGGAGGGCGGCGGCGAAGGTCATGCCGACGTCGCGCTTCACCTGCACCTGGTTGATGCCCGCCATCTGGTACTCGACCGGGTCTTCCACGGTGATGATCTTGCGGTCGGGCTTGTTGATGTAATTCAACGCCGAATAGAGCGTGGTCGACTTGCCGGAACCGGTCGGACCGGTGACGAGGAAGACGCCATCGGAGCCGGAAATGAGGCCTTGGAACTTCGCCTGATCGTCCGCGAAGAAGCCGAGCTCGGGCAGGCCGAGCTTGAGGCCTTCCTTGTCGAGGATTCGCATGACGATCGACTCGCCATAGACGGTCGGAAGGACCGAGACGCGCAAGTCGATGTCGCGACCGCCGGTGCGGGCCTGAATACGACCGTCCTGCGGGATGCGCTTTTCGGCGAGCGAGACTTCGGCCATCAGCTTGAGGCGGGAAATGACGGAGGCCTGGAGGCGCTTGGGCGGCCCCTTCATCTCCTGCAGCACGCCATCGATGCGGAAACGCACGCGGAAGCGCTTTTCCAAGGGTTCCAAGTGGATATCCGAAGCCTTGCGGCGGATGGCGTCGACGATCAGCGAGTTGACGTAACGGATGATCGGAGCGTCGTCTTCCTTGGCTTCCCCGCCCTGCGGGAGCTCGACGGAGAGGCCGTCTTCCGAGGTCTTCCCAAAGACGTCTTCGTAGGAAACATTGACCTGCCCGCCGCTGTAGCAGCGCGCGATGGCGGCGCGGAGTTCGTCCGGCGGCGCCAACTTCGGGTTGAGCGTGAGCTTCAACACGCGCGCCAGGGAATCGAGGCTTTCGGTGTCCAACGGATCGGCGACGGCCACGAGGAGCTCCACCCCATCCATCTGCAAGGGGAGGATGTTGGACCGTTCCGCCTGATCGCGGCTGATGAGCTTCAGCAATTCATCGGCGGGCGAAACCTGCGAAAGGTCGACGACTTCCATGTCGAACTCGACGCCGAGGGCCTCGGTGATCTTCGCCCAGGTGACCTTCCCGTTCTCGACCAGGTTGGCCAAGGCGAGGGTATCAGGATTGCCATCCGGGGTCGCGGCCACGGCCGCGCGGGCCTCGGCGACGTCGCCCGCGGTCACGAGGGCTTTGTCCTGAATGAATTGGATGACGAAATCGTCGGCGGTCGTCACAGTAGGGGTATCCTTAGCGGAAGGTGGGGTGATTAATGCCACTCCTTGGGGTAGAGCGGCACGGGAGCCTTGAAACCTAAATCCCACCCCCTCCTCGGCAATCGCAAAAGCGGTCAAGAAGTGGACTTATCGGTGGCCACGAGCCGAGCAACCAATCGCTGGACCTGGGCTTCCAACGCGGACAGCTCCCCATCATTCCAAAGGACATAGCCAGACTTCACAACCTTTTGACCTATAGGAATTTGTGAATTAATCCTTGCCTGGGCATCTAAACGCGCAAGCCCCCTTGCCTCCAAACGCGCCAGTCGGACGTCATCCGAGCAAGCCACACAGACGACGCCATCGTACTCCGCCTCCAATCCTTTCTCGAAAAGCAAAGGGATTTCGACCACATGGTGCTTGGTCTTATCGGCCAAGGCTGCTTGGCGAAGCCGAGCCACCTCCGGGTGCACCAAGGCCTCAAGGAAGGCGAGTTCCGCGGGGGTACCGAAAACCTTGCGGCCAATCCAAGCCCGATCCGGTAGCCCATCCGCACCCAGCGCCTCCCGGCCCCAGCGAGCGACCAGCTGCTGGGCGATCTCCGGGCGGACCAACACCGAGCGCGCCAGCAGGTCCGCATCGACGACGTTGAAGCCGAGGCGAGCAAACATGGCTAAGGCCGCGGACTTACCGCAACCAATGCCACCCGTGAGCCCTAGGACCATGCCGAGACCCTACCCTGCTTGCGCCCAAGGGCAAACCTCAAGCAGGGGTCGGCGAAGACTGCGTCCCGGTTTCCGCGGCCGGTCCGGCCGGAGCCGCGTCGCGGACGGGGCTCGCGACCGGACTACCCACGACGGGAGTCTGAATCGCGCCTGTCTTCAGGATTTCCATGATATGGATGCCATCCAGGGTCTCATGCTCCAAGAGGGCTTCCGCGATCTTGCGGTGGGCATCGGCATGCTCGGAGATGATCTTCTCGGCCATGGCGAACTGCTCGTTGACGATCTGCGCGACGGCCACGTCGATGCGGCGGGCGGTTTCATCGCTGTGTCCTTGGGTGCGCGAGATTTCGCGTCCGAGGAACACGGTGTCGGTGTTCTCGTTGTAGGAGATGGGACCCAAATCGCTCATACCCCAATCGCAGACCATCTGGCGGGCCATGCGGGTCGCCTGCTTGATGTCCTGCGAGGCACCGCTGGAGATGTCCCCCGTGATGACGCGTTCGCCGACGCGACCAGCCATCGCGGTGCAGATGAAGCGGGTCAGCCAGGTCTTCGAACTGCCGAAGGAGTCCTTGGTGGGCATGAACATGGCCATGCCGAGGGCGCGGCCACGGGGAATGATGGTGACCTTGTGCACCGGCAACGTGCCGTCATCGAGCACGGCCTGCACGAGGGCGTGGCCGGCCTCATGGTAAGCCGTCTTGCGCAGGTCTTCCTGGTCGGCCCCCTTGCGGCGTTCGCGGCCATGCGCGATCTTGTCGCGGGCCTCTTCGACGTCGCACATCTCGACCTTGTCGCGGTTGCGGCGGCCGGCATGGAGCGCGGCTTCGTTGAGGAGGTTGGCGAGGTCGGCCCCGGACATGCCCGTGGTGATGCGCGCGATGCGCTGCAAGTCGACGGAGGGCGCCATCTGGAAACGCTTGGCGTGCACGGCCAAGACGGCCTCGCGGCCACGGAGGTCAGGGAGGTCGACGAAGACCTGGCGGTCGAAACGGCCCGGACGCAGCAAGGCCGCATCGAGGACGTCGGAGCGGTTGGTCGCGGCGATGACGATCACGCCCGCTTGGCCATCGAAGCCGTCCATCTCGACGAGCAAGGAGTTGAGGGTCTGCTCGCGCTCGTCGTTGCCGCCACCGAGGCCGGCGCCGCGCTGCCGACCGACGGCATCGATTTCATCGATGAAGATGATGCAGGGAGCGAGCTTGCGGGCTTGGTCAAAGGTATCACGGACGCGGGCCGCGCCGACGCCGACGAACATCTCGACGAAGTCGGAGCCGCTGATGCTGAGGAAGGGGACCTTGGCTTCGCCGGCGACCGCGCGCGCGAGCAGGGTCTTGCCGGTGCCGGGCGGGCCGACCATGAGGATGCCCTTCGGGATCGAAGCGCCCATCTTGGTGAAACGCTTGGGTTCACGGAGGAAATCGACGATTTCCTTCACTTCTTCTTTGGCCTCATCGCAACCCGCGACATCCTTGAAGGTCGTCGTCTCCCGGTCGGTGGAATTGAGGCGAGCCCGGCTCTTGGCAAACTGCATCGCGCCCTTCTGGGAGTTCTTCAGGAAGCGGTACATCATGTACAGCACCACGCCCGACACCAACAAGGTGGGCAGGACGTTGTACAGGAACATGGTCAGGCCGGTCTGAGCCGGGGACTCCTTGAAGTTCTCCTTGGGGACCGCGGCGCGCAGGGCTTCAAATTCCTTGTCGGTCAGGCGGCCGGCCGAGGTGAAGCGGGACTTGTCATCGGCGGCTTCGCCTTTGACCAGCAGTTCGCCTTCGACCTGGTACCAGCTATCCGAGCCCGCCGCGGGGTCCGGCTTCACGTTGAGGGTCTTGAGTTTGCCTTCCTTGGCGTAGGAGAGGACCTGGGTAACGCCCAATTTCTGGACCGGAGCGGGGCTCGGGGCGCTGTAATTGACCAGCAAGGCGACCGCGGCAATGAGGACCACCCAGACCAACAGGGATCGTCCGTTCACGCGGCTGCCATTCTTATCATCCTCGTTGTTGTCTTGGCTCATCGGGGGAGGTCTGAACTTAAGCAGGCACCAAGCCAAGTCAACCGGAGAGCCCCCTTCTGGGGACCGGCGAGGCGAGCCGCTTGCGCAGGTGGCAAGCCAGGAACCCAATGGACCATATTATCAACCAGCACCACCGGCAGCGATTCCCGTAGTTCGACGGGGATTTTGCGGTTAATGAGGAGGTCGGAGAGTTTCGCGGTTCCGGACGCCCCTAATGGCTGGTAACGGTCGCCCTCCACGCGACCGCGCCAGGCCAACCGAGCGCTCGGTGGGACATTCAGGTAAGTCACTGCGTCAGCGGAAATCTCCCCGCGAGACAACTTTGCCCAAAGGGCGTCATCCACATCGACGCTTTCCGCCAAGAGCCCGCACTCATCGTCGAGCCGTTCGCGCACCAAGGGACGTAACGTGGGCCCATAGACGACCCGCGCCGACCTCGGCAAAAAGAGCCGGCCACCCTCGTGGACGACGAGCTGGGCCAATAAAGTCGACCGGGTATCGCGGCCCGCGACGAGCGCGGCGACCAGCGGCTCCACCGAGGAGGATCTGGCCATCGACAAGCCATGCTCGGAC
>Ga0209599_10001443_pt1 | contig 11308 bp, 9 predicted proteins | sample Shrwel_input2_FT_FD_187534 | JGI IMG/M metagenome (GOLD analysis project Ga0209599, IMG submission 187534) | Subsurface microbial communities from deep shales in Ohio, USA - Utica-3 well 1 S input2 FT (SPAdes) (version 2) ... | reverse complement strand
CCTGCTTCGGTAACGCTTTTATAAATGAAAAAACCAAAGCAAAAAATTACTTCGGTTTTGATGATTTATTTAATTTTAGATTAATAATGGTTCAAATAAGGTTTCTTTAAATTTATTTTGTGAAAAACAGATCAGCTTCCTGCTTTCTTCTTTTTACCAAACCATTCAAAACTTTACCTCCGGCGGTAATATATCGGGAAGTAAACCAATCTTTTATGGTTTCAGAATTTGATTTTTTATTGATCAGAGAAAACAAAGTATCAGAACCTCCTGTGTTGTAAGTGTGAGAAACCAAAGCATCAAATTGGTTTTGGGTAAGTGTAACTTTAATTTTGCTTTTAACTATTTTTTCATAAGTAGGCAAAACAGATGCAAATAACTCCGCTGCTTTTTCTCTGGTAATGGGAGAATCTTTCATGTTTACTTTTTTTCCACCAGGATAATAGGTGTTCCCGTATCCTATGGTGGGAATTTCTGCTGAATCCAAATAAGGCTTGGAACTGAAACCTTCAAATGATAAAATAAGATTTATTCCTTTTTGTGATGTTTTCATTTTTTAAAATATTTGTACGTGAAAAAGATGAATATTAAAAAGACTGCAATTGTTGTAATGACAATCCAGGTTCCTGCCTGAAATCCTTTAGCTATTATTTTATTTGTCTTCTGTGAAATTTCGGAGGCTGTTTCTTTATTTTTCTCTTTTGAAACAGCGTTATGAGACAACTCTTGGATAATACTTATAAATTCTTCTCTTTTAGTTTCTGCCTTTTTATTTTCAGCCTTTTTAAAATGATTATTGATTAAATATTCTGCGTTTCCTTTAATAGAAATACTCTGAATGGTATCCCGACCAACAATGTTGTGAAAAACAAAAGGATTTGATTCATCAGATTTTCCTGTAATGACTACATCGCCGGAAGTTTCATTTTTATTTTCATTGATAAATGCGGAAGTTTCTGTATTCTGAATCGATTTTGAACTTTCTGATCCTACAGAATCAATTTTTACCATTTCTTTTTCTCTACTGTTTTCTTTGTAAGAAGCTGTCATTTTATTTTTGCTTCTACAACCAAAGGCAATGCTGATTAAAACCAACAGTCCTAAAATTTTTGCTTTCATGAGCTTTATTTTTTTTAATTTGAATAAATAGAATCCTGTGAAATGAAAAAGAAAATCATTTCAGATTTTGGAAAACCAAACGTATTAAGAATGTATGATTACTTCGCTAAGAAAATTTTTGATTTATCAATGATGATCCGCTTTTATTTCATCATGCTGAATTTAATACAAATACGCCAAGTTATATGATTTTGTTTAATTTAAAAATACATTTCACTTAGCTATATTTGTGTTTCAATTTTTTTAAGTGAAAATTTTATCCTCCTTCACATACTCTTTTTTGATGCTTTCTAATAAAACATCTAACCTAAGTTTGTAATCAGATTGTTGTGATGCAATTGTTTTTAAACATACATCTTGTATTACATTCATAATATTAGAACCCGTTAATTCATACCTTTTAGCAATATGATCCAGATTAATATCTTCGAGCTGTAATTGTTCGGGTAAATTTTGCTGCCAAATACGCAAACGCTCTTCATACTTTGGATTATTAAATTGTATACAGCTATGAAAGCGTCTCGTAAAGGCTTTATCCATATTATTCTTGAAATTGGATGCCAGAATAATAAGTCCGGAAAATGTTTCTATTCGCTGTAACAAGTAAGAAACTTCCTGATTGGCGTATTTATCATGTGCATCCCGCACATTGGTACGCTTTCCGAAAATAGCATCTGCTTCATCGAAGAATAAAATCCAGTTTTTATTTTCGGCTTTATCGAACAATTTAGCCAATTGCTTTTCTGTTTCGCCAATGTATTTTGAAACCAACATCGAAACATCAACCCTGAAAACAGGTCGTTTCGTATATTTACCCAAAAGAGTCGCCGCAAGAGTTTTTCCGGTTCCCGGTTCTCCATAAAACAATACTCTGAAACCCGGCTTCAGCTTTTGCTGCATATCCCAGTCTTCCATAAGAATCTTGCTACTGTTTGACCAGTCTTCAATACTCTGGATCTCCCGTAATGTAGCTTCAGGAAGTATTAAATCTTTCCAAGACCGCTTGGTTTCTAATAATTCCGCAGGAAAATGGTTGCTCATTTTCGGTAATAATTCTACTCCAAAAATTATTGTATTAAAAGCTTCCTGCGGAACACTTATTTGACTGTTTATAGCTTCATCATGAGCTAAAACCGAAAAAACAATCAATTCTTCTTTAATTAAAACAGAATTTGGACTGAAATAATCTAACACATTCAAGCGTTCTGCAATGTTTTCTCCTCCTAAAATATATTGCACAAATTGGATTGTCGGATAAAAAAGCCTGCCATTATCACTTGTTGAACAAAAATCGAACAACGCGCTGTGCGGAAATTCTAAGTAAATGCGTTTCAACAATGACGGATCTAATCTTGGCAATAATGCCATTAAGAGAATAACAACTTCCGGATGAGTAAGATTTTGTTTAAAAATATAATCTCCGAACTCAAAACCCACGTAATTTTCAGCATTAAATTCAGGAGCTTGAGTATTAAAATCATCTGAAGTATTGTTGATACGCCATGTAATTACATCTTCTAAATGAGTAAATAATTCTTGTATTTGTTTTGAGTTCATTTTTAGTTTTTTTATATTTAGGTTCAAGTATTTAAGGGTTCTATTTAATATCTCTTATAAATGGGGAAACCCTAATATTTTAAACACAAAACTTTGCTAAGATATTAACGTATTTTTAAAATGCTATTTAGCACATCTTAAAAATGTTTCCATTATATCTTATTAAATTTTAAATATTTTCGTTATTTCTAATGAGCCACTCAACCTTTCATTTCTGAGTTTAAAATACAAAAAAAGCTCATCCAGAGAACTATAACTACCCGAAGTTATTGCCCCCAAAGAAGTATAATACATAATCCAAAAACCATTTTTTAAATATATCTGTACTTTAGTTGACAATATGGAAGAATATACTCTCGGAATTACTAAAGATTGATAAAAAATACCCTGCCAATTCTGAAAATTAAGCCTATCTCCTATATCGTAACTAAAATTATTTGAGACAACTGATGACAGACCAAAATTAAGTTGATAGTCAACAGGATTCTCCCATCCTCCAATACTATTGGTAACATTAAGTAACATTTCTATGCCTAAACCATGCTGATAATCATCCGAAAGTAATCCTAAACCTCCAATTCTTAAAGTTTTTTCCACTTCACCTCCCGTTCCATTAAATGATATAACTTTATCATCTATAAATTTTAAAAAAGTTTGTGAAGGATTAGAATCGTAATCTAGCCATAATTTCGGTACCGGTAAGGTAACTATGCTATCTGTAAAAGTCACCATAAAACTCGATTGACCTGTTAATCCTAAACTATTTGTAATTTTAATTTTATAGGTTCCTGACCATTTAAAAAAATTCTTAAAAATACATAACTGATTCGGCAGTGTCTGAGAGGTAGTAATTGAATCTGACACATCAATTTCTAAAACCTCTACGTTATTTTCAACTTTTACCAACTTTACAATAGTGTTTACTGGATTCAAATATAAATTAACGCCAATTGCTATAATCGGTTGTGGATAATCTTTTGTGTTTTCAATATAAAAAGGACTGACAATATCTATTCGCGGTTGTCCAGTAGCATAAGATTCTGTACTTTTTAAACTTGCAACTCTTATAGCATCTATTTGAGTATCTGTTAATCCATCTATTAAAGAAATATAATCGTCATAATCCTTATACAAAAAGCTACGTTTTAATCCTCTAGAATTTGTACCAAAAAAACGATCTCCTGATCTCGTAATTTGTTCTGGTATACTTTCAGTATTTTCATCCAAGACCAAACCTGTCATTCTTGCACGCTCCGTTAAATGAATCTGTTCTTTTGGTGTTGTTGTACCAATACCTATGCGTCCGTTATTAAAATCTCTGTAGATGTTTGAATTTTTAAAATCAGTTCCATCCCAAAACAAAAGATAATTAGCACTTGGATTTATTTCTTTGTGAATTGTTGAACTACCAGTCTTTTTTGTAAAGAAAGATCCATCAGCTAAAGGCTTGTCAAGTTTGCCGTTTAATACAGTTTGCAAATCTTCTACCATGGCTATAGTTACATTAGAAATTCCTGTAGGGAGATAATTATTTTTGTCTTTCTTTTCTCCTCCTTTGAACATAAAAAGTGAGAAGTTTTCGTTAATCGGAACAGCGATAAAGTCATTCTGCTGAAATTCATACTTCTCAGAATTTGCTGCAAACTCGACAATATTTTTTTCAACGGCTTCGATGAGATCGGTCAATCCTATCGCTTCAATTTTGTCTGCGCGAATTTTCCCGTTTTTAACATAATCGGAAAGCATCATTGTCATTGCCATGATCTGTTCTTTATTAAAAACATCTGAAGTCTCACCTTCATCAACTACAGCCATGTTTGCAGGAAGATCATCTACATTAAGTTTATTATTTAATGAAGATTCCAGTCCGTCAACATCTTTAATGGGGATTTTTGTATCGTTATGTCTGAATGAAGAAAAGGTTTGTCTGAATTCTTCTTCTGTTGGGTTGTCGCCGGTCTGAAACCAGCTTAATATTGTTTCTAAATTTGCCATAGTGAAAGAAATGTGTTTTATTAAATTAAAGATTGAATGTAAGACTGCTATATCACTTTCAATGCTGTTATATCTATTTTTGATTATATATTATTATATGTATTATTAATTTTTAATATGTGACTGAAATCTGTATCCATCAACAGTCAATTTTTCGGTCATTTAGCATAATTTTTAGCTACACCTATTAGAGTTGCATTAATTATAACCTCTTTATAAAATACCTCAGAATTATTAATTATTCTAGTCTCAGAATCTGCATTAGTTTCGACTACAAAATCAACATATTGCGCTGCATTAAATTCATCAACATATTTACCTGTAACCTTCTGAATACCTATATCAACATTCTTAGGAAATTCTAAAAAAATAAAATTATTAGCGGGAATATCAAAAGTTCCTTTTATCTTCATATATGATAAATCACCGTCTTGAGCATCATTTTTTCTCAACGTATAAGAACTAGAGCTTTGCGTATCATTAGAAATAACTAAATCTACTTTGGAATCAACGTATCTCTTTTGGATAAACGAATTTTCTGAATACCATGAAGATAAGTCTTCTGAAGCATAAATACCTCTTTCAGCATTTATTTGAATTTCTTTTGCATAGTCTGAAATTTCAGAACCTGAATAAATAGAAAAAGAATCACTTTGAGTTGAAATCGCTCTTCGAACTCCATTATCATCATGCCAATAAAAATCTATGAATTTTTCCAATTCAATATTTCCCGTGAAAGGCTTCCCAATTGCAGTTCCTGATAAAGGAACATAGTCTTTTTTATCCTCTAACCCGAAAGTTCCGTCTGGTTTTGCAACAACATCTTTCGTAAATGATACATCTGCAGCAGGAAGTCTTAAAACCTGTAGACTGGTATCAAATCTCAACCATCTATCCGCAAAATTACCTTCAATAAAATGTGTTGCATACCATCTATTTGCAGTACCTAAGAAATTATTGATGATAAATCTATTATTTTGAGCACCGATTAATTCTATATTAGATCCTAATATAAGATTGTTTTCTCCCCAAATTCCATTAGGATGTCCTGATGTATTTGCCCCAATAACAATGTTAGACGACCATAATCCACTACCTCCTTTTCCCCAGTGTTGTCCTGCTCTGTAACCTAAAAATGTATTACTGCTTCCCGCAATAAAACATCCTGTCCATTTTCCGAACATTGAATTTCCGGTTCCGCCTTTAAGATTATATCCAGAAGACACACCTATTAAAGTATTATCATTTCCGGTAGTTAAACCTGTTGCAGATTCATAGCCCATTACTGTGTTCGCTCCGCCAGTTGTAAGGCTTTTCGCTGCATAATGACCAATCACAGTATTTATCTGACCAGAAGTTACTGATGGCAAGCTGTTATAGCCAAAAGCCATATTATAGACCCCGGTATGATCCGGATTCATATTTCCAAAAAAGAATGAATATGTATTTTTATTTGCTCCTAAAACTCCATTTTTTCCAGGATTTCCAGATCCTTCCGTTTCCTCAATAAATGCTATTCCTTTGGGGGAATAATTATTTTTATTTACGACAGTAGCTAAAGTATCATCTACTAATATTTCCGTTGTGGTAAGACCTGATGATTTTTTAATATAAAAATTGCCGTCTGTAACAGGCAAATCAATTTTTTTATCTAACTCATTTTGGAGACCTTGCACCATCCCAATAGTAACATTAGAAATACCTGTAGGGAGATAATTATTTTTGTCATTTTTCTCTCCACCTTTAAATAAATAAAGCGAGAAGTTTCCCTTTTCATCCGGAACAGCAATAAAATCGTTTTGTTGAAATTCATATTTGTAAAAATTTTTTATAAACTCCGAAATATTACTTTCATTAGATTCAATAAGATCGGTCAAGCCTAAAGCTTCTATTTTATCGGCTCTGATTTTACCGTCTTTTACATAATCATTTACATTAAGTTTATTATTTAATGACGATTCCAATCCGTCAACATCTGTAATTGGAATTTTTGTATCGTTATGTCTGAATGAAGAAAAGGTTTGTCTGAATTCTTCTTCTGTTGGATTGTCGCCAGTCTGAAACCAGCTTAATATTGTCTCTAAATTTGCCATAGTGTAAAAAATGTATTGTGTAAAGTTGACAATTGAATTAAAATGTATTGGAGTCATGAGATTTACATCATGAAACCAATATCAAATGTTTAGCTTTGAAATAAATGGATATTACAAGTCGATGTTGTCAGAGTTATTTGATTTTTCTTAGTGGAAACTTTTTTTGAAATTAATAGTCGATCTATTTTTAAAAATCTTACCCAAAGGCTGCTCACAAAAGGAGAATCTCTATATAAATATTGTGAGGTATATTTAGAGTATCTCTCAAAAGAAAATCCTACACTATATTTGAATTCTTCAAAAAAAGCAAGGTTTTTCCGGCTAAAAGCTGCCAGCTTGAATTAAGATTAGCATTAAAAAATAAAATCTACTGTATTTCATATATAAAAAGTTTTCATGATTATTTTTAGTTATTGAATTAAAAATCAACAATTTATTTAAAACAAATGTTCTTTTAATTTTTGGAATAATAAAAGTTACTAAAAAGAAAGGTTGCTCACCAAAGAGTATCCCACTAAGCACAGAGCTACAAGATGAAAGAATTTTATTAGTTCATCCGTTTCAAAGATTTAAGAATTATAAAATCTATGATTTTCAAATATAAAATCCTCTTGCTAAAGGTTTCTCCCATAAGAAAAGGAGCCAGAATCACTGCCGAAACAGCTACTAAGCTTAATCTGAAACAGAATCCTACATACTATTAATGATATTTGCAAAAGCAAAAAGTAATTACAATAAGGTTTCTGCTGGAAAGAGCATCCTATTAATTTAGGTTATATAATATCAGTTTATGGCAAAATTGATAGCATCGTAATCACCGGAAGATCCCAATATAATTTTCATTCCTACCGGACGAGATCTGTATGCAGTTCCGTTAATATCAATCTCTAATATTGCCTGTATCACTGTAAACGGTTTTCGATATTTTGTGTATTTAAAAGAACCAGATCTGTTGATACTTCCTGAAGGCAAAAATTCTTTAAAATTGGCAGCTGGTCTGAAATAATGTATAGGTTCTATATCGATGATAATTTCATTTGAGTCTATGATATATTCTGATTTTCTATTCCAAAGTGCAGCATCAGACATTTTTTCCTTGTAGAATCCTGCAGGTTTTACAGAGCCACTGGACATTTTTTTTCTTTGCTTATAGCGTTCTATAATGATTTTTGGCTTGTGCTTTTCTATATCTATTTCACCAATCAGTTTTATATCCAAACTTTTATAATATACTGCTCTGCTTAGAATATGTGAGTATTTTTCTATTTTTAGCGGAATATTTCCTTGTGAATTTTCTATAATTTTATGACCTGCGCCAGAATTCATGATGTCATCTGCCTTATAAAAATCATAATATTTAGCCGATGTTTTGCCGGATGGTCTTATTGATAATCCAAAATTAAACTCATCTAAGTGGGCGTAACTGTTGATCAATTCAGCAAATTGACTTTCGGTGGGATAATCGCCTGTTTCAAAAAAGGATTTTAATTCTTCTCTTGTAGTTAATTTGTTTTTTTCCATGATACACATATTGTTTTTGGATTCAATTATTGCTTAAGACAATCTGAGATAAAAATTAATAACAGCAATGCTGCTTAAAATGATCGAATTTCTTTTAATCTAAAATTCATATCAAGTTTTTCAGATATAATTATGCGTCTTGCTAAATTAATTTCTATCAGATTGAGGATATTCTGGTGTCTGTGTATAATTACATTCAATTCTAACATTTCTCACTCTACTTACCTGTCCTCCCCATGCGTTTTCGTTGTTTTGTCCTGAATATAAATAGCCTGTTTGTAATAGCTGTTCATTATCTGCATTATAGACCTTACATTCTATGGATCTTTCTACACCTTGAAGATTTGCACTATATCGGAAGGTCAAATAATCCCAAGCATCATAATGATCTGTAACACTGTCTTTAGATTTATAACTATCATTCCAATTACCTGCTTCAGTTCTGTATAAAATGGATATGTCAGTATTATTTTTAAAATTAATTCTGGTATTTACGATGTTTATTCTTTGTCCGATGTTTTGCTTTTGCAACTGAAAGTAAAACATTTTACCTTTTAGTGTTCCAAATTCAAACCCTTCTTCTATTTTAGGCAGATTATTTCCAAAAAGTTTATAGTTGTAAAAATTAGGATCTATCTGATACTGCAAAAAATAGTATTCATATTCTTTTAATCCTTCTCCCAGAAACTTTTTTGCTTTAATGGTATAAGGTGCATTGCCATAGAAATATTTTTTCACAGTAATACCGTTAGTTTCACCTATTTCAATCAATTGATCTTCTTCATCTTGTTGATTTATAACAAACGAAAATTTTTGATTTTCGACATTAGTTGCATAATACTGAATATACCCATTTTCTATTGCTGCCAAACTATTGGCAAGGATTGCTGCTTCTTTATTCGTAAGCACATCTTCTTTATGTCTTAAAGAATCTATCAATTTTCCAAACTGCCCTTGAGTAGGATAATCTCCTGCTTCAAAATAGCTCTTTAGTTCTTCTCTTGAGGTTGGTTTATTTTCTTCCATGATTTAAATACTTTTTCTAATTATATTTGATATTTTTGTTGTTGATACTTTATTGTTTTTATTTTAAATGTTGATTTTGCAATTGTGAAATTATTGCGAAAGAATAAGATGATTGTTATTTCATTTTCTTGTACAAAACTCTCCTTTTTTTCATTTAAATAAAAGTTTTTTGCCTTATGTATTCTGTAGTTGCAGGAATATTAGTGATTTGATATTTTGATATAAATCAAAATATCAAGTATTGAAAACATCTCTTTACGCTTCAATATAATATCTAATATTCGAGAAAGAAGGTTGTTGATTCTGGTCATTATACGAACCCATACACATAACAAATCTATAATCTCCTAAAAACGTAAGTGCATCTATATTTCGGGAATAAATTGTACCATCACCATAAGCAACAGAAATATTCAATACCTCTCCTACTTTTGTATAAATAATTGTAGGTTTAATAGCATTCCATTTCTCAACATTTAATGCCGCTGAACCATCTACCCAACCGTAACCATTATCATCTCCCATCAAAGTACCTATTTCAGGACTTTGTACTCCATCAGTGTTATTAGTTCTTGCAAATCCTATTCGTCCCCCTCTCATATAATTAATATGATAACATTTATCCGGCACTACGATAAAAACCCAGTTTTTATCGTGAGGCATCGTTATATTACTATTTACAGAAACCAAAGGTGTATCAATTGCTTGAGGATCAGGATAAGCCAAAAATTTAATAATACCGTTATTTATAGTAACTCTATTTGCCGTATCTACTTTTTGTATAGTTAGTTCACTATCTTTTAGTTGAACATATTGATTGTTTCTTATTGTTGCCATAAATTTTTTTAAATCTATTAAGTTTTGTGGTAGAGGTGAGACAGGATCCGGATAAACATGATTAACTGTATAGTTAACATTCATTGCCGGTGCATTAACCGTTAAATTATCGGGTATTGTTACAGATACTTCTGAAGAAACTCCCATCGCAACCTGATTAGTTACAGGGTCTATTCTCAATACTTTATTATACTGCTTTGCATTTTCTGTCTGGTCAGTTAATCCCTTTAAATAATACGGATTGCCCGAAGTATCCCAAGAAAAATTTGCATTTTGAGTAAAAGTTCTCGGCAAAGTGTTAGTTAAATCTGTTGTAGCAATATTTTCTCCCAGAGATTGCCAAGAAGTTCCGTTCCACAAATAATAACCCGTCTTTCGATCTGTCTGATAAACAACTGCTCCAGATTGTGTATCATCAAGTACTATAGAAAGCCTTTGTTTCTCTGTCATTCTTGGTGATATAAGTGCTGCTTTATCAGGAGAATCTACTGCCCATATAATATTTTTATAATCAATATTTCCTACTCCTGCAACATTACCATTATCCTGAAGTAGCCCGTCAATAAAATTGTTTCCGTTCCATTTACCCACTTTATTATCGGTCATCGTTGGCTTATCCAATTTGTCATCTAATAATGTTTGTAAATTATCTATATTAGATACATTAAAATTAACATTCGATAATACATTGCCTTGATAATCTTTTAATTGCAATGTGTTGGAATTCAGTGCCAATTGTATCCCCACATTCTTCACAAAATCGGTTACAGAAATACCATTAAGCAGTTCATTATCAGAATTGTACAGTTCCAGAGATGATGTAACAGAATTATACCGTAAATCTGTACCCTCATCATCCAAAGTCCGTAAAGAAATCTCTGAAATCGGATTTCCTTTAGAATCTACTAATGAAAGTTTTTTACTTGCAGAAGACCATTGTAAGGTGTAGTCTAATGATAAATTTTCTAAACCTTCTATTTTTTCTTTAGGTATACTTTCCTCTTTATGCCAGTAAGCGTCTATCAATTCTGCAAATTGATTTTCGGTAGGATTATCACCCGTTTGAAAATAGGTTTTCAACTCCTCTCTTGTGGTTATTTTTTTTCCCATAATATATTCATGCTTTTATTTTTGATTAATTATTTTTTCAATCCTAACAT
>Ga0209599_10001439_pt1 | contig 11329 bp, 8 predicted proteins | sample Shrwel_input2_FT_FD_187534 | JGI IMG/M metagenome (GOLD analysis project Ga0209599, IMG submission 187534) | Subsurface microbial communities from deep shales in Ohio, USA - Utica-3 well 1 S input2 FT (SPAdes) (version 2) ... | reverse complement strand
TAATAGACCCCATTACGGCCGACCATCAGATTGCCGGCATCGCCGGCGGTCATGCTGGCCACCACCGATTTTTTCTCGCCGCTGGCGCGCACACAATCCACATACTGTGTGCGCGCCAGCGGCGAGAAAAAATCGGTGGTGGCCAGCATGACCGCCGGCGATGCCGGCAATCTGATGGTCGGCCGTCGTAATAGACCCCATTACGGCCGACCATCAGATTGCCGGCATCGCCGGCGGTCATGCTGGCCACCACCGATTTTTTCTCGCCGCTGGCGCGCACACAATCCACATACAACAGATACATGCCGCTCAAGCCTGCGAGCTTGGCATGCTTAGCCGCGTCATTGACGTTCAGGCATAAATCGCAGCTGCGGCCATCGATATACAAGCGGCCATTCTGGAAAATAGCCGGTTGCTGTAAGCCGTAAAAACGTTCGAAGCTGACAAAGTTGTGCAGTAAATCCCGTAAATAAGCCTGATAACGGATCAGTTTGTCTACATCCAACACAGCTTCGGCTTCAGCTTGTTGCGCCAAATCCGCGTCTATTAAAGCAAAGGCCTGCTGCAGCGTGCTGCTGTCCAGGCAAGCACTGAGCACGGCAGGCTCCAGTGTGGCCGCCAGGTTATTTGGTTGTTGCGCCTGCCAGTCGGTATAAGGTTGTAAGCTGGCTTTGAGTTGTTGCCAATCATGGCGATTAATACTGGTTTTCGCTTGCCAGCCGCTGTCTGCAACTGTACTCAGCTCTGCTTGCAGCGCGGCCAGCTGATCGGCCCAGTGTGGATGGACCCCTTGTTGCAGCGGCAATTCACCGGCGGCACTGACCCGTGCCAGCGGTAGATAGCTGCTGTCACTGGATGCCTGTGATAATAACTGTCGCGACAAGGCGGCATAATCTTCTGCCGTGCCATTGAGGGCAGTACTGGCATTATCGTCATAAGCGGCTAGCTGACAGCGGACAAAAAAGTCACTGACTTTGGCATCCAGTGCCATCACCAGCGGATAAATGGCTGCCGTTGCGGCGCCGAGCACAGTACTGACGGCGTTGCCTGCTTGTTGCCAGTCAGTCAGTGCGGTGGCTTCCGCCACAAAGGTTTCGAGCTGAGTCCGATCAATGCCTGGGGCACCGCTGCGATCGGTGCTGCTGAGGCCAAGGTCGAGCAAAGTGCTGACCAGGGTCGCAACAGCCGTTTGCTCCGGGTAAGTCTGTGCCGCCAGCTCTGCGGTGATAATGCCGTCGCCATTCAGTTGATGCACCGGGAAGATCAGGGCCAAGTCTGCGGTATCAGCCACACTAAGCGAAGTGGCGTCGGCTTTGCCAAGATTTTGCAGCATCCGGCGTGCTGAGGCTGCCAGTTTCTGCCCGGCTTCATGTTGGGTATTGATGGCTGCCAGGGGCAACTCAGCGCCGCTGAGCAACACTGCCGGCTGTTGTAACATCTCAAGCGCCCAATTGACGGCCGCTTTCACTTCATCAATCCGCACCCGGCCATCGTGGTCGCCGTCCAGATAGCGCAAAGTCCGCTCATCAAATTCCAGTCCCTTTACCGGGCAGCTCAGGGCCGCCCATAATTTGGGATCCAGGGTCGATAACTGTTGCCAGTCTTCAATCCGGTCCAGCTTGACCTGGTCAAAACCTCCAGAACGAAAAAAACGCCATTGATGTGCCATGCAACCTTCCTTATGAAATGACGCGACTGCCGTTCAGCCCGGCGCCGCGCCCGAAATGGATAAGCCAATATTTCATTGTTTGGCGCCAGCTGCAACTGGAAGTGGTGGCGACTGGCAAGATGGCATGGGTAGATGGTGACTTGACACAGTGGCAGGATGATAAAAAGGCTGGATTCAACCTGGCAGAAAAGCCGGGACAGTCCGACCGGCACAAAGCATCATGTTGCTTTGTGCCATGTTGGACACCAAGTGTTGGACACCAAGTGTTGGGCCTGGCCCACTTATCAATCTGGCCATGCGCTGCTCCTGGGGTTGGGTTATCTCTGGTGTCGGCGGCAATCAACGGCTGAAGCGCAGGCGCCGATGGATGAGTGGGAGCGGGCTATCGAATATCGCGGCACCCGCGCGGCTTATTTTGTGCTGATGGCGGGCATCATTCTGGTTGGTTGTATGCTGCCTTTTACCGAGACTGGCTGGAGTCTGGTAAATACTGCGCTGTTGATGATTATTCTGGCGGAAGTGGTGCATGACGGCATTGTGGCAACCAGCCATCGCAGGCAAGCAGCATGAGTGGACTGGCACCAGGCCAACTGGGCAATCAAATCCGGTTATTGCGTTTTATACACGGCGAAATGACCCAAGCTGAATTGGGTGAACGCATCGGCGTCACCCGTCAGACCATAGCCGCTATCGAAGCCGGTAAATACTCGCCGTCGCTGGAAGCTGCCTTTCGGATTGCGGCGGTATTTAAGGTGCCACTGCAACAGGTGTTTCAGTGGCAAAGTGAGGGATAACGCCGGAGCGTCTTGGCCGCCAATGTCGTTGTGTTAGCGCCGACGGCGTAATAACAGGCCAGTCAGTGCCAGCAGCATCAGCGTAGCGCTGCCCGGCGCTGTAACCTGGCTGGCGTCACCGCGGACCAGCGCAACAGCCACATTGCCTGAGTGAAAATTGCTGCGATACCGCTCTTCAAACAACATCGCATTGTGAGCGCCGCTATATTCAACCCCCTGGGAAATAAGTGACCAGTCTTCAAAGACTCTGGCGAGGTTGTACAATCCATTCTGATTGGCATCACTGCCATAGAGTGCAAAAACACCAGCGTGTGGATCGTTATTATTGTGTGTAAAAAACTGGCTGTGACCAAACAATGTCAGAAAATCACGGTGAATGGAGTTTTCGCTGACAGTCCACGGCTGATCGACACTTTGTTGCACAGTTTCTTGCGCATGCCAGTTGGTTTTACCAAATTGGAAGCGGTTAAACAGCATCGTCATTTCGGTATTGCTGGCCAGACGCCAGCCTTGAGCACTATATTGTTGTAGGGCCGCATCTATGCTCAAGTCCTTGGTGCTACTCCATTGCAGCCATTCCAGCCCCCCTCCTTGCACCACATTGCTATTGTCAGCGCGGCTATAACCCTGATATTGGATCAAGCCAGCTGATGCTGTGGTCGTGAACAATAAGGGCGCTAACAGCGCTGCGATACTGAAGAAGATGGTTTTCATAAAAGGTACTGCCTTGTGCAAAAAAGACTGTGCCGAAAGCAAAAATGATGCCACCAATAATTAATGATATAAATCAAATATTTAAGTTAGTGTGTATATTTCTAAATGCATTCTATGTAAATAAAATTGACATTTTCTGTGCTTTTTTAACAGTCGCGTCCAGGGTTAGCAGCACTGTGCATTGTGGGCGTTTAAAGTGAAGGGAAGTATCTCTGTCGTACTCCCGCTACTTTCGCGCAGTAGCGGGTAGGTACAACACTTGGTCTATTTTGCCAATAACGGCCGTAAATACTGGCCGGTGTAAGACTGCTCGCAAGCGGCTACTTGTTCTGGTGTACCGGCAATCAGAATTTCACCGCCGCCAGAGCCGCCTTCCGGACCTAAATCGACAATCCAGTCGGCGGTTTTCACCACATCTAAATTATGCTCGATCACCACTATGGTATTGCCGGCATCTCGCAGCTTGTGCAGCACGTTCAGCAGCTGCTGAATATCATAAAAATGCAGGCCTGTGGTCGGCTCATCCAGAATATACAAGGTTTTACCGGTATCACGTTTACTCAGCTCGCGCGCTAATTTAACCCGCTGCGCTTCACCGCCTGACAGCGTGGTGGCGGACTGACCGAGCCGGATATAGGTCAGACCGACATCCATCAGGGTTTTTAACTTGCGGGCAATGGCCGGAATGGCTTCGAAAAAGGCATGTGCATCTTCGACCGTCATTTCCAGCACTTCATGAATGTTTTTGCCTTTGTATTTCACTTCCAGCGTTTCGCGGTTATAGCGTTTGCCGTGACAGACATCACAAGGTACATATACATCCGGCAAGAAATGCATTTCAACTTTTAACACACCGTCGCCCTGACAGGCTTCACAGCGGCCGCCTTTGACGTTAAAGCTAAAACGGCCGACCTGATAACCGCGCGACCGCGCTTCCTGGGTGCCGGCGAATAAGTCACGCACCGCAGTAAAAATGCCGGTGTAAGTGGCCGGGTTCGATCTTGGGGTGCGGCCAATCGGGCTTTGATCGATATCGACACATTTATCAAAATGTTCCAACCCTTCAATGGCGCGATGCGGCGCCGGATCATCACCTTCACCTTTGTTCAGCACTTTATGCGCCACTCTGAACAGGGTGTCGTTAATGAGGGTGGATTTACCGGAACCAGAGACGCCAGTGATACAGGTCATCACGCCAAACGGAATGTCCAGATCGACATTTTTCAGGTTATTACCGGTGGCGCCCAACACTTTGAGCGAATTGCCTTTTTTGCCGCTATGCCGGGTGGCAGGCACGGCAATTTTGCGCCGACCGGATAAATATTGGCCGGTCAACGAGGCTTCTGCCGCTTCGATATCGGCTAAGGTGCCTTGCGCCACCACTTCACCGCCATGCACGCCAGCGCCTGGGCCAATGTCGATAATATGATCGGCCAACCGCACGGCGTCTTCGTCGTGTTCAACCACAATCACGGTATTACCCAAATCGCGCAGATGGGTCAGGGTGCCCAATAACCGGTCGTTGTCGCGCTGGTGCAAACCAATGGACGGTTCATCCAGCACATACATCACGCCGACTAAACCGGCGCCAATCTGGCTGGCCAGCCGGATCCGCTGCGCTTCACCGCCGGATAGCGTTTCGGCGCTTCTGGATAAATTCAGATAATTCAGCCCGACATTGACCAAAAACATCAGTCGGTCTTGAATTTCTTTCAGGATTTTTTCCGCGATCTGCGCTTTTTGCCCTTTGAGACTGAGCTGTTGGAAATACTGGTAACAGTCGCCAATCGACATTTCGACCACCTGGGCTATGGTGGTCTGATTGATAAAGACATGGCGCGCTTCTTCCCGTAGCCGTGAGCCGTCACAAACTGGGCAGCATTGGCTGGCCAGATATTTCGACAATTCTTCCCGCACCGCCATCGATTCAGTTTCGTGATAACGGCGGTCCATATTTGGCAAAATGCCTTCAAACGGATGTTTGCGCAGCACAATATCACCGCGATCATTCAGGTACTTAAACTCAATTTCTTTGCGGCCACTGCCATGCAAAATGGCGTGTTGTTGCTCTTTTTTCAGGCTGGCAAAAGGCGCATCAACGTCAAAGCCAAAATGCTCGGCCAAGGATTTCAGCATCTGAAAATAATAAAAATTGCGTTTATCCCAGCCGCGTATAGCGCCGCCGGACAAGCTGAGTTCGGCATTGACAATGACTTTGCCGGCATCAAAAAACTGTTTGACGCCAAGGCCATCACAGGCCTGACAAGCACCGGCCGGGTTGTTAAACGAAAACAGTCGCGGTTCCAGCTCAGCCATCGAATAACCGCAGGTCGGACAGGCAAAATTGGCGGAAAAAATCAGCTCTTCGCGGCTTTGACCTGGTTCTGGATCCATTGGGGCTACTTTGGCAATACCACCACTGAGTTCCAGCGCGGTTTCAAAACTTTCGGCCAAGCGCTGTTTAATATCGTCCCGCACTTTGATGCGGTCGATCACTACTTCAATGGTGTGTTTTTTATGCAGATCCAGTTTTGGCGGATCGGATAAGTCGCAGATTTCGCCATTGATGCGGGCGCGGATATACCCTTGCGCCGCCAGTGTTTCCAACGTTTTGACGTGTTCGCCTTTACGTTCCTGCACTACAGGTGCCAGCACCATTAACTTGGTGCCTTCCGGAAAGGCCACCACTTTGTCGACCATTTCGCTGATGGTTTGCGCGGTCAGCGGCAGATCATGGCTTGGACAGCGTGGCTCACCAACACGGGCAAACAACAGTCGCAGGTAATCGTAAATTTCGGTGATAGTACCGACGGTGGAACGCGGGTTGTGCGAAGTCGACTTTTGCTCAATCGAAATTGCCGGCGATAAACCTTCGATGTGATCAACATCGGGTTTTTCCATCAGACTTAAAAACTGCCGGGCGTAAGCAGACAACGACTCAACATAACGGCGCTGGCCTTCGGCGTATAAAGTGTCAAACGCCAGCGAAGACTTACCGGAACCCGATAAACCGGTGATGACAATCAGTTTGTCGCGCGGGATTTGCAGCGAAATGTTTTTTAAGTTGTGGGTGCGGGCACCCCGGATATCAATTTTGTCCATCACAGTTCCGGTTGAGCTGAGGCAAAAAAATGGCGTGCTGTTACCGTACTGACGGCAATCAGCTGTGTATGTCAGCCGGTGCGGCTTGGATCAGCCGACGAGCTGGTTTCTTTTGACACAATCAGGCTATCAACTGTATATAAACACAGACCTTTTGGCAAGTTATCGCGGGGAAGTCATCGCAAGTAACAGGTGTGCTGTGCGGCATGGTCACCCTGGCAGAGCTCGCCGGTAGAATCTGCTTGACCTTGCCCTGTGGGTAAGCTTTACCCTGTCAGTTGATGAAATGGAACCAGAGGGGCCAACTGATGCAATTACGCTTTGAAGTGCAGGGCATGCGTTGTATGTCCTGTGTCGGCCGGCTGCAAAAAGCGCTTTCGGCCTTGCCACAACTCAGTGATATTCAGGTGGAGCTGTTGACCAGCACTGTCAGCGCCACCTTGCTGCCGGAGGTGGCGGGTTTTAGTGCCGCGCTGTTGCAACAACAGATCACCGCGGCCGGTTATCAACTGGTGCCCGGCAGTGCCCATTATCAAGTGGGTGGCCTGAGCTGCAGTTCCTGCGCCCGTCGGGTGCAACAGGCCTTACTGCAGTTGCCGCAAGTGCTGACGGCTGAAGTCAGTGTCCTGTCGGGGCAGTTGCAATTGCAGTTGCTCAGTCCGCTGAGTGACATTGAAGTGGCTGCTGCGCTTAAAACCAGCGGTTATTGGTTGGTGGAGGCTGCGTCAGAGCCGGGTGCTGTGGCTACAGCCGCAACAGCCGCTGAGGCTGTGCTGGCAGTTGCAGACAATCCGCGCACCGTCGTTACAGCTGCGCCGACCAGCAAGCCGGATACGAACCCAACCGCAATCCCATACTGGCGCCAGACCTGGTTTCCGGTGCTGCTGAGTAATCTGCTGACCTTACCTTTGCTGTTGCCAATGCTGGCGATGTTATGGGGCCAACACTGGATGCTGGCGCCGCACTGGCAGTTTTTACTTGCGACACCGGTGCAGTTTTATTTTGGCCGTCACTTTTATCGTGCCGGTTGGGCGGCGCTGAAAGCGCGCAGCGGCAATATGGATTTATTGGTGGCGCTCGGCACCAGCGCGGCTTATCTGCTGAGTTTGTATCTGTGGTGGCGCCACAGTGGCGATGGCATGGCCGCTGAACTGTATTTTGAAAGCAGCGCCGCTGTGGTCAGTCTGGTGTTGCTGGGCAAATATCTGGAACAAAAAGCGAAAAAACGCACGCTGGCAGCGCTGGAGCAATTGGCCAGTCTGCAACCGGCGCAGGCCAGGGTCTGGCAACAGAGCAGCGGCCAATGGCAATTACAAAGTGCCAGTGCGGTGCAAAGCGGTGATCGGGTGCAAGTCTGGCCAGGCGAGCGGCTGCCGGTCGATGGCGTGGTGTTGCAGGGCCGCAGTTTGGTAGATGAAGCGCTGATCAGTGGCGAAAGTCTGCCGCTGTTAAAAACTATCGACAGCACCGTCACCGGTGGTGCTGTGGCGCTGGATGGGATGTTGGAGATCCGCGCCACTGCCGTTGGCGCGGCTTCAGTGCTTGCGAAAATTATCCAGTTGGTGCAACAAGCGCAGAGTGCTAAAGCGCCGGTGCAAGCCTTGGTGGACCGCATCAGCGCCGTGTTTGTCCCTGTGGTGCTGGCGCTGTCGTTACTGACGTTGCTCGGTTGGGGTCTGCTGACCGCCGACTGGGAACGGGCCATTTTAACGGCGGTGGCGGTGCTGGTGATTGCTTGTCCCTGTGCTTTAGGGCTGGCGACGCCGGCTGCGGTGATGGCGGGCACCGGCAGTGCGGCCCGCAGCGGTATTTTGCTGAAAAATGCTGCCGTACTGCAGCAAGCGCGACAGATTAACACTGTGGTGTTTGATAAAACCGGCACTTTAACCCAGGGCAAACCTCAGCTGGCAACTGTACTGGCGCTGGATTGCAGCGAGCAGCAAGCGCTGCAGTGGGCGGCGTCCTTGCAACAGCAAAACGATCATCCGCTGGCGGGGGCGTTGCTGGTCGCTGCGCAACAGCAACAGTTGCCGTTATTGGCGCTGAGTGCGATGCAATTACAGGCGGGCTTGGGTCTGCAGGGAGAGGTGGCTGGCCAGCTGTTGCTGCTGGGCAGTAGTCAGTGGCTGCAAAAGTTGTCAGTGCAGTTGCCGGAATTTGCCGATAAACCCAGTGGTGCCTCGCTCAGTTGGCTGGCACAATGCCTGCCTGGCAGTGATAGCAGCCCGGCACAGGTCAAATTACTGGCCGGTTTTGCTTTTACCGATCAACTCAAAGCCGAAGCGGCTGCTGCGGTGCAGGCATTACAGCAACAAGGCATCAGCGTGGTGATGCTGACCGGCGATAACCAGGCCAGCGCGGCCTTGGTGGCCAATGCGCTTGGCATCACGCAGTGGCAAGCGGCGTTGCTGCCAGCGGACAAAGCGCAGGCGATTGCCGCGCTGCAACAACAAGGCCAGCGTGTGGCCATGGTCGGTGATGGTATCAATGATGCGCCAGCGCTGGCACAGGCCGATCTGGGGCTGGCGATGGCAACCGGCACTGCGGTGGCGGTCAGTGCTGCCGATATCACCTTACTCCATGGCAATCCGGCGCTGGTGCCGGCGGCGCTGCAGATTTGTCAGCGTAGCTATCGCAAAATTCAGCAAAATTTAGCCTGGGCTTTTTTGTTTAATACACTTGGTATTCCGCTGGCGGCGCTGGGCTATCTAAGTCCGGTGTTGGCAGGTGCTGCCATGGCGGCCAGCAGTGTGCTGGTGGTGAGTAATGCCTTGTTATTGCAGCGCTGGCGTGCCACGCTGCCGGTGGTGGTGCCAGCAGCACCCTCTGCCATACCGGCCGCAGGACCAGCCAGATGAACACAGCACAACATGAGGATCCATGGCTGACCATAGGTCAGGCCGCAGCCAGCACGGGCTTATCGGCGAAGATGATCCGCAGTTATGAGCAACAGGGCTTATTAAGCAGTCACCGCAGTGCTGCCGGGTATCGTTTGTATCATCGCGCCCAGTTACAGCAACTGAGTTTTATCCGCCAGGCCCGCAGCCTGGGTTTTCAGTTGCCGCAGATCAGACTGTTGTTGCAGCTCTGGCAGAACCCAAGCCGGCCCAGCCGGCAGGTTAAACAGTTGGCGCAACAACAACTGATTGATGTGACTGATAAAATACTGAAGTTGCAGCAGATACAACAGCAATTGCAGCAACTAGTGACGGCTTGTAGCGACAATGAACAACCAGAGTGCGCTATTTTGCAGGCGTTAGCGCAAGGTGTTGATAAGCCGAGTTAAAGCCAAGTCTGCCGCTGAGACTGCCGGCCGCTTTGCGACAGCTGCAGGTTACTTTCTGCCTGCAAGGTGACAGTCACGACTGCACTGACTCCGCCTGCTGTGCTACAATGCCGCCCTTTGTCAGGCTTTCGCTATCGAAGCCGCTTTCAAGTTTCTGAGATTCTGGCCTCATGCAACATTTAACCGCTTTGGAACGGCGTACCGCTATCTCGCTGGCGCTGGTGTTCGCTTTTCGGATGTTAGGCTTATTTATGCTGATCCCGGTGTTTGCCATTTATGGCAAAGATCTGATTGGCTTTTCGCCGTTATGGATAGGTCTGGCCATTGGCGCTTATGGTCTGACCCAGGCCGTGCTGCAAATTCCGATGGGCTGGCTGTCCGATCGTTGGGGCCGGCATCAGGTGATGTTGCTGGGGCTGGGTATGTTTGCCGTGGGCTCTGTGGTATCGGCCTTGGCTGAGTCCGTTTATATGGTCACTTTGGGTCGGGTGTTACAGGGCATGGGGGCGATTTCCGGCGCAGTGCTGGCGCTGGCGTCCGATCTGACCCGGGAAGAACAAAGACCCAAGGTGATGGCCGTGATTGGCATGACCATTGGTCTTAGTTTTGCGGTGGCGATGATTTTAGGTCCGCTGATCGCCGCCCAAGCCGGCCTGAGTGGCATTTTCTGGTTTACGGCGGCCTTAGCCGTCTGCGGCGTGTTGATCGTCAGCTTTTTGGTGCCCAAGGCGGTCAGTCAGGCCAGTGGCGCTGAAGCTTTGGCCAAATCGGGTTTTATTGCCGATTTATTCCGCCACCCGCAGTTGATGCAGCTGAATCTGGGTGTGTTGGTGCTGCATTTATTATTAACAGCCGTGTTTGTGGTGGTGCCACAACGGTTGTTGGATCAACAACTGGCGTCTGCTAGCCACTGGCAAGTTTATCTGCCGGTGTTAATTGGCGCTTTTATCCTGATGGTGCCGCTGATGATCATCGCGATGCGCAAACAACAGGAAAAAGGTTATTTTTTATTCGCGATTGGCTTGCTGATTGTAAGTTTATTGTTAATGCTTAGTCAGCAGCAACTCAGTATCACTGTGGTCGCTTTGCTGCTGTTTTTTATTGGCTTTAACTATCTGGAAGCCAGTATGCCAGCGCTGGTATCGCGGATTGCACCGGCCGGGCAGAAAGGCACGGCAATGGGCATTTACGCCAGCGCGCAGTTTTTTGGCGCCTTCTTAGGTGGGGTGATCGGCGGTGCCATTTCGGGTGCTTATGGCGGTTGGAGTGTGTTTGCGGTCACAGCCGGAATTGGTTTAATATGGCTGCTGATCGCTCGGACCCTCGCAGTCCCCGCTCGAAGTCAGCGGCTGTCTTTCAGCCTCGTGGTGCCTGATGAAGCCACGGCCAAACAACAAGTCAGCTTGCTAAGCACCCTGACTGGGGTGTTAGAAGCGACCGTGGTGGTGGCTGAACAGCGCTGTTATTTAAAAGTCGCACCTGGTCCCTTTGACCTGCAGCAGGTGCAGGAACAACTGGCGGCAGCGAGCAGTACAAACCGCAAGCATTAAGTTAATTTAACACGGGGCTGGTGAGGCTGGCGGGCGCAGACCGCGCTCATCATCGATACCGATGCGAACGTTCATTAATAAAAGGTAAATCAGCAATGGCAACTACTATCACCGGCAAGTTAAACAAAGCCGCAACCCAATTTCAGGCTGGCGAATCGACCGGTTTTGGTTTGCGAGTAGGCGTGAAATACTATGATCGTGAATCAAAAATGGA
>Ga0209599_10001438_pt1 | contig 11337 bp, 7 predicted proteins | sample Shrwel_input2_FT_FD_187534 | JGI IMG/M metagenome (GOLD analysis project Ga0209599, IMG submission 187534) | Subsurface microbial communities from deep shales in Ohio, USA - Utica-3 well 1 S input2 FT (SPAdes) (version 2) ... | reverse complement strand
CTGCCGGGGTGAGCAGCTTGACCTGGCCGGTGCTGGCATCAATCGAGAACGACGCGGCATCGGTGCCGGTCAGCGCGTAGCTGAGGGTGTCGCTTTCCGGGTCGGTGGCGGTAATGGTGTAAACCACGGTGCTGGTGGCGGTGTTTTCCGCCACGCTGGCGCTGGTGCCGCTGGTGAGGGTGGGCGCGACACTGGCGGGCGCGGTGGCAAGCTTGATTTCAGCAAACGTGCTGTTATTGCTGATTTGAAATGCCTGAGACGCGGGCGTATCGGTAAACGTGATGACAAGATCCGTTCCGCCGCCAAATGTGCCGTTCTTGTCGTAATCCACCGTCAGCGTTTTGGCGCTGTTGTCGTATTGCAGGTGGCTTGCGCTCAGCGCTTGCGCCGCGCCGCCGGTCACCCGGATGATATCGGTCATATCAAAGGTGGCGCTGCTAATGGTATCGCCGTTCGGATCGAGGAAGATGTCGATGCCAGCGCCGCCGTCGAGCGTGTCGGCACCCAGGCCGCCGATCAGGGTGTCGTTGCCGTCGCCGCCTTCCACGCTGTCGTCGCCATCCCCTGCCGTCAGACTGTCGTTACCCGCGCCACCTGACAGGGTGTCGTTGCCTGTACCGCCCAGCAAGGTATCGTTGTCGGCCTCGCCAAACAGGCTGTCATCCTGGTCGCCGCCGTTGAGCGAATCGCTGCCATTGCCCCCATACACGGTGTCATTGCCATCCGCGCCAAGCACACTGTCGTTGCCGTTGTCGCCATACACGATGTCATGGCCGGCTTCTCCTCTCATGGAGTCGTTGCCCTCGCCGCCAACCAGGCTATCATCGCCCGCGCCGCCGTAAAGGCTGTCCCCACCCAGCCCCCCTTGCAGGGTATCGTTGTTGCCGCTGCCGATCAGCATATCCACCAGATCCCCCCCCATGAAGCTGACCGATGACGACTCACCGGTCCAGGCCATGCCTACCCCGTGCGTCGTGGTGGACAGCGCAATGTTGGAGGTGTCAAGCAGGGTGGCTGCCGCGCCGCCGTTTACGGCAGCATTGATGATTTCCCAAGTGCTGCCGTTGAGCTGGACGGTTGCCGTGACGGCACCATTTCCTATTGCGTCGAGTGCGGCAAACCCACCCGAATTGACGCGGACACTGGAGTAACCGCTGGTGAAGTTGCCCACTTTGTATGAAAATTGCATGAACGTCTCCTGAATGAATAACTCGGCACGCCGCGCGGAGACAATCAGCCGTGCTTGTGCAGCGTGAGGTGGATGGGGCTCAGTCAGTGCCTGAGGGGGCAGGCAGGACTCACTGCATGACCATTTGGCGGGACGGTTGTGTGCCGGTCATGAATGCTGTAATCAGTGTTATGCTTTTAGATTAATTGATTGGTATTTCTGCATCCAACCCAGCTGAATATTCCAATTTGGTATGTTGAATAACTTTCTTGCCAAGGGGTCTCGTCTTGCGCACAGGAAAACTACGAAATTAATATTTCGTGTTTTCATGAATGAACGCAAGAAATAAAACCGACAATGTTTCTATACCAGTCATTTTGCGCCGATGCAACACACCATCCCTGAGCTGGGACGCAGTAAAGCAAATCGGTCGACAAAAGTCGACCGAAATGGAGAAATGGAAGCTGAGGAATATTTTGCAGCAAAAGGCTATCTGTCACAAGCCTGATAGGGACATTAAAAATGGGCGGCAGTGAGCGACTCGCCGCAGGAAAAGCTTCCTGGCAGCAATGTTTTGAGGAAACACTGAAAAAATCGTCATTCCCGCGAAGACTGAAATGCAGGATATTGATTTTGCTGGGGTTTTTTTATAAAAAAGGGATTTTCTGAATAAATCAGCGCATCCCTAAAAACAGTTGCCCCGGCTCAGGGCCGGGGTTCAGGTACTTGATTTTTTTGATTTTTGTTTTGAAAACGCCAGTTTTTTAAATCAATCAGCGCATGCCCAATACTGGCGTGTGCGGGTCAATGCTGACTGGCGCGATCAAACTCGATCAGCGCGTAGGCCGAGTGATTGTGAATCGATTCAAAGTTTTCGCTTTCCACCACATACCCGTCAATGCGCGGGTCGGCAGTCAGCGCGGCGGCCACGTCACGCACCAGGTCTTCGACAAACTTGGGGTTGTCGTAGGCGCGTTCGGTGACATATTTTTCGTCCGGGCGCTTGAGCAGGCCGTACAGCTCGCAGGAGGCCTGACGTTCGGCAATATCAATCAGTTCTTCAATCCACATATGCGCCTGGGTGCGCACGGTGAGGGTGATATGCGAGCGCTGGTTATGTGCGCCGCGTTCGGAGATTTTTTTCGAGCACGGGCACAGGCTGGTGACGGGCACCAGCACCTTCAGGGTGAAGTAATACTGGCCGTTTTTCAGCTCGCCAATAAAGGTCACATCGTAGTCGAGCAGGCTTTTCACCCCTGACACCGGTGCAGTTTTATTGACAAAGTACGGAAAGCGCATTTCCAGATAGCCCGACTCGGCATCCAGCCGCTCGACCATCTGCCGGGCAATCTGCTCAAACGAACGGGCGGAAATTTCCCGCTCATGGCTGTTGAGAATCTCAACAAACCGCGACATATGCGTGCCCTTGAACTGGTGTGGCAGATACACATACATGTCGAACAGCCCGATGCTGTGCTGCACGCCGCCACTGCGGTCGGCCACCTGCACCGGGTGGCGGATCGACTTGATCCCCACCTTGTTGATGGCGATATTGCGCAGGTCGGCGGAGGACTGCACGTCGGGAATAAGGATAGAGTCAGTCATTGGAAAGAGTCAGTGTCCAGTGGGGAGTACCAGCCCAGTATACCGGCGGCTAATAGTTGAGTAAAGCAGTCGGCTTTTGGTTGGGCAATGACTGCGGAATGACTGTGGTATGTTGACATCATCACGCTCCCGCACCGTCGCTGAGCTACCCGGCCTCCCCATCGCGCCACGACGCCCAGGTGGTGGCCAGCATGATCACCGCCCCGCCCAGCAGCATCTGCCCGCTGGGCACGTCGGCAAACAGCAGCCAGGCAAACAGCATGCCGTACACCGGCTCCAGCGCGGTCACCACCGCCACCCGCTGCGCCGACAGGCGGCGCAGGCTGAGCAGGAACAGCGCATGCGCCAGCGCGGTGAACACCACCCCGAGCAGCGCCAGGCCCAGCCAGTCGTGACGGTTCAGACCCGGCAGCTCCGGCCAGGCCATCGGCAGCAGCCATAGCGCGGCAGCGGTGTTTTGCCAGCCCGCCGTGCGCAAGGGGTCATGCCCGGCAGCCTGACGATTCAGCAGCACCAGCACGGCAAACAACAGTGCCGACAGCGCGCCCCACAGCACCCCCAGCCGCACGGCGCTGCCGCCGGCATCCAGCGGGGTGACCAGCACCAGGCCCAGGCTGACCAGCGCCACCATGCCCAGCGACTGCGCCGACGGCCAGCATCGTTGGCGCAGGCTGTCCAGCACCACCACGCACGCGGGAAATGCGGCAAACCCCAGCAGGCCCGCCGCCACGCCGCCCACCTGAATGGCCTGAAAGAATGTCACCCAGTGCAGCGCCAGACAGCCGCCGGCCTGCGCCGCCCAGCGCCAGTCCAGCGCTGAGGCCGCCGGACGACGCAGCCAGCGCAGGCACAGCGCCAGCGCGATGGCGGCAAACAGGGTACGACCAAACACCATCATCCAGGGCGACACACTGAGCCAGCGGCCAAACAGCCCGGCACCGCCAAACAGCAGCACGGTCAGGTGCAGGCTGGCCAGGGACCAACGCTGACTCATGCCGCAGCCAGCAGGTCTTGACGGCTGAGCAGGAACACAAAGCCATCGCCGCTGGCGGTGGCCAGCCAGGTAAACGGCAGCTGCGGGAAGGCGGCTTCCAGTTCGTCGCGGTTATGGCCGATTTCCACCACCAGCACGCCGTGTTCGCTGAGAAAGGCCGGCGCGCAGCGCAAAATCTCGCGAGTGGCGTCCAGCCCATCCTCGCCCGAGCCCAGTGCCAGCTCGGGTTCGTGGCGGTATTCGTCGGGCAGTTCGGCCACCGATGGGGCATTGACGTAGGGCGGGTTGCTGATGATCAGGTCGTATTCCTGCCCGGCCAGCGCGGCAAACAGATCGGACTGAATCAGCGTGATGCGCTCCTGCAGGCCGTAGTCGGCCACATTGATGGCGGCTACCGCCAGCGCATCTGCCGACAGATCGACGGCATCCACTTCGGCATCCGGATAGGCATCGGCCAGCAGAATGGCCAGGCAGCCAGAGCCGGTGCACATGTCCAGCGCGCGATGCACCAGCTCGGGGTATTCGATCCACGGTGCCAGCGCTTCGGGCAGCAGTTCGGCAATAAACGAGCGCGGCACAATCACCCGCTCATCAACAAAAAAGCGATAGTCGCCCAGCCAGGCTTCCTGGGTCAGGTAGGCGGCAGGCAGGCGCAGGTTGGCGCGGCGGGCCAGCACGTCGAGCACCTGCTCCACTTCATCGCTGACCAGCCGGGCATCCAGAAACGGCTCCAGCCGGTCCAGCGGCAGTTTCAGGGTGTGCAGAATCAGGTAGGCGGCTTCGTCGTAGGCGTTGTCGCTGCCGTGGCCAAAGCTCAGGCCGGCTTCGGTAAAGCGGCTGACGGCAAAGCGCAGCAGGTCGCGCACGGTGTGCAGCTGGGTAGCGGCTTGGTCAAACATGGGCATCTCACACATCACAAAAAAAGGCGGCCACAGGCGGGCCGCCAGGGCTGTCAGCGCACTTGGGCGCTGGCCGGGTTAAAAGGGCAGTTCGGCGTCGGTTTCGGCAGAAATCACCCGGCGGAAATCATTCTGGATGCGGGTCAGCGCCTCGGTGCTGTCGGCTTCAAAGCGCAGCACGATCACTGGCGTGGTGTTGGAAGCGCGCGCCAGGCCAAAGCCATCCGGGTATTCCACCCGCAGGCCATCGATGGTGATGATTTCGCTGGCACCTTCAAAGCGGGCGTTGGCCTGCAGACGGTCGATCAGCGCGTAATGCTCGCCTTCCTTCATCTTGATGTTCAGTTCCGGGGTGGATACCGAATTAGGCAGCGCATTGAGCACGGCGCTGGGGTCGTCCACCTGGGAGAGAATTTCCAGCAGGCGCGCGCCCGCATACAGGCCATCGTCAAAGCCGTACCAGCGTTCCTTGAAGAACACATGGCCGCTCATCTCGCCGGCCAGCGCCGCGCCGGTTTCTTTCATTTTGGCCTTGATGAAGCTGTGGCCAGTGCGCGCCATGATTGGCTCGCCGCCCAGGTCGCGAATCCACGGCGCCAGATTGCGGGTGGACTTCACGTCGTAGATGATCTTGGCCCCAGGGTTGCGCGACAGCACATCGCCGGCAAACAGCATCAGCTGGCGGTCCGGGTAGATGATCTGGCCGTCTTTGGTGACCACGCCCAGCCGGTCGCCGTCGCCGTCAAACGCCAGGCCCAGCTCGGCGTCGGTGTGCGCCAGCGCCTGGATCACGTCCTGCAGGTTGGCTGGCTGCGATGGGTCGGGATGATGGTTGGGGAAATTGCCGTCCACGTCGCAAAACAGCTCGCGCACCCGGCAGCCCATGCGCCGGTACAGCTTGGGGGCAAAGTCGCCCGGCACACCGTTGCCGCAGTCCACCACAATATTCATGGGCCGGGCCAGTTTCACCTCGCCGACAATGCGCTGCAGATAGGCTTCGGCAATCTCGTGTTCACGGTAACTGCCCGCGCCTTCGCTCAGATTGCCGGTTTCCAGCCGCTGATAAAGCTGCTGAATGGCCTCGCCAGCCAGCGTTTCGCCGGCCAGCATCATTTTCAGGCCATTGTATTCCGGCGGATTATGGCTGCCAGTGACCATCACCCCGGACAGGGTGCCCAGTTCATACGCGGCAAAGTACAGCATGGGCGTGGCCACCCGGCCCACGTCAATCACATCCACCCCGGCCTGGCGCAGGCCGGCGGCCAGCGCATCGGACAACTCCGGCCCGGACAGGCGGCCATCGCGGCCAATGCACACCGCCTTCACCTCACGCGCCCGCGCCTCGCTGCCAATCGCCTGGCCAATCGCCTGGGCAATGGCCGGGGTCAGCGTTTTACCAACAATCCCACGAATATCGTAGGCCTTGAAAATTTCCTTGGGGAATTTGCTCATGATGGCTTCAGTACCGGCAGCCGACCGGCACACTGGCGCGGCTGCATTGCAAGGGGTGGAGGGGAGAACCATTGAAAGACATTTGGAAAGACACTGGGCGGGGATTTTACAGGCAAGGCGTGCAGGCGGGTAGCAGGGTCATCGGAGATGCCCGAAAAGCCAGTGTCTGACAAGCGCAGCCAGCGCAGGTACCATAGCGCGGTGGATCGCCCTGTCCGTCCTTTGCCCCTGAACCCGGCCCTGGCTTACCCTACCCTACCCAAAGGAGCTGTATCTTGATCTTGTCTGTTTTTCGCCGGTTGCCGCGCCTGATGACGGCGCTGGCTGTGCTGTGGCTAGCCGCGTGTGCCAGTTGGTGGAGCGCCAGTGGCCCCAGCCTGATTCAGGGTCAGATTACCCTGGCACCGGCATCGGCCATGGTACCTGCTGCCGTGGTGGTGCAGCTGATTGACCGCAGTCAGCCTAACATGCCGGTGATTCTGGCCGAACAAACACTGGTGCGCCCGCGTGGTTTTCCGCTGGCATTCAGCCTGCCGGTGATTGATGCATCACGGTTGCCAGCCACTGGCCAGTACCAGGTGGAAGCACGGCTGTATGATGAGCAGGGCGAACGCGGCCATAGCCCGGCGCTGAACTGGCAACCGGCAGTCAGCACTGCGCCGCTGGCATTGAATATTGTGATATCCCGGCCATAATCCGGCAAAAGCTTGACTTTTCTGCTTGCGGGCTTTACCGACAATGATAACAATAGCCGGCAGGATACACAGCGCAAGGTATGGGTCTGTGTATCAAGATGAATATAAAGGAGCTTTTGTCATGCACACGATGCTTATGTCGTGCATGCGCTGGTGCTGTGGCGTGGTGTTGTGTGTGTACGCCGCACTGAGCATGGCCAGTGATATGCCGTTTCGAATCGGCGTGGCGCCCCATACCAGCGCCCGCCTGATTTTGCAGCAATACCAGCCACTGCGCGCCAGCCTGGAGAAGGGCCTGGGCCGGCCAGTGGAAATTGCCACCGCGTCTGATTTTACTGATTTTGCCCGCCGGGGCTTGCGCGGTGAATTCGATATGGTGATCACCACTGGCCATCAGGCGCTGCTGTTGCGCGACGATGCGCGTTATATTCCATTGCTGACCTATCGTGCGGCATTTCAGGCGGTGGTGGTGGGCCTGCCCAGCCTGCCGCAGGGCAATGTGGCCAGCCATGTGCAGGGCAAAACCGTATTGGGGCTGAGCCCGTCTTCGCTGGTCACGCTATGGGGCATTCACTGGCTGGAACAAAATAAAATCCGCCCGCAACGCATGCAGTTCATCAGCGCGGCAGACAGCATGGCCCAGCTGGTGATTCAGCAGGATGCGGTGGTGGGCTTCATGTCGCAGGCCAATTACGAAAAACTCGGTGCCGATATCCGCGCCCAACTGCGCGTGGTGGCCCGCAGCCCGGAAATGGCCGGGCGGATTTACCTGCTGCATTCCCGCCAGCACAGCCGCTTGCCCCAGATGCAGCGGCTGCTGGCCCAGTTTGCCCAAAGCCCGGAAGGGTTGCAGTATTTTCAGGAAAACAAGCTCGACGGTTATCGCGCAATCAAACCCGGCGAGCTTGAGGTCATGCGGCCTTATGCGGAGGAAGTCCGCCGCACGCTGACCACTTCATCTGCGCACTAGGATATGGCATGCATCTTGTAAAAACGGTTCGGGGACGGTTGCTGCTGGCAGCCTTGCTGGTTGAAGCGCTGATGCTGGCGCTGCTGATCGGCAACAGCGTGCGACTGCTGTACGACAGCCTGTCGGAACAGGCCCAGCGGCACGCCGAGCAGATGTCCCCGATCCTGAATGCCGCACTGATGGCCCCGCTGGCCCAGCGCGACTACGCTACCGTGCGCGCCATTCTGGACGAAAGCCGTGGCAAGAATGGCATCACCTACCTGGCGGTCAGCGACTCACGCGGGGTAACGGTGGCGCGCAGCGGCTGGCCTGCCGCCACCCCGCTGCCGCAGCCTGACGCAGTGTTCACCCTGAATGACAAGGATGAAGGCGGCGCGCGCTATGATGTGGACATGCCCATTACCCTGTACGGGCAAAAACTCGGCTCGCTGCGTTTTGGCCTGGATCTGAGCCATATTGTCGCCGCCCGCGAATCACTGGTCAGCCAGGGCATCCTGATTGCACTGGGGGAAATCATGCTGTCAGCCGGGCTGCTCACCCTGCTGGGCCTGTACCTGACCCGCCAGTTGTCCGAGCTGACCCACGCCAGTGAAGCGGTGGCCAGAGGCCAGCTGGCCTCGCGGCTGGTGACCGAAGGCGACGATGAAATTGGCCGGCTGGGCCGCGCCTTCAACGCCATGTCGCGGGCCATTCGCGACCGGCTGGATGCGTTGCACGCCAGCGAACAACGGCTGAATCTGGCACTGGATGGCGGTGAGCTGGGGCTGTGGGATACCGATTTCCGCACGGGCAAGATTTCGGTCAACGCCCGTTGCGCTGCCATGCTGGGCGAGACGCCCGGCCAGTTTACCCCGGATGTGGTCAGCTGGCAGATGCGGGCGCATCCGGAAGACGCCCACAGCTTGCGCTATACCGCGATTGAGCATGTCAAAGGCCATAGCGCAATGTTTGAGTGCGAATTCCGCGTGCGTCACGCCGCTGGCCATTGGGTCTGGCTGCTCAGCCGGGGCAAGGTGGTAGAGCGCAACCAGCAGGCCCGTGCGGTGCGCATGATCGGCACCCTGCTTGACATCACCGAGCGCAAGGCCACCGAGGCGCGGCTGCGCCTGCTGGCCAGTGTGTTCCGTTATGCTCAGGAAGGCATCATGATTACCGATGCCGACGGACTGATTCTGGAAGTCAACCGCGCCTACCACGACATCACCGGCTATTCCCGCTCGGCGGTGGTGGGCCAGCCTTCTGACCTGCTGCATGTAGACGGCGGTGCTGACGTGGAAATTCGCGGCAGCATGCGCAAGGCGCTCAGCGACCACGGCCACTGGAGTGGCGAAATCGTCAATCGCCGCGCCACTGGCGAGCTGTTTCACGAGCACCTGAGCCTGACCATGGTGCAGGACAATAACGGCAAGGTGCTGCACTACATCGGTATATTCACCGATATTTCCCAGGTCAAGGCCCAGCAGGAAAAACTCGAACGCCTGGCCCGCTACGACATGCTGACCAGCCTGCCCAACCGCACCCTGCTGGCCGACCGGCTGAATACCGCCATCAGCCTGTCGCGACGCACCGGCGACAAAACCGGCGTGGCGCTGATCGACCTGGACGGCTTCAAGGCCATCAACGACGCCTACGGCCACGAAACCGGCGATCTGGTGCTCAAGGAAGTGGCACTGCGCCTGACCCGGCATATCCGCGAAACGGATACCGCAGCCCGGCTGGGCGGCGACGAATTCGTGCTGGTGCTCACCGGCCTGCAGCCAGGCAATGAAGTGCCCGTGCTGGACAAAATACTCACGGTCCTGGCAGAACCCTATGTGCTGGAACGCTTTGGCGTGGCAGCCAATCTGTCGGCCAGCATTGGCCTGACGATGTACCCGGACGACAGCGCCGACGCCGACGCGCTGCTGCGCCACGCCGACCAGGCCATGTACGCCGCCAAGCAGCAGGGGCGCAACCGCTGGCACGCCTTCGACCCGGACGTTGATCGCCATGTGCGTGCCCGGTTTGAAAGCCGCGAACGGGTGTCGGAAGCGCTGCTTAATCACGAACTGGTGCTGTACTACCAGCCCCAGGTGGAGCTGAGCAGCGGCAAGGTAACTGGCGTGGAAGCACTGCTGCGCTGGCAGCATCCGGTGCGCGGCCTGGTGTCGCCGGGTGAATTCCTGCCGCTGATTGAAGGCAGTGAATTTGAAGTGGCGCTGTCGCGCTGGGTGATCCGCAGCGTGGTGGAACAGCTGCACTGCTGGAACCAGCAAGGCATCAGCCTGCATATCAGCGCCAATGTGCCGGGCCAGCACCTGCAGTCGCCAGAGTTTGTGTCCCAGCTGGAAGGTTTGTTCAAGCTGTATCCGGACGTGCCACGCGAGCGGCTGGAGCTGGAAATCCTGGAAACCGTGGCGCTGGGCGATATGGACGGTGTGTCGTACAAGATGGACGCCTGCCGGGCGCTGGGGGTGCGTTTTGCCCTGGACGACTTTGGCACCGGCTATGCCTCGCTGGAATACCTGCGCCGGCTGCCTGCCGACGTGATCAAGATCGACCGCACCTTTGTCCGCGACATGCTCGACGATGTTAACGATCTGGCCATTGTCGAAGGCATCATCGCCCTGTCGCGCGCCTTCCACCGCCAGGTGGTGGCCGAAGGGGTGGAGTCGTCCGCCCATTACCAGCGCCTGCTGGAACTGGGTTGCGCGGTTGGCCAGGGCTACTGCATCGCCCGTCCGATGCCGGTGGAAGATGTCGTCAGCTGGATGAGCAACTGGCGACCTGACCGCATGGACAACCTGCTGCACCGGGAAGAGCTGGAAGTTTGACCCGGTGCACGGCAAGCCCCGCCGTTCAGGGTGGGGAAGGATGGCGCGGACGGCGTAGCCGTCCTTGCCGTCGATGGGGGTGGGCTGTATAAAATACCAGTATGCAACGCCTTCAAGCCTACAAATACGAATTGCGGCCAGACGGCCAGCAAGAGCGGCAAATGCGCCGCTTCGCTGGCTCGTGCCGGTTCGTCTTCAACAAGGCGCTGGCGTTGCAGAAGGCGCGCTACGAGCGTGGAGAGAAGAAACTGGGCTATGCGGGCCTGTGCAAGCGGCTCACCGAGTGGCGCAACAGCACAGAAACGGCATGGCTGGCTGAGGCACCGGTTCATCCCTTGCAGCAGACGCTCAAGGATTTGGAGCGGGCCTACAGCAACATCGGCAATGCCCGCCGGGACTACCTGCACAAGGCCACGACCACGATCAGCCAAAACCACGCGATGGTGTGTATCGAGGACTTGCAGGTGAGGAACATGTCCAAATCGTCGGCAGGCAGCCCCGAAACACCGGGGAAGCAGGTTCGGGCCAAGTCCGGCCTGAACAAGTCCATCCTCGATCAAGGATGGGCCGAGTTCCGCCGCCAACTGGACTACAAGCTGGCGTGGAACGGCGGGCATCTCATCGCCGTGCCGGCGCAGAACACCAGCCGCACCTGTCCGTGCTGCGGCCATGTGTCGGCGGACAACCGCCAGACGCAAGCCCGGTTCCAGTGTGTTGAATGCAGTTTCGAGGAAAACGCCG
>Ga0209599_10001435_pt1 | contig 11350 bp, 7 predicted proteins | sample Shrwel_input2_FT_FD_187534 | JGI IMG/M metagenome (GOLD analysis project Ga0209599, IMG submission 187534) | Subsurface microbial communities from deep shales in Ohio, USA - Utica-3 well 1 S input2 FT (SPAdes) (version 2) ... | reverse complement strand
GGCATCAAAAAAATGGAATATGCCCATTCGCGATTGGCGTACTGCCATGAGTCGCTTTCTGATTGAATTTGAAGACCGTTTAGGAAACTTCATGTAAACGCGTTTACACAAAATTATTTACAGGCTCTTCTAAACTAATAATTGCATTTCTAATTCTTTCCAATGCCTTCATAATCGTTTTCCGTGGTGCACCTAAATTCATCCGCATAAAGCCACTCCCTTCCGCACCAAAAACCGTACCTGCACTCATGCCAACTTTGGCTTTATACAAGAAAAAATCAGTTAATTGAGCATCAGTCATCCCTAATGCACGGCAGTCTAACCATAATAAATATGTTCCTTCAGCCCTTAACGCGGTAATGCCTTGTAGGTTCTCATGGATATAGGCAATAGCAATATCATGTGTTTCTTTGAGGTAAGCCATCAGTGAGTCTTTCCAATCTCCACCCAAGCGATATGCCGTCTCAAATGCAGCAATACTAAACGGATTGCTCGCACTCAAATGTAGGCTATTGAAAACACGCTGCATCGTATTTCGGTCAGCAGTATTAGGAATAATAAGACTAGATAAGCCTAAACCCGGAATGTTAAAGGTTTTGCTCGGCGCAACCGCCGTAATATTACGATCATCTGCTTGAGCAAGTGTTGCCAGTGGGATGTGTTGATAATCGGAGTAAACCAAATCCGCATGAATTTCATCCGATAACACCACAAGATGATATTGACGCGCAATGCGTAAAATTTCTAATTGTTCTTCTTTAGTCCAGACACGACCAACAGGATTATGTGGTGAGCATAATAATAAGAGTTTTGCGCCATCTGCTGCACATTGTTCTAAATGTTCAAAATCAATGGTGTAGCGGCCATCTGTTAACACTAATGGGTTTTCAATGAGTCGTCGTCCGTTAGTAGTCACGGCACTAAAAAAAGGAAAATAAACAGGTGGTTGAATAATCACGCCTTCGCCTTCCGCAGCAAAAGCTAAAACAGCGGCATACAGCGAGGGGACAACCCCTGAACTCATGACAATCCATTCGCGTTCAATTGCCCAATTGTGGCGAGTTTGCATCCATGTTGTTAGGGCTTCAAATAAACTATCAGGGTATAAAGTATAGCCATAAATAGGATGTTGGGCGCGTTCGACTAATGCCTGAGTCACTACGTCGGGTGAGGCGAAGTCCATATCGGCGACCCACAATGGAATCACATCATTCGTGCCAAAATAGCCCTGACGGCCATCGTATTTAACACTGTTAGTGTGTTCGCGGCTAATCTCTTGGTCAAAGTTAAAACTCAACGGATACGCTCCCATAAGGTTACTTCCGATAGGGAATGTTGGTATTTGCGTCGGGTTTCGCGGATCACAAAAGGCACATCTTGTGGCTCTTGCATTAAAAGGAAGTGCGAACTCAAGATATTTTTCAGTCCGTCTAACGTGGTGTAGCTTTCGCCATCTTTCTTGAAACCACCTAACCAGTTTTCGGGGCGAGTATGTTCTTCTAGCCATGTATAGGGTGAAGTAATCATTAAGACGCCACCGATATTGAGGCGTTGATGTACTTCTGCTAAAAACTCTGTGGGTTGATACAGTCGATCAATTAAGTTTGCTGCCACAATCAAATCGAAGCCTGTAAATTGTGCTTTTAAATTGCAGGCATCCCCTTGAAAAAACTCTACTTTTGTACGGATTCCATCTAAGCCTAAGTCATTCAGTTGGCGTGTTTTATACGAAACTAAGCTGCCTTCATCCAGTAAGGTATAACGTATTGCGCCTTGTTCGCGTAGTTGTACGCCCAAGTTAATAAAGCGTGCAGAGAAATCAATGCCTGTGACGTGTTGAAAGTGTTTGGCTAGCTCAAAACTGGCACGTCCTGTCGCGCAACCTAAATCTAAGGCTTTAACGGCAGGTTTGTTGGCCATTGCGTGAATGGCAATGGTCGCTAAGGCTTTGGGAAAGTTGGCTACGCCGTAGTATTCATCACCATAATGAAACTCTGCATACTCAGACAGTTGTTTGTCGCTTTCGTAAAAGACGTTTTCGTTGTTGGGCGCGGTATCAGTCATGACGTAGCGAAATCCTGCGTGTTGGAAAAAGTGTTTGCGGAAGGCATAACGTGCTGATTTTAGGGTTTCATTGCCGCAGGAAATCCATGAGCCGCCTTTAATAAGATTATGTCGGCCATCAAATGTCGGTGTAGTGAAATCATCATAAAGAGGATGAACGTCAAAACCTGCAAAGGGGTAAGTCGGTGTTTCTGTCCATTGCCAAACATTACCGACAACATCGTATAACTCGCCGTGTTGAAACTGTGAGACAGGGCAGGGTGAGGCAAAGTGATCTAAATGAAGATTGGCATTTGCGGCATGCGTGAGTGGTACTTCGTCGAGCTTAGCAACGTCATATAGTCTATACCATTCGTCTTCGGTGGGGAGGCGGATAGATTTGCCTGTTGATTGTGTTTTCCATTGGCAAAAAGCTTTGGCTTCGTGATAGTTGACTTCGACTGGCCAACTCCACGGCATGGCGACTTCTTCGGTCATTAGGCGTAAAAACCATTGTTGGTCTTTTAACAGCCAAAATGTCGGATGTTGCGCTTGGCTATAGTTTTTCCATGCTAAGCCTTCTGGTTGCCAAAAACACGCTTCTAGATAACCACCTGCTTCGACAAAGGCTAAAAACTCCTGATTACTGACTAAATAACGGCTACTGTGAAATTCGGGGATATGGGCGTGATGTTCGCCAAATTCGTTATCCCAACCATAATAGGCATCGGATTTTTCTTTTTGTAAGCTGACTTGTCCTGCGGGAATACTGACTAAATCATTGATAGGCGCGTTACCATATTGTTGTTGGCAAATTGGCCATGCAGGGTGAGGTTTAACGAAGTGCAAGGCGTGTTGGCGAATTAACACCGTTGAGGTTTCTAAATGAATACGTTCGTGTTCAATACCCATAATAATTGGCCACCACGGATGATCCCAATCAATCGCGGATGTCAGTGGCGTATGACTGATAATATTATCGACGACAACACGTACTTGTTGGCGATAGTCTTTTACGGCTTGTACCGTTGGCCATTGATAGTGGTTGTCGCTGAGGTCGTCCCAGCTCATTTCATCAACACCCACCGCAAACATGGATTCAAAAGCGGGGTTAATTCGTTCTTTGATTAATCCTGCGAGTAACAGTTTGTTGATAAAGAAAGTAGCGGTATGGCCGAGGTAAAAGATGAGAGGGTGACGCAAGGCAATCGGTTTTTTGTAATAAGCCTCGTCACAAGCTAACGTCTCAAAGAGTTGCTCATAACGATTGAAGGTGCTGTGGAAATAGTGATGAATCGTCTCGCGCAGTTGTTCGCTATTCGAGATATTCAACTGAGGGGTGCGTTGAAAAAGAGTCACTCGTCAGAGATCCTGTTTTTTATGAAAGTTACCACTAATTTAACAAAACTAAGGTGAGATACAAGGAACATTCGCACGACAAAAACAAAGAACTGGGAGATGGTCATTGTTACCCATTGTCGGTGTGGTGTTACCTAGAATACACAGTTGTTACTTAACTTCACAGTTCTGTTACCTAGACAGTGACTAGATGTTACTAAGGTTGAGGTGTGTAGTGGTAACACATTTAGGCGATATTTTTAAGTCATTGTTTTATTTGAATATTAAATAATTTTGAAAGTTGGCACGCCGTGTGCAATATGTATTGTGCGTAGCAAATAAAAATCATAAGCACGCAGATAACTAAAACAACAGATAATAACAACAAGTGGTACTAAGTAGCTTGTGCAATGTCAGGAAGACAACATCGGACAAGCGTCTTGTGAGAAGTGGCAAAAAACAATAATAAATGTTGGCCACCGAAAGTAGGAAACACTGACGAAAAATAATAAGATGCGTCAGGCGAACTAAAACAAGAAGAACGCAGTAACAACAATAATAAAATGTAAGTAAGTGCACGCGGGAGCTTAGGCTCCCGCGCTCCTTCTTTAATTTCCTCGTTTATTTTCTCTCGTATTCTCAATAATCTTAGTTTCTGTCTGTAGCATTTCCATGCGTTATTTTTATCTTGACGCGTCATTCCCTCGTCACAAGACGAGGGGGATTGAGACTTAGAGACTATTGTGCGTTCTTTTTCACACTAAAGAAAATGGCATACATTGCAGGTAAGCTCAGTAAGGTTAATGCCGTCGCAACAATCAAACCACCCATAATAGCTACCGCCATTGGCCCCCAGAATGGGCTGCTCATCAGTGGAATCATCGCTAACACTGCCGCTGCCGCCGTTAAAATAATCGGACGGAAACGACGTACTGCCGATTCGACAACCGCAGTCCAACGCTCGACACCGTTGGCAATATCTTGTTCGATTTGGTCGATCAAAATCACCGAGTTGCGAATAATCATCCCATTTAGAGCAATAATTCCGAGCATGGCAACAAACCCCATCGGTTTACCAACGGCTAACATCATTAACGCTGCACCAATTACACCTAATGGTCCTGTTAAAAACACTAACAAAGCGCGGGGGAAACTGCGGAGTTGCAGCATCAACAAGGTGAAAATGATAAACAGCATTAACGGCACATTCGCAGAAATCGATGATGTGCCTTTTTGCGATTCGGCAACCGTACCTGCAATTTCAATACGATAACCAACATCCAGTTTGCTGCGTAAAGCGTCGATTTTGTCATTGATACGCAAGGCCACGGTCGCAGGTTGAATGCCATCCGCCACATCACCTTGAACAGTAATAGAAAACTTACGGTCTTGTCGCCACACTACACCATGCTCCCATTGCAAAGTGGTACGTGCGACTTGTGATAAGGGAATGGCTTGACCACTTGCTGTCGGTAGGTACGTGTTCGTTAGCGCGGTAATCGTGTCGCGTTCTTCTTTAGGTTGGCGTAACATAATCGGAATTTGCTCGTTATCTTCACGATATTGACCAATCGGCAAGCCTGATAAAATCGTTTGGCTGGCGGTTGCCATCGCTTCGGTCGTTACGCCTAATGCGCGAGCACGGTCTTGGTCAACATCTAAATGTAAGGATTTTACTTCTTCTGACCAATTGTCATTAATACCACGCATGGCGGGGTCGGCACGTACAATCGCTTTCACTTGATCGGCTAAAATACGCAGTTGTTGTGGATTATCACCAATCACCCGAAACATGACAGGATAAGGCACAGGTGGGCCATTCGGTAATAAGCGTGTGCGTGAGCGAATTTCGGGAAACTCTTCTTGTAGAATCGTCGGTAGTTTTTTACGGATTTGTTCCCGTGCTTCTAAGGATGGCGTAACCAACACTAATTGTGCGACGTTATTTTGTGGGAAAATTTGGTCGAGCGACAGATAAAAGCGCGGTACGCCTTGACCTACAAACGACGTGATTTCGCCCGCTTCGGGAATCTTTAATAAACGGTCTTCGACTTTTTTCACCAAAGCTTCAGTATTGGGCAAAGACGTACCTTCAGGTAGCCATAAATCCACCAGAATTTCAGGACGATTGGAGTCAGGGAAAAACTGTTTTTCGACCAGCTTCATGCCCATAATACCAATGCCTAGCGCACCAATAGTCGCGATTAAAGTAAGCCAACGATAATTCACGCACCAAGCCACCGTACGACGCACGGCGTTATAAAATGCGGAGTCAAATACTTCAATATGTTCGGCTGTGCCTTTAGGATGCTCTTTGAGTAAGCGATAGCCCAAAAACGGCACAAAATAAACCGAGACAAACCATGACACAATCAGTGCAGTAGAAGTAACAGCAAAAATCGCAAAGGTATATTCACCGACGGCGGAATTTGCCAAACCAATCGGTAAAAAACCCGTTGCCGTAATCAGTGTACCTGTAAGCATCGGCATTGCTGTTGTCGTATAAGCGTGAATACTGGCGGTGAGGCGGTCATAACCTTCTTCCAGCTTACGCACCGTCATTTCGACAACAATAATCGCGTCATCGACCAATAAACCGAGAGCAATAATCAGTGAGCCTAAAGAAATTTTATGTAAATCAATGCCCCAACGTTCCATAATTAAAAAAGTAATGGCTAATACTGTTGGAATGGATAAGCCGACGACTAAACCCGGCCTAAGGTCAATGCGCCACGGTTTGGTATGAATACCTAAGGCTAAAAAGCTCACCGCTAAAACAATGATTAACGCTTCGGCTAAGGTTTGAATAAATTCATGTACCGAACGGCTGACCGATTTTGGTTGGTCTTGAACTTGGGCTAACTCAATGCCCGCTGGCAGTGTTTCACGTAGTTTCTGACTGGCTAAGGCTAAGTCTTTACCCAGTGCGATAATGTCGCCACCCCGCGCCATAGAAATGCCTAAGGCAATCACTTCTTTGCCATTATGTCGTACTTTGGGTGCGGGTGGGTCTTGGTAGCCACGTTCAATATGAGCAATATCACCCAAATTAAAGTTACGATTATTAAAGCGTAACGGTAATTTTTTTAGGTCGTCAATGTTGTCAAATTGGCCTGTAATGCGGATTTGAATATCGTCGTTAGGCGTGCGTAACACACCTGCATATTCGACGGCATTTTGTTGATTGAGTGCGTTAATCACTTGGCGCATATCAATGCCCATCCGCGCCAGCTTCTTTTGTGACACTTCAACAAAAATCTGTTCTTTTTGTACGCCATATTGTTCGACTTTGGCGACATTCGGCACGCGTAATAATTCTTGACGCACTGCGTCGGCGTGGTCTTTTAATTCAGCATAAGAAAAACCATCGGCTGACAGCGCATAAATCACGCCAAAAACATCACCAAATTCATCGTTATAAAAAGGGCCTTGTACGCCTGCGGGTAAACGAGTTTTCATATCACCCGTTTTTTTGCGGATCGTGTACCAAATGTTGGCAATATCCGCAGGTGGGGCGGAGTCCTTCACTTCAATAAAAATTGTCGTTTCGCCTGCTTTAGAATAACTACGAATTTTGTCCATGTAGGGGACTTCTTGTAGTGTTTCTTCGAGCTTGTCAGTGACTTGTTCGGACATTTGTAATGCGGTAGCACCTGGCCAAAAAGCACGCACCACCATCACTCTAAACGTAAATGGTGGGTCTTCGTCTTGGCCTAATTGAAAGTAAGAGGCGACACCTGCTAACAATAAAACAATCAGTAAATAGACAGTGATGGCAGGGTTTTCAATAGCAATGCGCGATAGGTTGAATCGGCTAGAGTCTGGCATTTTCATGGGCGCATTCCTTATTGAGCAGCAACACTAACGGCCATGGGTTTGACCTGTTGGCCTTCATGCAAGACATGAACACCAGCGACGACAACTTGTTGGCCTGTCGTTAAACCTGTCACTAATACTTCATTGCCATCAATACCAATCACTTGAATAGCATTGCTTTTAATCAACTGAGTTTGTGGGTCAAAACGCCAAACGCTGGTTTGTTGTCCGTGACCCACCAGTGCGCTGGTCGGTAATTTGATGGCACTAGCTTGTTGATTGAGTGTCAAATGCAAAGTCGCCGATTGCCCTAAAGCAAAGGCATTATTGGCGGCTTGAATGGTATAACGAGCGCGGAAAGTTCGCGTCACAGGATCGGCAACGGCGGACAACTCCCGTAATTGGGCAGGATATTTGGCTTGTGGTTGCGCCCATAACGATACATCGGCTTTGGGTTCGCTTTTGGCTAATTGGCGACGATCTTCGGGGAACTCGACAACAATTTCGCGTGCGCCTTGTTGGGCAAGGGTAATAATGGGTTGTCCTGCACTGACGACCATGCCTGCATCGGCGTTTACTTGACTGACAACACCATCGGCATCGGCGCGTAAGATGGTATCTTCAATACGGTTACTGTCTAAAGAGACATTGCTTTCTAAACTTTTTAAACGGGCAGCGGCGGCGGCAACGGCGACGCGTTTACGGTCTAAATCCAGTTCAGAGACAAATTGATTGGTTTTAAGTTCTTGAAAGCGACGATATTCGGCTTGTGCTAAGGCTAAATCCGATTGTGCGGCGGTCACTTGCGAGCTGCTTGAAGATTTAGCAAGTTGATAATCACGCGGGTCTAATTCTGCTAAAGCTTGTCCACGTTTGACACTTTGCCCTGCCTCGACTAAACGGCGAACGATTTTGCCACTCACTCTAAAGCCCAAGGGCGATTCGACACGCGCTCGAATTTCACCTGCCAGTTCTAATTGTTGGGTACTGCTACTGGGCGTAATGGTCATGAGTTTGACAAAGCGCGGTTTTTCGGCAGCAATTGGTGGTTTTTCGCACGCGGTTAGGCTCACGCTTAGGCCAACTAAAAGGGAAACAAGGGTGAGTGGTGACTGCAAAAACGAGTTAGACATGGGATGTTGCTCCAAGTGTCGGTGCTAAGGGTGTTGAGCTAAAGCCATTGATCAGTAGGGTTGCCACTTCATCAATCAATGCGGCAGTGGTTTGTGGGCTTTGTAAATGCGGTGCGAGTTCGTCTTGTAAATGGGCGGGAATCACTAAAGAGCGTAAAAAGCCCAAAATTAATACATGACGCGCAACGGGTGAAATAGGCCGAAAATGTTCGTCGGCAACGGCTTGATTAAAAAGGTTATCTAATCGTGCTAAATACGGGCGCATATAGGTATTACGCAAATAATCGGCGCGTTCGTTGTTGATATCGCCTTCACGGAAAATAAACCCTAATGCTGCTGGACTAGCAACTAAATTTTTAATGGATAGTGGCAGGTTATGGCGTAGTGCTTCGGCTGGTTGATTGCTTTGTGCCAATGTTTCTAAGTCTGTCGTTAAGGTCGCCATCAGTGGCTTAATAAAATTATCGGCGGCTTCTTGCCATAATTGTTGTTTAGAGCCGAAATGATGATGCAACAAACTATCACTTACGCCGCATTGACTGGCAATTTGGCGCAAGGAAACACCTTCGTAACCGTGTTCGGCAAAGGCAATAAAAGCTTTTTCCACGATGTCTGGTCGTGAAATCACGTTCTCTTGGCAACGAGGACGACCCCGAAGGCGAGGGCATAAATTCATAGTCAGCTATTTAATTGGTCAGTTGGCCAATTAAATACCACGAACGAAGAATCTTGTCAGCTTTACAGTGTCAAGATTTTTGTAATAAAGGGGAAAGTGTGAACTGGTTGGCGATTTTTTCGGGGATGAATAATGATTTTTTTTGTAGGGGCGAAAAATCTTTCGCCCAATGTGGTTTCAAAAGAGGCTTAGCTTCGACTCCGCTCAGCCATCGTATAACGTTGCCTGAGCGGAGTCGAAGGGAACGTTTAACAAACGTCAACTGCCCCTCGTTAATTCACCTTAATCAAACTCACGTTCAACAAAATTCAATTCAGGGTTTTTGGCTTTTTTACCTGCGATTTTGAAGTTTTTGCCGAGCAGTAAACGACGCTGCCAGCGTTTTTCTAGCGTGAGAGTTTCAGACTCAGACTGCGTGACCATCGCGTTTAACACCCGTTTTGCCGCCAAGACAGCATCAGGCGAGCGCGCGGCAATTTCATTGGCTAAGGCTAAGGCTTTGGTCATTGGATCTTGGTCAACATGGCTGACTAATCCCAAGGCTTTGGCTTCTGTACCGCTGATGGCACGAGCCGTCATGGTGAGTTCTTTGGCGACATCTAAGCCCACTAAGCCGCGCAAGGTAACTGTTAATGCCATATCAGGCACTAAGCCCCAACGTGCTTCCATAATGGCTAATTGAGCATCGGGCGTAGTGATTCTAAAATCTGCACCTAATGCCAGTTGCATTCCTGCACCAAAACAATGGCCATGAATAGCAGCAATCACAGGCACAGGCAAATCACGCCAAATTAAAAACACCCGTTGAAATAAATTAGGGCCGGGGCGAGAGAGTTCCCACATCGCAGTCACAATGTTACGTGGACTTTGTAAATCACCAAGATCAATACCTGCGCTAAACGATGTGCCTTCACCTGTGAGAATCACTGCGCGTACTTCGCGTTGCTCTTGTAGTTCTTCACCAACTTTTAGTAATTCACGCAGCAAGGCAAAACTCATGGCATTGCGTTTTTCAGGGCGATTAAGCCGAACTTCAACGATATGATTAGGGTGATTGATCAATTGAATGAGGTTGGACATGGTGTGCTTTTCGTTGCTGTGAAAAACCCTATGCTAAACCATCTTAAAAAGTCCTTCTAGCCAAGAATAAGAAATATACGCTCTCTCTTTGAAAGTAGAGGTCAAGATGTTAAAAAGTCTCAAACAAGTTCATCATATCTTCTTCGGACAGTTTCACATCCTGTTCTTTATCGTGGCTAAGAATAGATTGTGCTAATAGTGCTTTATTTTTTTGCAAGGCTAAAATTTTTTCTTCAATACTGTGATTGGTAATCAGTTTATAGACAAACACAGGTTTATCTTGACCAATACGCCATGCACGGTCAGAGGCTTGGTCTTCTGCCGCAGGATTCCACCACGGGTCGTAATGAATCACGGTATCAGCGGCGGTCAGGTTAAGACCCACGCCGCCCGCTTTTAGGCTAATTAAAAATACAGGCACTTGCCCTGATTGAAAAGCGTTAATCACTTCTTCGCGCTTTTTGGTTTGTCCTGTGAGTTTAACAAAATCAATGCCTTGATTTTTTAGGTTGTCTTCAATCAGTTGTAACATACTAGTAAATTGCGAAAAAATGAGAATTTTTCGGCCTTCCTCTACCATTTCTGTCACCATCTCTAACAACTGCTCTAATTTGGCAGAGTTCGCTTTACTGGTAGAAATGTCTTCTAATTTCAATAAGCTGGGGTGACAGCACACTTGGCGTAATTTTAATAAAGCATCTAAAATTTGAATTTGACTCCGCTTAAAGCCTTTTTTAGCAATAATTTGGCGGATATTTTCTTGTACTGTGGCACGAACCGCTTCATAGAGCTTAGATTGCGCTTCGCTCATATCAATATTGACTTCGATGGTGGTTTTTGCCGGCAGTTCTTTGGCAACATCCACTTTTAAACGCCTCAACATAAAGGGTTTAATGCGATTAACCAGTTTTTCTCGAAGTTGATTATCACCTTGCTTTTCAATGGGATGTCGATACTTTTTATTAAACACGTCTTGGCTGGCTAAAAACCCTGGCATCAAAAAGTAAAATAATGACCATAGTTCGCCCAAGTGATTTTCCATCGGCGTACCTGTGAGGCATAAGCGATGGCTTGCATCGAGTTGACGTACCACTTGTGCGGCTTTGGCACGAGGATTTTTAATGTTTTGCGCTTCATCTAAAATTAACAGATGGTATTGATGTTTTTGTAAGATTTCTTCATCACGCGCCAATAGGGGATAAGTGCTTAACACAATATCGTACTGTGGAATGTTATCAAAATCGTGATGACGGTGTTGCCCTTG
>Ga0209599_10001432_pt1 | contig 11376 bp, 6 predicted proteins | sample Shrwel_input2_FT_FD_187534 | JGI IMG/M metagenome (GOLD analysis project Ga0209599, IMG submission 187534) | Subsurface microbial communities from deep shales in Ohio, USA - Utica-3 well 1 S input2 FT (SPAdes) (version 2) ... | reverse complement strand
TAATAATGGTGTTCCTATTGAAACAGTCAGTAAAATGCTTGGGCATACTAATGTTCGAATGACACAGCATTATGCGAAGATTCAAGATAGAAAAATTGCTGATGATATGGATTTACTTAAAAAGGTGTTGAAGAAGAAGACTAAAATTAAGGTCTGCGATTGACTTGATAATTTCAAATAGGAAATATTTTTTTGAATTGCTAATACACTAACGAGGCAGAAAGTTTATTGATTTTTTCAATAAACTTTTTTTGTTGGAAATTTAAGAAGTGTTGGTTTTGATGTTTAATGTATCTTTTGAAGCTTAATAGTATAAGTTGCTGCGGTTTTTCATTCTTGCTTATAAACTCTCCGAACTAAATTAGAAAATTAGAATTAATTTCACACCAAGGCAATAATAATATCGTTAGGATTTATTTTTTACTTCGATTTTCTTTATAAAATCATATTTTTTCTCTAAGATGGAATTTTCTGGCCAAAAATCCTTTGGGGAAGACCCTAATGCTTTTGCAATAAGGTTTAAATGGATGACATTATATTTAGCTTTTTTTGATGGAGCTTCTATTTGAGAAATAAAACCAATATTTTTACCTATTGAAAGAGAAAGTTCTTCCTGTGTAATACTTTTTGATTCTCTGATTTCTCTAACCTTTGAAATAATATATCTTTCTATTTCGTCTAATGAATCATTCATAATTCAAATTGAGTGAAAAAGCCTCTAAAAAATTATGTACTATAATACATAATTTATAAAATTTTCCTATATTTGTAAAATAAGTTACATAAATATAACTTTGCGATACTTCAAATAATTATAGAAGCTATTGCTTAGAAACTCGTATCAGGAAATCGCCAATTTTCAAAAGTGCAACGAGAGGATAAGTAAAGAAGCTCACGACCTAGGCGTGGGCTCACTTTCGGAATCTGTTGCAAGGTGTTTGGCGATACCTCTGATTCAGATGTTGATGTTAGTGAGCCTACGCCTAGATTTATTCCATGCTATTGGCTACTACATCCTAAGCCCGCTTTACACATAGAGTATCTTGATATTTACAATAGGGTGTACAACCTATTGCGGCTTACATAAGCTTACGACAGACACAATTTCATTCATATTTTCAGGCTTTCCGGTGCCTTTTGGTCACTGTAACTAACTATCCTTTTCATCCAAAAGGCACTCAGGAAAGTTTTTGTTTTCAAATACATGAATCCGGCAGTTGACTTCGACAGGCTCAGTCACCAGCCTTAGATAAGACTTAATTAATAAGATAAAAAATGAGATAAGACTTCGACAGGCTTAGCCTGACAATAAAAAAATGCCCCTTCCCATAAGTCGACTAAAACAATTGGAAGGAGCGATGATTATTGAATCGTTTAATTAAAAACATTACAAAACTATGAAAAAATCCTATAATTCTATAGGAAGTATTGGTGTTGTCTTTATGCTGACTGTTTTTTGCGGGAGCATGAAGGCTCAGACCAAAACCATAACGGGAACAGTAACTGCAGGAGACCAGCCTCTTTCCGGAGTAAGTGTTTCGCAGGAAGGCAGTAGCCAGACCGCTGTCACCAATACCCAAGGCAAGTACCAATTGCAGATAACCGGAGAAAATGCTGTCCTTATCTTCAGACATCCTGAATATGCAGAGCAGAAAATTTCCACAAAAAACCAATCTGTCATCGACATCAACCTGCGTCAAAAAGTACAGGGGATTGAAGAAGTCATTCTCAATGCCGGTTATTACAAAGTCAGAGACAAAGAAAGAACAGGAAGCATTAGCAAAGTCTCTTCAAAAGACATCGAAAACCAACCTGTTACCAATGTGCTATCCGCAGCACAGGGAAGAATGTCGGGAGTAAGTATTACCCAAAATTCAGGCGTTCCGGGTGGCGGTTTCGACATTCAGATCAGAGGGAAAAACAGCATCAGAAGAGAAGGAAATGAACCGTTGTATATTATAGATGGTGTTCCGATTCTTTCGGAAACTCCCTCGTTGTATAGTGCTGCAATTCTGCCTAACGCTTCCATCAATCCTTTGAACTCGATTAATCCCAACGATATTGAAAGCTTTGAGGTATTGAAAGATGCCGATGCTACGGCAATCTACGGATCAAGAGGAGCCAACGGAGTCATTATTGTGACGACTAAAAAAGGCAGAAAAGGGAGAAACGATTTCAAAATCAATACCTCTTATTCGCTCAGTAGGGTAGCCAACCAATTGAAGCTGCTGAACAATGATGAGTATATCAAAATCAGAAGAGAAGCATTTCAGAATGACGGCATCACCACAATTCCTGCGGCAGCCTATGATTTCAACGGGGTGTGGGATCAGACCCGAAACACCGACTGGCAGAAAGAACTCATCGGCAATACGGCAGAAGTATCTGTAGTCCAGCTTTCTTTAAGCGGAGGTTCTGAAAGCACCTCTTACTTGATCAGCTACGGACATAACGCACAGACAACGGTATTTCCTGCCGATTTCAGGTATAAGACCAATAACCTCACAGGAAATTTCAGTTACAGAACACCGGATAAAAAGTTGGAAGTCAATCTCAGTAATACCTTTTCATTTCAGAACAATAACGTACTGAACGATGATCTGACGAAGAGAAGCCTTACTTTGAGTCCGAATGCTCCTGCGCTCTACAATCCGGATGGTTCATTAAATTGGGAGAACAATACGTTTACGAATCCTTTGGGTGTTTTCAAAAGCGAGTATCTGAATTCTTCTAATTTTTTAAACAGCGGAGCGCAGATTTCGTACCGCTTATTTCCGTTCATTACCATAAAATTCAACGGAGGTTTAACGTATCAGAATTTTGAAGAGTTTTCGCTAAAACCCCATACGATGTACAATCCCTCATCAGGATTGACGAGCGCAAGTTCCACTTCATTTAAAAACAACAGTTCCACATTCTCTTATATTCTGGAACCGCAATTGGTTGCCAATCAAAGCTGGGGAAACCACAGCCTTGAAATGTTGTTGGGAACGACCTTGCAGCAATCCGAAACCAATCAGGGTTCAATACAGGGATATGGCTTTGAGAGTAATGCTTTGATCCAGAATTTGGGAGCAGCTAAAACAAAAGTCATCAGCGATCAGGTCCGAAACCAGTATTACTACAATGCTGCGTTTGCAAGAATCAATTACCAATTTATGAAAAGATACATTGTGAACCTTACCGGAAGACGGGACGGTTCAAGCCGTTTTGGTCCCAACAACCGTTTCGGAAACTTTGGAGCAGTGGGAGCAGCATGGCTTATTTCAGAAGAAAGTTGGATGAAAAACATCCCGTGGCTGAGCTTTGCGAAAATCAGAGGAAGTGTGGGAACTTCAGGAAATGATAGGATTGGAGATTATCAGTATCTCAATACCTATACTATCTCGTCCAATATTTACAACAACATTACCGCTCTGAATCCTTCGCGATTGTATAATCCCAATTTCAGCTGGGAGAAAACATTAAAGAAAGAAGTAGCAATGGAATTATCATTTCTGAAAAGCAGAATCAATTTTTCAGCAGCATATTACAACAATACTTCATCCAATCAACTGGTGGGTATTCCACTGCCTGCGACCACAGGATTTGCAACGATACAGTCTAATTTACCTGCAAAGGTTCAGAATACAGGTTGGGAGTTTGAAGCATCAATGCAGATTTTGAGACAAAGCAAGTTCAAATATGATACTTCGTTCAATCTTTCTGTACCGCAAAGTAAATTGCTGGAGTTTCCGAATCTGGAAGGATCAACATATGCCAATCAATATGTTCTGGGATATCCGATGTCACTCGTTAAAGTCTATCAATTTGAAGGAGTAAATCCTTCCACCGGTTTATACCAATTTACCGACTTTGACGGAGACGGAAAGATCAATTCTCCCAATGACAATAAAGTGATTGAAAGAATAGGCGTGAGATTTTTCGGAGGCTGGTCGAGTAATTTCCGTTACGGACAATGGTCGGCATCATTTCTTTGGCAATTTGTGAAGCAGAGAAACTGGAATTACAATCGTCAGATGCTGGTGCCGGGTTCTATGAATAATCAGCCTGTAGAAGTGTTGGATGTTTGGTCGCCTTCAAACCCTTCGGGAATGTATATGGCGTACAGTTCGGGAGCCAATGCTCAGAAAAATGCTTCGCACGTTTTATTCCAAAACTCCACTGCGGCAATTGGCGATGCATCATTCATCAGACTGAAAAATGTACAGCTCAATTACAGCATTCCCGTTCAGAAATTCGGAATCAGAGAAGCGATGATTTATGTGCAGGGACAAAACCTCTTGACCATTACTAAATATTTTGGTGTTGATCCTGAATTTGTACTGACCGGATATTTACCGCCATTGAAGACCTACTCATTGGGTTTTCAGCTGACTTTTTAGAAGGTGCGAAAATTTTCGGATTTGAAAATGTAAGCAAGTGAAAATTTCACATTCTAAGAATTGAATAAGAATTAAATCTTAAAAATTAAGAAAAATGAAAACAAGAATAGAACATATTATTGTAGCAGTGATAATATCCGCTGTATTAACCACTGCTATTTCCTGCGAAAAATTTATGGAAACCGATTTTCCTAATAACCAGCTTCCAGCGGAGGTGGTGTTTGAAGACGAGCAAACCGCTGAAGCGGCATTGGCAGGATTGTATGCAGGACTTTGGACGAACTCGCTTATTTCGGGAGGCATCGACGGAATGGGTGCTTTGATGGGGACGTATGCAGACGACCTGACCTGTGTGTACACATCGGGATCAAACGGTATTTTAGATATTGCAAATAATCAGCAGGTTTCCACCAATGCGGTGATATCGACCGTCTGGACGAATGCCTACCAGCAGATTTATGCTGCCAACAGCATTATTGAAGGGGTGACCAATTCAAAATCATTAAGTCAGGCATCTAAAGATAGAATCAAAGGTGAAGCATTGTTGGTAAGATCCATTATCTACTTTAATCTGTACCAGATTTTTGGAGAAATACCCTACACGGAAACGACCAATTACATCATCAACAGTCAATTAGGCAGAATGAACAAAGATCAGTTCCTCATCAAACTGGAAGTCGATTTGTCTTAGGCGGTCAATCTTTTACCATCCGCTTACAGAAATGCAGAGAGGATTTATCCCAACAAATTTGCGGGATATATGGCATTGGCAAAGATGAAGATGCTGTTGAAGAAATGGGCTGAAGCAGAAATGCTTTGCAGTACGATTTTGCAATCGTCACAATATGCATCTCAAACAGATCCTTCAAAAGTATTTCAAAAAAACGGCACGCATATCATTTGGCAGTTGAAGCCTAAAAATACGAACGATGCGACGAAAGAGGCATCACTGTACAACTTTACAGGCGCACCTTTATCGTTTGTTCTCAATCTGAATCTCATCAATACCTTTTCAGCGGTAGATTTGCGTAGACAGCATTATATCACGGCAGTACCTTTTAACCAACAGATCAATTATCGTTCTTCAAAATATAAAAACCTTGCGGTTAATAATCCCAATGAATATTCAATAATTTATCGTCTGGATGAAGTCAATTTCATGATGGCAGAGAGCCTGATAGTGCAGAATAAAGTGGGAGAAGCCGTTCCTTATATCAACCGTTCCCGTCAACGGACAGGATTACCGGCTCTTAGCACCTCATTATCCGTTTCGGCAGCAACCACAGAATTGAGAGAAGAAAAGCGCAGGGAATTTTTTTGTGGAACACGGCATTCGTTTTTTTGATCTGAAAAGGTGGGGACTGCTTGACCAGTTAATTACGGTAAAACCTAATTGGAAAAGTTATCATGCTCAATGGCCGATTCCGCAGAAAGAACTGCTGCTCAATTCAAATCTTAATCCCCAAAATACAGGATACTGATGATGAAAAGGAATTGGAATAATATGAAGAATAAGAAAGGTGTAATTAATCGTAATAATAGGATGAAAACGATGCAAAAAATAGGGCTCCTCATTGTGTTTGCTTTTCTTTTGTTACCACTACCACTCAACGGACAACATGATTTGAAAAAATTGGAAGCATTGGTAGAAAAGGCCGAAGTTCCTGATTTTCTGAAAATGTCTGATGATGGAAAATGGGTAAGCTGGCTGATGAAATATGAAAACAAATCTCCGTTATATATATTGCAAAATGTAAATGATAGGACTCAAAAGTTTGAAAGAAAATCAGTCAGAACTTCATTTTTTATGGGTAGTGAAAAATTTGCTTTTTTAAGTGGTGACCAATTAGAACTGATTAATCTAATAGATCAAACTATTCAAACAAAAGATCATGTAAAGACAATTGATCAGATGAAACCGCAATCTTTATTTTTGATTCATTACGATGATGATCAAAACAACAGGTTGGAAGTCTATGGTAAAAAAGGAAAACAGCTGCAGTCGATTAATCACGTCATACGATTTCTGAAGGTTGACAATGAATTGATTGCATGGTCAAAAAATGATGAAACATCTTATACAGAAGTTTGGAAAATTGAAGGAAGCAATAAAGAACTGATTGCAAATACTTCAGAAGAAGTAATCAATATTTGGAAAGCTCATACTGATGAAGGCGGCTACCTCATTTTTGGTAAAGATATAGGCAAAGACAAAAAAAATGTTATTGACAATGATAAAGAAAATAATAAAAACAAAGAAAGATATACTTTAAAACACTATCTGAATAATCAAGAGCCTCCAAGGAACCTTGATCTTATGAATAGTCAAGATTATCATTTTGTAAGTGTTGAACGGTCATCAGATTCCGATGCGGTATTTCTTACCCTTTTCAGAAAAAAAAGGAAAGAGAAAAAAATGACTGAGATCTGGTACGGCGTTGAAAAAGACCTGACCCATCATATCAGAGATATTCAAATTGAAGAAAAATTTTTATGGTATCCTAAAACAGGTAAAGTAATCCCGATGGATTCATTGTTTCATTCTGAAATAGCGATTGGAAACTCAGGTAATTTTTTGAAGATAAAGAAAGATCAAACGTTGGTGGATCATTACGATAATGCATATCGTCCGGTCAAAGACTCACTGTTTGTCTGGAATTCCAAAACCGATGTACACCGTTTTATAAAGTTGATTGGTGAAAAGCTTTATGTATCACCCGACAGAAAATGGGTGTTGAATGCAGATCAGAATGGGTGGTCTCTTCTCAATACTAATAGTCAGGAAATGACAAAGCTCAGTATAAACCCGAAAGCGACTCCTTATTTTTCGGGAGCTGAAAAAGTGCTGTGGGTAAATGAAAACCAATTGTGGGAGCAAAACCTCAGAAATGGAATAAAGACCAAAAAGACTACATTCGATGGTGATGACATTGAGATTCTGAACAGTGAACATGAAAATTTTATAAACGGTCTACCGAGGGAATATATTTCGGTGCCGGAAGGTAAATTGATACTTCGAGTTTCAAAAGGTGACCAAATGAAATCATTGATAGAATGGCAGAACGGAAAAGCGAAAAAGATAGTACCTGAAACCACAGATAAAATCAGTAATTTCATTTACAATGATAATCTTTCCGACTTTGTTTGGATTCAGGAAAACTTTAACAAAGTGCCAAAGGTTGTATTTAAACAGAAAAATGGAAAAGACCGCAATATATTTATATCCAATGTCCATGACAAAACTGCAGAAAAAATAAGAAAGATTCAGCTGTTTTACAAAGGAGCAACAGAAGAAACTTTAACTGCTACTTTATTTTTACCGTATGATTATAATCCGGATAAAAAATACCCTGTTGTTTTAAACATCTATCAGAGACAGCAGAAGGGGATGTCTGCTTTTTTACTTCCAACATTTAAGAATGGAAGAGGTTTTAATGCACGGTTGCTATTGGAATCGGGTTATATGGTATTGATTCCGGACATTACCTACGGTGAGCAGGGTCCGGGTCTTTCAGCAGTACAATGTATTCATAATGTATTGGATGAACTGATTAAAATAAAGCAGGTAGATGCAGGGCGCATTGCTTTGACAGGGCAGTCTTTCGGAGGTTATCAGACCAACTTCATTGCAACCCATTCGGGTCGTTTTGCAACTTTTATTTCGGGAGCATCGGTATCTGATATTATCCATACCTCATATTCCTTTAATCATCAATACGGAGGACCGGATTACAGGAGATATGAATACGGTCAGTTTGGAATGGGCGGAAGCTTTGTTGAAAAAAAGCAGAAGTACATCAATAACAATCCATTGTATTTTGCATCAGAAGTGAAGAGTCCGATGTTTTTATGGACAGGAGAAAAGGATGATAACGTAGACCGTGAAGAAACCCGGTCGTTTTTCAATGTTTTGCGCAAATATAGAAAACCTGTTGTTGCGGTATTTTATCAGGAAGAAGGTCATTCACTTCTTCAACAAATTGCACAAAAAGATTTATCAGTAAGAATGCTGGAATGGCTGGATTATTTTTTGAAAGGTAAGCAAGGTGTGGAATGGATTGATAAACAAATGAAGGGTGCTACAACGCACCCATAGTCGTTATTATATAATGAACATAAACAATGCTTTACAAATTGTCGTTAATCAAATTAGTTAGTGTCATATCAATAAAAATTATTAGCATAGAGTTATAGTTACTCGCCTTCACCGTAATGATATGTTACCTTCATAATGATGTTAATTAAATTTAACATTATATTTTTAATAAACATGTAAAATAATATTATTAATAAATATTGAATAAATTTTTAATATGTCTTGATCAGATGTAATGATTATGGTAAAAGCTTGTAAAGATTATTTTATACATAAAACCACTGTAGAGTGATTTTTTTGGAGATGTAAATTTAATTGTTAGATTTGTAAGGTAATATAGGATTTCACAAATGATAGATATAGGTAGGCTGATTCTATTTATTTTTTTGGTATGTAGTTTAAAGATGTATTCGCAAAAAGTAGTTGATATTGATTTTTTTATAAATAATATTGAGAATTCGGATCAATACAAAATAATCACAAACCAAAATAAAATAAATATTATTCAAAACGATTTTTTTCGTAAATCTTTGCTGCCAAAAGTAAATCTAGATTTTACCCTTCCTTATCAAAGATCTATATCAGATGTTACCCAACCTGATGGAACAATAAAATTTATTGAACGTAATTTCCTAAACTCTGCTGCAGTTTTAAATTTAAGTCAGGTTTTGCCATTTACCGGAGGAACAATTAACTTGTCAAATTCATTAAATTATTCTAGGGATTTTAATAATAACTATACAAATTTTTCCAGTAATTGGATTAATTTATCTTATCAACAACCGATAAATGGATATAATGCTTATAAGTGGAATAAAAAAATAAACACTTTCGATAAAAGAAAAGATTCAATAGAGTATATAAAAAACAAAATTAGACTTAAGTATGATATATCAAAATCATACATTGATGTAGAGAATTCACAACTAAAATCTTATTTATTGAGAGAGAATATAGACAGAATTAAAATTGTTTTAAACGAAATTAATGAAAGATATAAATATGGTCGTGCAATTAAGACTGAAGTTGAACAAGTAGAGTTGACATTGGAACAACTAAAAAATTATTCTAAATCAAATGACACGGAATATCAAAACTTATTGGATCAGTTAAAAAGAAAGTCTAATCTCACAGTTCATGATTCTATTATATTAAAGAGTGTTGAAGATGTAGAGTTTACAATTGTGAAAGAAGAGGTTATACAGAAAATGGAAGAAAATGGTTTTAACATTGAATGGGCAATAAATGAGCTAAAAGCAGAAGCGAATTTAGAAAAAATAAGAAAACAAGGAGCAATATCAATAAGTCTTCAAGCGGGAATAGGGGTAAATTCTTCTGCAGATGAAATTTCAAATTTATTTAACACCCCCCGTCAAACACAATTTATTTCTTTTGGAGTTAAAATTCCGGTACTAAATTGGGGGATCTCTAAAGATAATACACAAATAGCGTTGATCGAAAAAGAGAATGTCAAATTTGCACTTAAAGAAGAAAGAAGCAAAAGGATGCAGGTTATTGAAGAGCTTATTAATTATTATTCTTCATTAAAATCTCAAATACAATCATTGAGAAAACAATTGGACTTATCAGATAAACTCTTAAAAAATAATAAAGAATTATTGTTTATTGGTAGGAAAACGGTTTCTGAGTACAAAAATCAGATCTATGAAAACATTGATCTATCTGTAGAGTATAAAAAACTAAAAAGTAATTATTATTTACTAAAATTAAAAGTAGACGAACTTAACTTAATATTTTAAAAAAAAACGTATGAAAAGAACAGCACAATTAGGTGATTTAGATTTAGAAGTACTAAATCCTGTAGAAACAAAAAAAGTTCTTGGAGGAGCTTGGTATGATTATGATGATTATAGGTACCATGATATTGAAGGTATTATCATGGATGGTGGTAACGGCGGCGGCGGTGGCGGTTGGGACTATTATCCTGGTCATGGACCCGGTGATGGTGGAGGACCTGGTGATTACGGGGGCGGAGGCGGAACCGGAAGTGGTCCAGGTGAAAGCGTTCACCTACCGCATAAAGTAACAATGGATACACAACTTTCTGGGATGGGAGCTTGTGTTAGTTATGCCATGGCTTTTGCAGCATCTTACTTAGGGACTAATATCTCTGGAAATAGTATGGCTGTACATAATGCAACTGTGCTGGGAGTTGGTGTCAACGTAACTACGCAAATTGGATTAACTGTAGCACAAGCTCAAACTGCCATTCAGGCGTATTTTAATACCAATTCTTTAAATAATATGGGGCAATTAGAGAATGCAATTAATCAAAATCACACGGTAATTGCTGGTCCTTCAGGTCATGAAGTTAACATTATAGGTTATGATAATAATACTAGTACTTTTGATACTTGGGATCCTAACACTGGATATGGAACAGCTTCATACAGTAGTATAGATTTGTCTCAAGGCGCATATGAAATTGTAAGTGTAAAGCCTTAGTATGGTTAGTAGAAAAATAATCATTACCACTATTTTTTTACAAATAGTGGTTTTTACATTAGCGCAGACAAGACAACAAAAAGATTTGATTTATAATGGAATAATGTCGTTTGGAAGTAAGAATGCTCATGTTTTAAAAGGAATAAAGAAACTTGATTATGATGACAAGGATACTTTTTTTCGAAATGCAAAAATATTTCCAGTTTACAAGCTGAAAATATCAGAAGATGGAAGGACTTCTTATTCCGATTGTGATTATGTTTATTTTATATGGTATCAAAACTTCTTATTTGAGTATATGACACATGATAACATCACAAAATATTTTGAAAACAATCCTCTCTCTCATTATATAAAGGGGAAAATAGAGATGAATAGATCTATAACAATTGGATTTATTGATGATAGAGTTTATTTTTATGGCCCCAC
>Ga0209599_10001431_pt1 | contig 11390 bp, 6 predicted proteins | sample Shrwel_input2_FT_FD_187534 | JGI IMG/M metagenome (GOLD analysis project Ga0209599, IMG submission 187534) | Subsurface microbial communities from deep shales in Ohio, USA - Utica-3 well 1 S input2 FT (SPAdes) (version 2) ... | reverse complement strand
CTCCGGGGCGTAGCGGCGCGCGGCGATGTCGGGCGCGAGCACCTTGGTGACCAGCGCCTCCAGCATGTCGAACTCCTTGCCCGGGATGAGGGCGGCCGTATCCACGTTCGGCCCCTCCAGCGCCGGGGTCTCTTGGTCATGGGGCAACCCCATCACATCGCACACCCGGGCCGCGATCTGGGCCGTATTCCGCCAGTTGCCCGTCAGGACATACTCCCCGGCCTCATCCAGGTCCGCCGACAGCGCCTGGAGGGCCGCAGAGGGGGGTGTCGAGGCTGGAGGGGTCAGGAGCTGGTTCAGGTCCTCAAACCAGCGCCAGCGCCCCTTGGAGAGGCCTCCTTTGAGCAGGGCGTCCAGCAGGGCCAGTTTATCCCCGTCATCCCGGAAGTCCTGCCCCTCGTCGACCACCAGGACATCGAAGCGGGCCTCCTCTGGCAGCGCCCGGGCCGCCTCCGTCGCCTGCCGGACCCGTTTGCGGTAGTAGTCGGCATCCCCCGCGGAAAGCCCCGGGGATCCCAGCAGGCGGTCCACGTGGACATAGAACGACCCCGCCACCGCGGTCAGCAGCCCCTCGGACCTTGCGACCTCGGCCAGGAACGACCCGAGGCTCCGGTTGAAGCACACCAGGCCGACCTTGACCCCGGGACGCTCCCGCAGCTCTCGACGGGCCACCTCGACCGCCAGCAAAGTCTTCCCCGAGCCCGGTCCGCCAAGCACCCGTAGACGCTTGCTCCCCTGGACCCGGTCCAAGGCACGCAGTTGCCCCACCGACAACCGGATCAACTCACGCTCGACCTCGGTGGCGGACAGGTTCGGGACCAGCAGCAAGTCGGGCCGCAGCGCCTTGGCCACCCGCAGCACCTGCTCATCCGTCAGCGGGTCGGGCAAGCGGATGCCCTCCAACGGCAGCTCCACCACCTCCGCCGGCACCCCGCCCGCCTTGAGCACCTGCTCCGCCTCATACTGCTGGCGCTTCAGGTCCTTCTTCTGGCGGCCCACCCGGAACTGGTTCTCCGCATCGGCCAGCAAGCCGTTGATCGCCGCGAGCAGCCCGCCCTCCCCCACCAAGTCGGACTGGTCGAGCACCATCTGGTCCGTCACCTCGATCGAGTCGTCCTCCAACGCGGCGTCTGGGAAGACCACCACCCGGCCGTACAGCGCCTGCCCCTCGGGCGAGCTCTTGCCGAAGCACTCCTCGATGAATTCGCGGACCGCGTGGCTATTGGCGCGGGACTGGTAGAAGGGCGACTTCCGTTCCGGCACCCAGACGCCGCGCTTCAAGCGCTCCCAATGCCCGTTAATCCGACGAAGCTTCCCGCCCTTCACCTCGAGCACCAAGCGACCACGGGGATGCAGCACGATGAAATCCACCTCCGACTCCTGGTGATCGCGGCGGGCCGCCACCTCGAGTCCTGGAATCACCACGAACTCATCGGGCAACTCCGTGCGTAGACGAGCCAGGAAAGCCGACTCCTGATGACCCTCGGCCTTGCCGTCGACATAATCGGGGAAACAACGCGCCATGCCCGACTACTGACCATCCCTCAGCCGGCCGCAAGCCGACACCATTGCCCTCACCTCACCGAGGTGATGCAAACTCACGGAGGCCGAAAGCCGGACAAGCCGCCGCCCCACTTACTCGAAGCGTGCGGGATCTATGCCGAAGACTCCGACCCGCAATCCCCGGCGGCGCATCTGCCTCAACGCTCCCCACAACAGGAGCAAGATGACCAGAACATTCAGGAAAGGGACGAATACCAGCAAAGTGAAATAAAACGCCAGATGCGGGTAGAGCAACTTAGCAAGGCGATAAAAACGGTAGGCCAACAAGCCAATACCACTCAGCGCGAATAGAAAAAATAGAAATGGGAAGGAATAATCCCTTAGGAATTCATACTCTGATTTATCCACAGCAAATCCGGCATATGAATAAGAGACTAACCTTGCGTCATTAGGAGGATAATTCCCCGAATAACGACGGTTCTCGGCGGAACCTGACTGATAACTACTAGAGGAAATAGTCCACTCCGCCCTCGGAAGAAAATCATGAGCCACTGCGCCGCCACACCAACCAACGGGCAGGTAAACCAGCAGAAAGAGGAAGACAGCCTTGATCAGGCCAAGGTGACGCGCGGCCAACTCCTTCAGGGGGCCGTCATAATAACCATGCGGGGCTTCCAGTTCGTTCATGCGCCCGAATAAAACCTCGGTCACCTTCCAGGCAACGCCGAACACTAGCTTTGCTCTATAACAATCCTGCGCCCCGGGCGCAGTGGCCTCGAACGGTAAGCTCGGCCACAAAGGCCAGACCGCAAACCCCAGGTTCAACGCTTAGCGGCCGCGGGCAACTGCCAGGACGCCATTCACGCAGCCTCTCAGCTTTGATTTGCTAGTTTGCACTTCTGGATAAGTGCTCGTAGCAAATGGGCGATGACCGCCCCTGCCCTATCCAAGTCCCTCTTCAAGCTTGGGCTGGAGTGTCCGTTGCGAATCAAGCACTCCCTGGCGAAGCCGGCGCTACCACGCCGTTCGGGCGGGGACGAGTACATGCGGATGCTGGCCGAGGGCGGCTACATGTTCGAGAAGCTGGTCCGGGTCTACCACCCCGGAGAGGACATGTACGTGCCGAAGGAGCCCCATGCCGCCGCCTGCGCCCGGACGATCTCCCGCATCAAGGCCGGGGATGGCCTTCTGCATGAGGCCACATTCGCACACGACGGGCTGATGGCCCGGTCCGACATGGTCCGTATCCGAGGGTCCATCATCGATATCATTGAAATCAAATCCCGCTCGGTGGAAGCCGGCCCCGATGGCGCGGCCGACAACGCTTGCCTGCTGAAGGCCGACTGGGAACCCTACGTGGTCGACTTGGCCTACCAGGTCCATGTCGCTGGCCAGGCGCTTAAGGCGGCCGGGCTCCAGAAGACGCTCCGTGCTTGGTTCTATGTCCCCAACAAGGCCGGCTCCGCCTCCCTGGAAGAAACCCGTGGCCTTTTCACCATAACCCAGGATGCCTCAGGACGCCGCCCGGAGGTGGTCTACAAGGGCAAGGCGGGGCCAGGCCACCAAACCTCCCTGATCGCCATCCTGGACGCCTCAGAGGCCGTCTCGGCGGCCCACCCCCAGGAGGATACCGTTCCAGAGGCGGTCAACCAGCTGTCTCGGACCATTCAGATGGGAGCATGGCCTAGCCCCGAACTAGGGCTCAAGTGCGCCAGCTGCGATTTCAACGTCCCGGGCCAGCTTTCGGGGTATGACCAGTGCTGGGGGAGCCAAGCCCGGGCGGAACACCATCTCTTCACCCTAGGTAAGTTAGGCTTCCTCGAACAGGCCAACCCAGGGGTCGTCGAGCGCATCATCCGGCAAACTAACCCGAGGCCCCCCTTGGTGACCGACTTGGAGGACACGGACGTGATCGGCCAAGGCGCGCGAGCCGCCGACTGGAAACGTCAGATTCTCTCCGTCCGCACCGGACGCCCCTACCTCTCACCTGAGCTCAGCAAGAACCCTACCGGGCTGATGCGTTGCCTGCCCGAACACTACCCGCTGTTCTTCCTCGACTACGAAGGCACGCGCTGCGCCCTTCCCTCCGCCGCCGGCGCCCGCCCTTATGGGCAAGTGGCGTTCCAATGGAGTTGCCACATCATCGACAAGCCCGGGGCGCCGATACGCCACGCCGAGTGGCTGGACACCGAATCCGAGGACCCCACGGTGGGCTTCCTGGATTCGCTGCAGAAACTCATCGGCGACAGGGGAACCATCTACCACTGGGGAAGCTACGAGGTCTCGATCACCCGCGAACTCGTGAACACCTTACGGGGAGACCGGACGAAGGCGGCGATCATCGCCTGGGCCGACCGTGCATGGGGCCATGGCATCGGCAAGGATGCCGTCCCCAGCGAAAGGACGTTGGATCTCTGCGACATCTCGCGGCGGCATTACTATGACCCCGGCATGAAGGGCAGCCACTCGATCAAGGTCGTCCTCCCGGTGGCATGGAAGAACCCCTCCGTGCGTGCGCTGTTCCCCGAGTACGCCAAGGACCGCCACGGCAATCCCGCGGTGAATCCGTACGACGCCCTACCCGCCCTCACCTTGCTGGACCGCAACCCCTCGGCCATCACCCAGCTCGCCGAACTCGAGGAACTCGATATCGTGAAGGACGGCACCGGGGCCATGCGTGCCTACGAGCACATCCGCTATGGCCTCGGCGCCGGCAACCCGGCGGTTCGCGAGGACGTCCGCCGACAGCTCCTCCGCTACTGCCAGCTCGACACCGCCGCCATGGTGATGATCTGGCGGTTCTGGCTCAGATCAGAATAGACGCCTAATCGATGGCGTACATGTAGCACTTCTCATCAAAAGGTGGGAAGAAAACAGGCCACCAGAAGGGCTTCCCGAACCAATCATCCTCCGTCGAACCGTTCTGGCGAGTTAGCAAAAGCACGGGGGCACTCTTTGCCAAACGATGGCAAGGCTTTGTGTCTTCCTCAGGATTATCAGGAGAGTCAAGGACCGTGACATTGCGGGCAAACTGGTTAGGTCTCTTGCGGCCGGGACGCACGACGATGAATACCTTGCCAGCGTGGTCGCGGTCTCGACCTGCCATAGGGTCGCTAAGCCGTTGCACCAACTGGACGATTTCCTGCGTAAGCCATGCTTGCGCGTAAGCGGGCGCAAACCCCACAAAAGCCGCCGAAACATTCTCGATGATACTGATAGCCTGCTCGGCGCTAACCAGCACTTGGCCGTTCTTTTCGGGATCAACCCCTAAACCGGACAACATGTCATCGACCTTAAACGTAAACGCAGGGAGCTCCTGGGCCTTCTTAAGCTCGAATGCCCTGGGCCAGAACTTGGTGGTAGCGTCTACAACCCTCAAACGGGACGCACGGATTTTATCAAAACTACAATATTTGATACCACCTGTCGCAGAAGTCTGAAGTATCTGCAATAAATCATCCGAAACGCCGTATTTCTCGATACGTTGTCTCAAGATAGTGTCGTTTACGTGCATCTCCCGCAGTACGGCCAGAATCCGATCTGTCGTGTAAAAACGCGTCACGACAACCTCGGGCCTAAACCGGAAGCCGAACATGCGGCAATGCTGCAGGACGGTATCCTGCTGGAAAGTCTTAGGAGACCTGCCATAAAAGAATGCTAAGAGGTTAGGAATAGTGACACCGCGGTCCATATACTGTCCGGCCACGAAAACGGTCAGGAAAGCCTCCAACTTTAACTCACCTGACTCTGCATCGAGCAGACCGGAGACATCCTCATCCGAATTCACTATTGTCACACGGGGAAATCCACCCGCGAGGGTTTGCTTAACCTTCGCCTTAACGGAGTCAAAAGACGGCAAAGCGAATGGCGCCATTTTATTGGCTTTGCGTGCCTTGTTTTCCAGGGCCAAACTCGTGGCCAAATCATCGTAAGTCCGCCGCAGCAGATCGTCAAAATCCCGGGAACCCGGCAAGGCGGCCGCGCTGCTGAGGCATCCGACAATCTTCGCGACTACATTGACCTGCCAATTGTGCACCTGTTTGCCGGGCTCGGTGTGCATGAGCATGGCAAAGTTGAGCAGGTCTTTTTCCGCCTGCCCCTCGGTTTCCTGCTGGAGACGCCTAATGCAGCCGGAAACAACGAAACCAACCAAAGACGCAACCAGGGACGGGGCATGGGCCTGTTGGCCGGAAATCGCCAGGGAAGATAAATCGAAGGAATTCGGAGTCCCCAACAGTTCCATCTCTGCCTCGCTGACCGAATGGTGCATCAGCGACTCAGCCCGGGAAGAATCGTCGGATATCTCCCCGAAATAGTGATCGCCGCCGAAATAATCAGCATGCACCGGCACCAACTCTGCGAAAGAAGGCCGTAAGGGCTGAGCTGAGCGATCGTGCTTCAGGGCGGCCCCCTTGTTCTGTAGCAGCAGCGAATAAGGGGTTGCGGTCACCTGGAGAAAAACGGGCCGCGGATGTAACTCGCGCCTGAGTGCGTCGATTTTCTTGGCGACCTTGCGGAACTCGGCCTCCAACTTGCGACCTTCTTTATCCTTCCGAGAACCGCCGGAGAAGGAAACCGATGCGCTATCAGCTTCGTCGTCGATTATAAGCACCTTCTTGCCCTTCAGGTGTGAAGCCGGTCCAACGAGCGCGGCTGAGAGGTAATCGAGATTGGTATGCTGCTTCTTGGCCACTAAAATGAGCTTTTTGCTGGCGAGATCTGGTGGAAGTGAGCCTTTGCCGTCCTTGATGTCGCGGATGCGGATCGAGTCGGAGAAATCACGGAATTCCTTGACGAGGCGTCGGACCGTCTGGCTGGTCAAAGCCTCTGAATTCTTGGTCAAGACGACAACCACATCAAAACCGTTGTCGAAACAGAGGGCTATCAGGCCAATGAACGACTTGGTCTTTCCGGACTGAATCTTCCCCAACAATAGACCGGGGCTTCCCGTGGGGTTGTTCGCTGTCAAACCAGCAAAAGTGCGCTGGATGCATCCCAGATCCTTGATGGAGTACTTTCGCCCCGGGCCAAAGGGATTGGGCAACGTCTTCAGCTTAGCATAGAAGCGTCCGGAGATGTCCATGGTTTCAGAAAACGACTCCTGCGTTTTTCAATTCACCGATAATTGCATCTGCTAGCTTGGAAAACCCACCGAAGCCACCGCCGTAGTCGGCCGCGCCCTCTTCGCCCCGCAGCCAATACTCCGAATTAAAAACGGTATCGGCAGCCTTCTCCAGCACCTTCTTGTAGTCGCGTACTTGTGGATCGCGAATCTCCTGATTATAGCGAAGGAGCGCATAGATGGGGACAAAGACCCTATGCAAGGAGACGAAGCCGTTATTCTTGGTAATCAGGTATTTCGAATAGGATGCCGAAAAAGCCTCGGGAGTCAGTTGGCTCACTGCGGTCCAGAAACGGCCAAGCTGTTCGGCTATCTTCCTTTCGTTAAGCCCTGAGATCGACTGAGCGGTCAGAACTGGCTTAAGTGAATTATGGAAGCTCAGCACGGAATTCCAGTATTTAGCACCGGTCCGGCTGGCATTGGCCGGCTTCAGCTTGCCCGCCCAAGGGGACGGACATTCCCCTTCGGCCAAAAGGTTGGTGATCTTGGTGGCCAGGATTGCGTGCTTCTTGTCGTCAGGCACCTCCGGTCCAAGATTTATCAGGAGCTGGTTCGCCAGGTCCAGCTTCACCTTACGCATATTGGTATTAATCGAGAGGAACTGGCTGATCTCATCCTTGAGCTGCATGCCCTCGATGATGACGATGGGGAGCTCGAAGTCTTCTAGCTCTCCCAAACCATGAATCTGCACAGCGTGCTTGAAAGCTTCCGTCCTATGCTGTCCATCGACTATATAAAGGGGCTCACCGGACGGCAACTCGGCCACGATTGAGACCCCGTCGGCTGCCGGGGTCTTGGTCAACCGGCAACGCGCGCTGGCCAGGATCGAGGTGGGAATCACCAGAGGAATGCGGGCCTTAAACTGCGTCTTGATGAAGTTGGAGAAGGATATGCACCTCTTCACGTCAGGCTTGCGCTGGTACCCGCGCGGGTTTGCGAATTTGTCGTAGTAATCGATCTTGTAGTTGCCAATCAGGTCGCCGACCCTGATGCGCCCCGTGAAGATCGAGCAACCATCGCCTTGATGCACCTTTTGCAGTACTAGTTTCATACAATTAGCATCTTGTATCATAATCCGTGGGACAAGCCCAAATCCAAAAGGCTCTCGAGACCTCCGGGACGGATCACCGGCTGGAACCTACGCGAACGGCGTCAGCCCAAATCGAGGAGACATAACGTTTGTTCAGCCAGTAACTCCGCTTGAAGCCGGGATACCGCCTCCGGTCATGCGGCCGCACATGGACCGCATAGGTCTCGGCCTCGCGCGGAAGCTCCTCCAACCTGCGCAACCGGATGAGCCGAACCGTCTCCTCCCAGACATCTTTGGTTAGGTCCAGGTCGGATTCGGGCATGGACCAGAAAACGGCGCGGTCGAACACCGGAGGCTTGCCGTCCTTGTAATCCCGCAGGAACACGAACAAGAACCTCTTGACCAAGTCCTGGTAAAGCGACGACTCCTCCCACTCATCTTCCGCAGCCACCTGCTCATACTCGAACGCAGGAAACGACACGGATTCAGCGGCTTGACCGTTTTTCAGGATTCTCACGACCTTGACGCTGAGCCCGCTCTTCCGGAATTCAGGCAGGCTGCCAATCGGCGTGAACTGATCGCCGGATGCCAATGTATTCACGAACTTGTTCATCCGCAGAGAGTGTGCGCCCTTCCCCCCGAATTTCCCTTCCAAGCTCTCCTTAATCTCGATTTCCGTGGTGGACATTCCGCGGTATCGAAAGGCAGCTTCGGCGACAGCGTCTTCGATGTTCTTCTTTGATTTCATACCATTGGCAAAAGGCTCGGAAATGACCTCCGCCGGTTGGCGACGTTCCTGTGGGGAGCTTAGTTGGCGGAATATCTGGGTAACGAACGCTTGCTTAAGGGCGAAGGCTCGCGGCTTGGCCAGCTCGCTTCCGTAGCCCTGCCTGATACGCACGCTCGCATCGGAGCTCTTCGTGCACGCACCAAGCACCGGAGTCAGCCCTTCCGTAAGCTCATGCGCCCTTCCCTGCTTCACGTAGTCGCGGATAAGCTCCCAGTCCCGCCTGAACGAGGCGATGTCTTCTTCAGGCGGAGACCATGGCCCCACGAGCCGGATACGAGTATCGAGAAGTTCGGTCGGATCTGAACACTTCACGTAATCATAGAACACCAGCAGTATGCTGGTAAGCTTACGGAAAGCATGGCTTTCCTCCGCCGTCTCCTCGACAATGCAGGGAATCGACGACCCAGAATTACCCCCATAGTTGATCATGCAGATTACTAGGCGCTCTTTGGCTCGGTATCCGTACTGCCCGTCCGGCAATAGGCCAGTGCACTTGAGCTCAGCCCACCCTAGGTCGGGTTTGGTCGATGAGTTCGGACGGTAATAAAAGTGTCCCGCTTCGATGGCGTTGCCCAGCGCCCCCTTCCCTCCCGCGGCGAGGATTGCGGTAACTGAGGCGCAGACCCTGGGCTGATGCTCAAGCGGGACGCATTCCGAGATGGCCGACCTTAACGTACCAGCCGCCTGGAGCTTACGCGCGTGCCGAAGACACGACTCCGGATGGCCGGGATCGTAAGGCAAGGGGGAGAAAAGGAAGTCGCCAGAAGCAGGCACACCTGTTTCTTATGAAACAAAGCACCCCGCCCGCCAGCGTAATAAGAACCTTATGAAACCAATTCCTTGAGGATTTTCTCGACCACCCCGACTACGAGGGCGTTCCCCATGAAGAAAGCCCGTCGGCCATCCGAAATCTTCAATTGCTCGCAGGCCCTCGAATGGGCTTCCGAGAAGCCGTTCATGGCCTCGAGTTCCCGGGGGAAAAGACGCCGCAGCTGACCTTCCTTGCCGCAGTCATGGGGCAGCTTCTTGCCGGCCTTGGCGCAATCATCGCAGATCACATGCTTGAAACGGGAGACGGAGGCGCCGCCCTCGGAGGTGATGATAGTGCGCCCCGGGGCATCCAACGAATCGGGGAAGGCCATGCCGCCCTCCTTGTAGCCGTAGGCAAAGCTGGCGCTCGCGACCTCATCCCTGGTCAACTCCAACTTGACGTCACCGAGCACCACACGGTCGGCACGGTCGTCCACCAGGAGGGATTCCACAGCTCTGGCCGCGTGCCGTGACATATGCCTCCTGAGGTGCCCCTGCTTAGACTTATCCTTCACTGCAAACAACGAAATGGCCCGATCTGCCAATATGGCCGTTGCATACGCTTCAAGTTCTTTCCGCTTCGTTTTATCTGCCAGCACCACCCGCACCTCCCTGCGCTCGACATGATTCGGGCGAAGGGCGTTTGCATCCTTACCTAACAGCAGGGAAACCTTGAAATTCAACTCTTCGCGGGCGATCTGAATGGCTTTCTTGCCACCCTCGAATTCGAATTCGAAGCTGAAGTCTAAACTTAGCCTCTCCGGCAAGGACTTGGCCAACTTGGCGACCTCGAGGCTCGAGATCTTAGCCGCACCTTTGGTGCGCTTCTTCAGGAAATCGACCAATGCCGCCTGCTTCCGTCTTGGTTCGTTCTTTCTGCCTTTGGCGTAAGCCCATAGTTGAGCGGCCTGCCCAGGAATCAGGAATTTCTTGGGGGTTGCCGGGAGAAACTCTCCACGCGCGTCGACCAATACATCGCGCAAAGTCTTCGGGTTCTGCGCAGGCACGGGGTCCACCTTCATCGAGTATACCTTACCTTCAAGCATGTACCCCGCCGACATGAAGGGGGAAGTCTTACGTCGGTAGGTCGAAGCTAAAATATCATCAGAGCCATAGGCATTCAGGTCAAAGGTCGGCTCCCGGAGAAGCTCGGCGGAAGTGCACGGCAACGCCTTGGCCATGACGCCAGTAGAGACAATGGCTTCGGCTTGAGGACCCGAAGTAAGGCTTAGGGCCCTTCCTTGAGCGGTGTTAAGCTTGTACGCCAGGATGAAGATGCGGCGGCGTTTCTGCGGGAATCCGTAATCGGCTGCGTTCACGACTCTCCACTCGACGGCATACCCTAGTTCCTGGAATCCCTTCAGGATCACGGCGAAGTCTCTCCCCCGATTGTTGGCAGGGGAGTTAATCAGACGATCGACGTTCTCGAGCAGGACGTACTTGGGAGCACGCTCCTCAAGAAGGCGCTCGATGCTCCACCAAAGTACACCCTTAGGCCCACGCAGACCCTTGGATACATTCTTGGGCTTGGCCACCGAGTAGTCCTGACAAGGAAACCCCCCGACCAGTAGGTCTATATCCGGCACTACCTTCTTTGGGATAGGCCCATGAATAGCGGAGACCTTGTGGATGTCATCGGCAAAATGCCCTTCATGGGTGAACTTCGCGATGTAGACGCGGTTGGCGAACTGCTCCTCCGCCTTCTTAGCGGACTCCGACGGTTCCCACTGGTTGGACCAAGCAACGCGGAAAAGCTCTTGGTCCGCCTTAGTGTTGAGCGCGTCCATAGCTTCTCGAAAACCACCGACCCCCGCGAAGAGCTCAGCGACTTTTAAGGGTGACGACTTTTTGGCCATACGACGACACTGAGATAACCAGATTGGGGATCAAGAAGAAAGAACCATCTTGCGAGGCTTCGGCCAGCAATCACCGAGGAAGTCGGTCACACATCCTCGATGACACCGACAATGCGAACCCCACGGGGATGCCCCTTGAGCCGGAACGTCCTGGGAGCCCCCAGTCCGACGACTATGAGGGGAGCCCTCAACAAGTCGTTCATCACCCCGATGGTATGAAGGTAGCGATCATAGGTGCAACAAGCGCTATCGAAATTACCAGCCCTCTTGAGGTCTGCT
>Ga0209599_10001428_pt1 | contig 11397 bp, 8 predicted proteins | sample Shrwel_input2_FT_FD_187534 | JGI IMG/M metagenome (GOLD analysis project Ga0209599, IMG submission 187534) | Subsurface microbial communities from deep shales in Ohio, USA - Utica-3 well 1 S input2 FT (SPAdes) (version 2) ... | reverse complement strand
TGCTGGTTTACACTACAGGACACGGAGTAAACGGATTTACCCTAAATCCAGCCATAGGAACTTTCTACTTGTCGCATCCTAATATGCAATATTCAAAAGACGGAAAAATCTATTCGATAAACGAAGGAAACTATGTGCATTTCCCTCAAGGAGTAAAAGATTATTTAAAACACTGCCAGTTGGAAGAAGGCGATCGCCCGTATACTTCCCGTTACATAGGAAGTTTGGTTTCCGATTTTCACAGAAATATGATTAAAGGCGGAATTTATTTGTACCCGACCAGTTCAAAAGCTCCTAAAGGAAAACTACGTTTGCTGTACGAATGCAACCCAATGGCTTTTATTGCCGAACAAGCAGGCGGAAAAGCTTCTGATGGCTACAACCGTATCATGGAAATACAACCCACCGAATTACACGAACGTGTTCCTTTCTTTTGCGGAAGCTACAATATGGTAGAAAAAGCGGAAGAGTTTATGGCGAAAAATAAATAAGAAAAAAGGTTCTCAATGAGAACCTTTTTTTATGAGTACATACAAATCAATTTAAAACAAAAAAAGCTCTCATTTCTGAGAGCTTTTTTGTTGGTCTACTAGGACTCGAACCTAGAAAGACTGCACCAAAAACAGTTGTGTTACCATTACACCATAGACCATTAAACCTGCATTAATTCCTTAATGCGAGTGCAAATTTACTACGATTTTTTATTTCTGCAAGTTTTTTGACAAAAAATATTGAAAAAATTATTTTTAACCTTTTCTTTAGATAAAAAAATAGTTTCTTTGTGTTGTAATTACAAACCGATAACTATATCTATGTCATTTAACTTCAATAAGTGGAATACCATTTTGGGATGGGTTTCTTTTCTAATCGCTCTTATTGTTTACACCCTTACCGTTGAGCCTACCATGAGTTTTTGGGATTGTGGTGAATATATTGCCACATCGGCCAAATTAGAAGTCGGACACCCTCCCGGAGCTCCATTGTTTCAAATGATTGGCGCTTTCTTCTCGATGTTTGCCATAGGCAAAGAAAACATTGCGTTGATGGTAAATATGATGTCCGTCTTTTCGAGTGCCTTTACCATTTTGTTTTTGTTTTGGTCTGCCACGATTGTTTTAAGAAAAATGGTGAGCACTGCAACCGAATTAAACAAAACAAACTCTATCGCGATTTTAGGAAGTGCTTTTGTTGGGGCCTTAGCGTTTACTTTTTCGGATAGTTTTTGGTTTAATGCTGTAGAAGCCGAGGTTTATGCCATGGCTACTTTATTTATCGCCTTATTGTTCTGGTTGGGATTACGTTGGGAACAAGACATGGATTCTCCTCGTGGCAACAAATGGTTGTTGGTTATTGCTTTGGTGGTTGGATTATCCTTCGGAGTACACTTCATGGCTTTATTAACCATTCCTTCTATCGGATTTTTATACTATTTCAAACACTATCAAAAAGTTACCCTAAAAAGCTTTTTAATTGCTAACGTAGTAGTGGTTTCGGTATTGTTATTCATTTTTAAATTGCTGTTGCCTTGGACTATGACTTTCTTTGGAGTTACCGAAGTATTTATGGTAAACGAAATAGGTTTACCTTTTAATTCGGGAACTATTTTGGTGGTCATTTTATTAGTGGCTTTCTTCTATTTTGCATTAAAATTCACTCGTGAAAAAGGAAAGATATTTTATAATACTATTTTGTTGTGTATCTTATTTATTTTGATTGGGTTTTCCACTTGGATGATGTTGCCTATTCGCGCTAATGCCAATACACCCATTAACGAGAACAAACCTTCCGATGCTCGTGAGCTTTTGGCCTACTATAATCGTGAGCAGTACGGAGAACAAAAGTTATTTTACGGCCCTCAGTTTACCGACACTTATTCTGGTTTAGATGAAAACAACCCGTATTTAGACGAAAAACCAAACTACGAACGCGATTACAAAACTGGAAAATATGTTATTGTAAACAATTACAAAAACGCTGTTCAAAATACCGACGACAATCACAAAGCATTTTTACCGCGTTTGTGGAGTAATGAACATAATGTGAATTACATGAAATTCACTTCTCCATTAGAATTTTCGGTAAAAGAAGAATACAATGAAGAACAAGAATTACTGCAAGTAGTTTCCGAGTTTAGAGCGGCTTACAATTCGGGTAAGTTAGATTTAGAAGATTACGATAAATTCTTAAAAACCTATGGCGACTATTTAGATATTGAAAAACCAACCACAGCAGACAACCTTTCGTTTATGTTCGAATACCAGTTTGGTTATATGTATTGGAGGTATTTGATGTGGAATTTTGTGGGAAGACAAAACGACAATCAAGGCGAATATAATTTAAAAGACGGAAACTGGCTAAGCGGTATCTCTTTCATAGACAATTTAAGACTGAGTAAACAGGAAAATCTTCCTGCCGATTGGAAAAACAACAAAGGACGAAACACTTATTTCTTTATTCCGTTTTTAATCGGACTAATCGGGTTTTTCTTCCATGCTAAAAAAGACCTTAAAAGTTTTTACGTCTTATTGGCTTTATTCCTATTTACCGGATTGGCTTTAAAAATTTATCTGAACGAACGCCCGTTTGAAGTCCGCGAGCGTGATTATGCCTTAGTAGGTTCGTTTTATGTTTTTGCTATTTGGATAGGAATTGGCGTCTATGCTATTTTTGATTTCATCAAGCAATACATTCAGCCTAAAATGGCTGCACCCATTGCCATTGGAGCTTGCTTATTGGGAGCACCTGTATTAATGGCATCACAAAACTGGGACGACCACGATCGTTCTAATAAATACACTGCCGTAACTGATGCTAAAGCCTATTTAGATTCGTGTGATAAAAACGCTATTTTATTCACCATTGGCGACAACGATACTTTTCCATTGTGGTACGTACAGGAAATAGAAGAATATCGTACCGATGTTCGCATTGTAAACACGAGTTTATTAATGACCGATTGGTACATCGATTCTATGAAAGCCAAAGCCTACGATTCGGATCCTGTCCCTATTTCATTCAATCACAGTGATTATGTAGACGGAAAACGCGATTACTTGGTTCACGATCAAAGAACCGAAGAGCGTTTAGACATCAACGAGTTTATGCACTTTGTGTCGAGTGATGACCCTAGAACTTTAATCGAATTGAAAAACGGACAAAGTGTTCAGTTTTATCCTACCAATAAAGTTCGTATTCCAGTTGATAAAAACAAAGTCATTGCTAACAAAGTAGTCAATCCAGAATTAAACGATTCTATCGTCCCTTACATTGATGTCGACATTAAAGGCGATGCGCTGTACAAAAATCGTCTGATGATGTTAGACATTATCAGAAACAATAACTGGAAACGCCCTATTTATTTTTCTCCGGGTGCTTTTGGCGACGATGATTATGTTTGGATGAAAGAATTTTTACAGCTAGACGGTATGTTATACAAATTGGTTCCTATCCGAACCCCTCTCCCAAAAGATGCGTACGGATTCGAAATGGGACGAATGGATACCGACAAAATGTACAATATTGTGATGAATTTAAAATGGGGTAATGGCGACAGTGCTTCTATTTATCACGATCCACAAACCCGTAAAAACTGTATTTCCTACCGAACCAACATGGCACGACTGATGACCAATTTGATTAATGATGGAGAAACCGCTAAAGCCAGAAAAGTAATTGAATTGGCTTTAACCAAAATGCCTTTAGAATATTATGGTTTTTACAGCCTGATTGACCCATTTGCCGAAGGATACTACAAATTGGACGAAAAAGACAAAGCACGCAAATTACTGAAACAATTAGCAGCCAAATACCAAGATGAATTGCGCTATTACAGCGAATTACCCCCATCAGAACAAAGAAGTTTTTTCGCCAGCGACATTTACACTAATTTGATGCGCTATAAAGGTTTGTTGGAAATTATGCGAACGCATAAAGATATCGAATTCCACAACCAAGAAAAAGATGCATTTAACAGCATCAACAAACGTTTTGAATTCTTTGATGTAGAAATGGAGTAGACAGATTTAATATATATGAAACAAGATTAACGATTTTAGAAGTTCCAATTTATTTTCTAAAATCGTTTTTCTTTTATACTTTCAGAAATTTAATATCAGAAATCTAAAACCCTTATGTTTTACTGGGTCAAAACAAATAGATTTATAAAATGGTTATTTAGTAACCAAGTTTGGTCTGTTCCAAATTCAGAAAATAAAATCTACCTTACCTTTGATGATGGCCCCACTCCAGAAGTTACCGAATGGGTTTTAGAACTCTTAAAAAAGGAAGAAATCAAGGCCACCTTCTTTTGTATTGGCAAAAACATTTCCGATAACCCAACTATTTTTAAAAAAGTGATTGCAGAAAAACATGCTATCGGGAACCACACTTTTAATCATGTCAATGGCTGGCAAACTTCTACTAATAATTATTTAGAAGAAGTCAACCGTTGTTCCGTAATTAGCAAGCCTTTTTTTTCTGAACACTGCCAACTATTTCGTCCTCCTTACGGAAAAATAACGCCAACACAATCTAAAAAACTCAGAAAGCTGGGATACCAAATAATCATGTGGGACCTCTTAACGGCTGATTTTGATGCTTCTATTTCTCCTAAAAAATGTTTTGAAAATGCCACCAAAAAAGTTACAAACGGAAGTATAATCGTTTTTCACGATAGCAAAAAAGCCTTCGTAAACATGAAGTATGCTTTACCAAAGGCCATTGAATATTATAAAAGCAAAGGTTTCCAATTTGACACCCTTCACTAAAAACTAAAGTTGCTCCTGAACCAAGCTAATGATTGTGTTAGCATCAAGTTCCCCCGATTGACGCCATCTCATTTGACCCTCTTTGTAGATCATCAAAGTAGGCAATCCTTTAATGCGAAGTGCTTCGGCCAATTCCTGATTCTTGTCTACATCTATCTTTATTACTTTTGCTTTATCTCCTAGAGCTGCCGCAACATCTTTAATCACAGGATGCATAGACTGCGAGGATTCATTCCAATCGGTATAAAAATCGATTAAAACAGGGACTTGAGCACTGATAAGTTCTCCAAATTTTGACATAGTTTATTATTTTGATTAAACTTTGTTCTACAAATATACTGTTTTTGTTAAATTAAGCGATATTTTGTGCTTTTTTTAAACAAATCACGGTAATTTCAGGCATTATTCCTACTCTACCCGGATAAGCATGAAAACCAAAACCTCGATTTACATAAATATATCGTCCGGCGTTTTCATACAAGCCAGCCCAACATTTGTAAACATATTGTGCTAAACTCCATTTAAAATACCCCGGAATTTCTATCCCAAACTGCATTCCGTGGGTATGACCACTCAATGTTAATTGAAAATGTTTTTCATGATGTTGTACCAATTCTTCCCAGTGACTTGGATCATGACTCATCAATACTTTGAAATCTTTTTCCGATAACCCATCTGATGCCTTATCGATATCGCCCATTGATCCAAAATGTTTCCCCCAATTTTCTACCCCAACCAACGCGATTTCTTGCGCATCTTTTTTAATTTTCACATGCTCATTCAACAACAATTTAAAATCAATTTGCCGATGTATATCTTTGATATCAATGAAATTCTGTGCTTTTTCTTCTTCCGAATTCCACTCCAAATAAGCTCCATAATCATGATTTCCTAAAATGGAATATTTCCCGAAAGTCGGCTTTGTTAATCGGTTAAAAGTATCAATCCACGGATGCATTTCTTCTGCTTTGGCGTTTACAATGTCGCCCGTAAACAAAAGCACATCCGATTTTTGGGCATTAATTAAATCGACCGCATAATTTATTTTATCAGCATTATCAAAACTCCCCGAGTGAATGTCTGAGATATGCGTTATCGTAAAACCATCAAAAGCATCGGGCAAATCAGGGAAAAACAAGTTTTGTTTAATCACCTTAAAGTTGTACTTCCCTAGTGTAACTCCATACAATATTGACAAAAAAGGAATGGCCGCGAGACCTAAAGCAATTTGACTTATAAATCCCCTTCGGTCAGGCAAAAAGTTTTCTTGATTGTCATTTCCAAAAAAATACGTAAAAATACCCGTAAACAAACGATAAATATCCTCGCCCAACATAAAAAAAGTAATCACTAATTTAGGAATTAACATTAACAACATTAATCCTAAAGCAAAGAGTGACTGGTGTGTTTGGCCAATTTTTCGGTCAAAATTAGAAATGGTATAGGTTACATATATAATTACCAGAACACTTAAAATCAAGTATCCGTAAAGCATCCATTTATTTTTAACAACAGTCCTAAAAGCCTGAAATGAATACACTTCTACAAAAAGCAACAAAGCAATTAGAAACAAAAAACGGTATAACATTTTTTCGAAATTTTACACAAAATAACGAAGAAAGTCAACACAATAAGACTTTGTTAATCAAATTTTAACTAAAAGATATTTTCTTCCTTTTTGAATGCTTATTTTTGAAAAAAAATAACTTAAATAACTCGATGAAAAACTTATTTGTTCTTAGCTTATTTTTACTGTCCTTATCTACTTTTTCTCAAGAAACCTATACCATGAAATCTGGTGGAAGAGTTTTTAATTCAAAAGGCGAACGAATAAATTCAACACAAGTCGCAGAAAATTTCAACCAAGAAGCTTTAAAATATTACAAGGCAGGAAGAAGTAAAAAAACCGTTGGAAACGTATTGTTTTGGGGAGGATTAATTTCTGTAGGTGGCAAATTTTTATACGAAGCATCTGCTCCAATTATGGATTCAAATGGAAACATTAGACACTCTGAAAACACCCTTTTTTATATTGGAGGAGCTCTTGTACTTATCTCTGTACCAATCAAGATTGGATTTCAAAACAAAATCAGAAAATCTGTCGCTATCATGAACGATGCCGCGGCTAAATCAGATAAAGCAGCAATTGAATCAACTTCACTCGTTATAAATTCAAATGGTTTAGGAGTAAAATTCACTTTTTAAAAAAAATTAAAATGTCACAAAAACGCTTATTTCTACTCGACGCATACGCTCTGATATTCAGAGGATATTACGCCTTCATCAAAAACCCAAGAATCAATTCTAAAGGAATGGATACTTCGGCCATTATGGGTTTTATGAACTCCTTAATGGATGTGATACGCCGTGAAAAGCCCGATCATTTGGCTGTAGCTTTCGACAAAGGAGGAAGTGATTTGCGTAATGAAATGTTTCCCGAGTACAAAGCCAACCGTGACGCGACGCCCGAAGCCATTAAAATTGCGGTGCCATACATTCAGGAACTGCTTAGCGCCATGCACATTCCGATTATGGAATTGCCGGGTTATGAAGCCGACGACCTTATTGGAACGCTAGCCAAACAAGCCGAAAAAGAAGGTTATCAAGTATTTATGGTAACTCCCGATAAAGATTTTGCACAATTGGTTTCCGAGAATATTTTTATGTACAAGCCTGCCCGAATGGGAAACGACATTGAAATTTGGGGCATTCCGGAAGTTTTAGCGAAATTTGAAATTACTGATCCGCTTCAAGTCATCGATTTCTTGGGAATGATGGGGGATTCTGCCGATAATATTCCAGGATTACCGGGGGTTGGAGAAAAAACAGCCAAAAAATTCCTGGCCGAATATGGTTCTTTAGAAAACTTACTAGCCAATACCCACCAACTAAAAGGAGCCATAAAAGATAAAATTGAAGCCAATGCCGAATTGGGTTTACTTTCTAAAAAATTAGCCACTATCCTACTTGATTGTCCAGTTACTTTTGACGCCACTGATTTTGAATTATCGAAACCCGATGTAGAAAAAACAGATGCATTGTTTCAAGAATTAGAATTCCGTCAAATGAAGACACAATTCGATAAGCTATTTGGTTCGGGTAAAGAATATGATGAAATTGATTCTAATGGGAATGATAACGGTTCATCGCAACCTAAAAAAACATCCGCTAAAAAATCAGCTGAAAACCAAATGGATTTATTTGGCTTTTCAGATAGCGAGCAAACGACCGAAAGCGCTCATTCCTTTTATGCCACTTTAGAAAATACCGAGCATTTTTACCAAATCATCCAAGGGGATTTACCAACCAAGTTATTACTTCAAAACCTACTCAATCAAACTTCAGTTTGTTTTGACACTGAAACCACTGGTATTGACGCCTTAAACGCCGAGTTAGTAGGGCTGTCTTTTTCTTACGAAAAAGGAAAAGGATTTTATGTGCCATTTCCGGAAAACCAGGAAGAAGCTAGAAATTTAGTCGAAAAATTCAAACCTTTTTTCGAAAATGAAAGCATCGAAAAGATCGGCCAAAACATGAAATACGACTTAAAAGTATTGGCCAATTACGGTATTGAAATCAAAGGAAAATTGTTTGACACCATGATTGCGCATTACCTCATCAATCCGGACATGCGTCACAATATGGATGTTTTATCGGAAACGTATTTAAAATATTCCCCAAAATCGATCGAAACCTTAATTGGCAAAAAAGGAAAAAACCAATTGTCGATGCGCGATGTAGCCTTGGAAGACATTAAAGAATATGCTACTGAAGATGCAGATGTAACCCTTCAGCTAAAAGAACATTTTCAGCCCATTTTAGAAAAAGTTGGCACCAAAAAACTATTCGATGAAATCGAGATTCCGTTGGTGCAAGTCCTCGCCGATATGGAACGCGAAGGAATCAATCTAAACAAAGATTTTCTTAAAACCATGTCGGTTGACATGGAAAAAGAAGTCGCCATTTTTGAAGAAAAAATATACGAAACCGCAGGAGAAAAATTCAATTTGGCATCTCCAAAACAATTGGGAGATATTTTATTCGATAAATTAAAAATTGGTGGTGCCAAACAAAAGAAAACCAAAACTGGTCAATATGCTACAGGTGAAGAAGTGTTATCGTATTTAGCCAACGAGCATCAAATTGTAAAAGACATTTTAGAATGGCGCCAACTGGTGAAACTAAAAAGCACGTATGTAGATGCCTTACCCGAACAGGTAGACAAAAAAACCAATCGCGTACATACTGATTATATGCAAACCGTGGCAGCTACCGGTCGTTTGAGCTCCAACAATCCGAACCTACAAAACATTCCGATTCGTACCGAGAGAGGTCGACAAATCCGTAAAGCCTTTATTGCTCGTGATGAAAATTACATCTTGCTTTCTGCCGATTATTCGCAAATCGAATTGCGCATAATCGCTGCTTTGAGTGGTGAAGAGAATATGATTGCAGCGTTTCAAAACCATGAAGACATTCACCGAAGCACCGCTGCCAAAGTATTTAATGTACCTTTGGAAGAAGTGACCAAAGAACAACGTAGTAATGCCAAAACGGTTAACTTCGGAATTATTTATGGTGTTTCTGCTTTTGGATTGAGTAATCAAACCGATTTGTCGCGTAAAGAAAGTGCCGAATTGATCGATGCTTATTACCAAACGTATCCGAAGTTAAAATCGTACATGGCCAATCAGGTCGATTTTGCAAGACAGAACGGCTATGTGGAAACCATTTCGGGAAGAAGACGTTATTTAAAAGACATCAACTCCGCCAATGCCATTGTTCGTGGTGGTGCCGAGCGAAATGCTGTGAATGCGCCAATTCAGGGTTCTGCGGCCGATATTATTAAAATTGCGATGATCAACATTCATCAAAAATTAAAATCCGAAAACTGGAAATCGAAAATGTTGCTTCAAGTACACGATGAGTTGGTATTTGATGTACACCATTCGGAAATCGAAAAAATCCAACCGATGATTAAATACGAAATGGAAAATGCGTTTCAAATGGCAGTTCCTTTGGAAGTGGAAATGGGATTAGGAAAAGATTGGCTGGAAGCACATTAATATACGTCTAACCCTGACAGAATTTAAAACTCTGTCAGGGTTAATTATTTAGTTATTATTTCAAATATAATTTTCTCATTTCAATTATTATTTAGACATTTGTCTAAATATCTAAATTAATGGATTCAATTTTCAAAGCTTTAAACGACGAAACCCGAAGAGGGATTCTAGAATTACTCCGACAAAAGGACCTGACGGCTGGCGAAATTGCGGATGAATTCCATATTTCCAAACCCAGCATTTCACATCATTTGGACATCCTAAAAAGAGCCGATTTGGTCAGCAGCGAGAAAAAAGGGCAATTTATTGTCTATTCGCTCAACACTACCATCGTAGACGATATTATAAAATGGATAATCACTTTAAAAAAATAATCATGGAAAAATTAAAAAAAGAATTCCAATACCTAAGCATTGCACTGTTACCTTTTATTTATTTGGCTATTATTTGGAACAGACTACCTCAAAAAGTTCCCATGCACATGAACATGAATGGAGAGGTAGATCGTTGGGGCAATAAACTGGAATTAATCTTTATGCTATTTATGATAAGCGGACTTACTTATATTATCTTTTTCTTTTTACCTAAGATTGATCCGAAACAAAAATTACAAAACATGGGCAAAAAGTTCGATTCCTTAAGATTAATACTAACCTTTTTCATGTCAGTCTTAGGAATCTATATTCTTTACACCATTCAGAACCAAACCAGCATTCAAGATAGCAAACCTGATTTGTTTTTTCCACTTGTAGGTTTATTGTTTGCTTTTCTGGGTAATTATATGAAAACCGTTAAGCCCAACTATTTTATTGGTATAAGAACTCCTTGGACTCTTGAAAACGAAGAGGTTTGGAGAAAAACTCATTTATTAGGCGGCAAACTTTGGTTTATTGGCGGATTATTAATGACGTTGACCTATTTTCTAGAACCTAAACTTCAGTTTAACGTATTTATAGGAATAACCGCAGTCATTTCTATCATTCCAATGGTGTATTCCTATCTTGAATTTAAAAAACAGCTTTAATTGAGTTTCTTGACCGAATCTCTGTAACGCAACTCGGTCTTAATAACCGTCGTTTTATAACTGTTTTCTTCCGATTTCTTTTCAATGCGGTCAATTAACAATTTGGCCGCTTCGGCACCAATTTGTGGTCCGTGTTGACTGATGGTCGCCAAACTAGGCGTTAATCTTCGCGACCAGGCACCATCGGCAAAACCTACCATAGACAATTCGTCCGGGATTTTAATTCCTTTTTTAACTGCTAATTTCATAGCTAATGTAGAAGCATGTTCGTCTAAAGCAAAAATACCATCAACTTTGAGATGGTTAATTAAATGGATTAATTTCTCATCAAATTCTTCTACTGAATTTACCGCGATAATCAATTCATCCTCCACTGCAATTGTATTTGTTTTCAAGGTATCCAAATAACCATTAATGCGAAGTTGCGACACACTCAAATTGGCTTCACAAGTCAGCAAAGCAATGCGCTTACAACCTGTAGTAATTAAATGTTGTGTAGCGTGTACCGCCGAATCATAATCATCAACCACTACTTTATCGC
>Ga0209599_10001426_pt1 | contig 11405 bp, 30 predicted proteins | sample Shrwel_input2_FT_FD_187534 | JGI IMG/M metagenome (GOLD analysis project Ga0209599, IMG submission 187534) | Subsurface microbial communities from deep shales in Ohio, USA - Utica-3 well 1 S input2 FT (SPAdes) (version 2) ... | reverse complement strand
GCTTGTTTAGGTTGAGGTTCTCTCATTGTTACCCAGCCGTCAAAATTGACAGGGATTGATTCAATAAGAAGTGAAGTGCCACCTTGTTTGTTGCTCATAGCAACGCCTACTTTTTGCCATCTAGCTTTTGTTTCGCCAGCCGCATTAGTGTATTCGCCTGTTTTAGCGATTAAATCGTGTGTGATAGCCATTATTTTATTTCCTTTAAGTTATTTACGATAGTTTCTATTTCAGACAAAAAGGCGATCACCGCATTCTGCATGTTATTAATATACTCATCATCTCGATAAATACGCTTTACGAATCCTTGTAAATGATCGGGCATTTCAGGATCATAGGATACAAGGTCGCAAAATTCTTTTTCAGGCATGCAAGCTAATTGCCATTGCACCTGGTCGTAATACTGTTCTAATTGTTTACCGCCTGTTAAGATGTTATCTAAATGGTTTTCAGGATTGGGTATTTTGATCTCAATTAAAGAATTAGTGGCTTCTACTAATCCGTCAGGGCTACATTGAGCGCCGTCAATGGATGGGTGTAAAACGATTGCTACTTGATCCACAAAGGTATTATATTTAACTTCATACCATGCCCTAGCCATAGGTTCTAAATCGATTCCTCGTTGCATTGCGGGCGTTTTATAGGTATCTAATTTCTTACCCGTCAATCTTTCCCTAATCAATTCATTCTTATACTTTTTACGGGTTAAAGATTCAGCGCCACCTCGACCTTCAGTTAAGACATCAGCAACTCTTGATCCACCAATTTTGCCTATTCTTAAAGCCATCCATTCAGGACTGCCTTGCTCTATACCTTTTATTATTCTATCCATTTAAATTTAAGTTCCTATAAGTTACGCCATCGTGCCATTGTTGATCGGTTGATTGCTCATAAAGCTGAATTATTTTTTCAGGGTAAAGCATTAAAGGTTTATGATCCTTAAAACAAAATGCATAAATTAAAGGACATTCTTTTGAATCAAACCACTCTAAAAAATGAGGTAGTAGTTTAATTTCGCTTGCCTTAATATTAGCCGTTCCTTTAACCATAACTAATCCAGCAACACCTTTATTGTTGATATAAAAATCAGGAAGATTTCTAATCAAAGGATTAAGATTATAAAAGTTAGGGATTGGATCGTTCTTCTCATCAAAGCCTAATCGCCTGTAAAAATAACCTTTAGATTGGCAATAAGCTTCAAACAATACTTCCGCTATATTAACGACATTATTTCTTTCTTTATAAGAATATGCGCCATTCATAGTTTAGGGCTTTGAATTTTGCCGTAAAGAGGGGCTAATAAATATTTATCACCCATCTCTCTTTTAAGCCTTTGAATCTTTGTTCTGCGCGCTTCTATTTCTTCAATTTCTTCAAAGGTATATAAAAATTCAACACCATAAAAATTACTGTTTCTCATGCCTTCCATCATAGCTCCGCCTTTCTTTTGTCTTTAGCTTCAATAACTAATTTAGATAGAGTGCGATCATTCTTAACTTCACCCATTACAAAATTATAATTAGACTGTAGTTCTTCTAATGACTGTGATTGACTAATTCTTTGTAAATAATCGGCTGCATTAAGAACTGCTGATTGGCCATCATCATCGTCTGCATACAAAGCAAGAAAACTAGAGATAGAATATCTGCGGATATAACTAATTGCAGAACCTAAACCTTGAGCATCTTGTTTTTGAATAGGACAGACGGCAGTATCTTCCAGCCATTCACCCGAACTATGGATTAAACGAGTGGTAAGATGGAGCTTATTGTCGTCTGAAGGGCTTAAAGATTGCACAATAGCAATACCATTATTATTGAGTGGCGCTTTAACGGCATCAATAACTGAATTGATATTGGCATACTTGGATTTGTAATGAGGATTAGTTGAATCTTTAACGGCAAATCTAATTTCTTTTTGCGCGGATACTAAAGCTTCAGCTATCTGTTTGATGCTATCGGAAGTTTTCATCTTATCTTGTCCTAAAAAGTTTCGTTAAATTACATGCGAGATTGTATCATTATATGCCCATCTTGCAAAACTATCTCTCTCATAGTTTTCAGCTATAAATTTTGCTAGCCTTTTAATTTCCGCATCGTAAACATCTTTAATGCGACCTAGCTTATCATCTTTAGAATCATAGAGAATATTCTTTACTTGATTTTGAACTTCAACTTCATCATAAAAATCAGAAAAGACATCCACATTAAAAGCAATATGATATTCAATTAATTCTTGCAAAGATATATGAGGTTCTAAATCTAGGAAATCAGGATCAGGATTCATCATAGTTTGGATATGAATCTTGTGTTGCATCTCTCGTTGCTGGTCAGACATATTTGCCCCCGTAACTTGTTGATTTTTCGTCATATTACACCCCTTTTAAGAAATTGTCTAGTAAAGGTAATAAGACATAAAGCCATAAGCCAAAGTAAGCCCAAAATGCAACTGCAAAAATAATAAGTTGTTTTGTTTGTCTTGTCATGTTATTCCCCTATTTCAGATTTGTAAGGATCAATTTGTGTTTGAACATATTCGTAATTACCACTTTGCGAATTATGCTTGAGTTTTGAATTAGGTGCAACAAATTCGTATTTGTCGGCAGTCCAATTGTATTTAAGCTTGGCATCTTTAGGTGCGTAGTTATATTTGTTTTCAACCCAATTATAACGAAGCTTTGGTGATTCACCCCCGATTGCCATGATCGGGAGTGCGATTAATAGTGCGGTTAATAGTGTTTTCATTTAGTTTCCTTTAGTTTCTTGTTGAGTTGTATAAAGAGTATCCATTGCTTGAGTTAATTTTTCATCAAAATCAACCCAAAATGAATTAACAGGAATTGAAAACTTTACTTCATGTTGCAAAGCTTCAATAAGACTTTCAATTTTTAAGAATTTTTTTTCGTTAATCATATTTTGTCCTTTAAAAAACAGGGGCAATTAAGCCCCTTGTCTTATTACTAATCCTGTAAGTGCATCAACTACTGTTTCACTTGGATCAAAATTTGCAGATATTTCAAAAAGTTCTTCTTCTGAATAACCATTTTTTTGACGCATTTGAAAATATTTTTCTAAAAATGCTTGATCTTCTGAAGATTTAGTTTTTAAAGAAATTAAAAGTGTTTGCTCTGAAATTTTGCCATCAACAAAAGCTAATTCAAGAATGTCAATTGGTGGAACAGAGTTATTTGAAGCCCAACGAATAACGCCATTAGCGTCTGTGTAGTGATCGTGCTTGTCAAGTTTAGCTACGAATCTGAAGTCTGTTGTTTGAAGTTTCATTTTAGTTTCCTTTAAGTTTCGTTAATAAATTGTTTCCGTAAGAGTTATTATCCATATAAAATGACTTTGTGCAATCTTTTTTGAAAATATTTTATGAAGAATAACGAACACCTGGCACAGACTTTGCTTATTAAATGGTTTAGGCTTCAATATCCATTAATGGCAAAATGCTTGTTTGCTATACCAAATGGCGGTGCTAGGCATATCGGAACGGCTATTAAACTTAAACAAGAGGGGGTAACCGCAGGGGTATCCGATTTGTTCCTTATGATTCCAGCAAATGGGCTTCATGGGCTATTTTTAGAGATGAAAGCAGACAAAAGTGCAAAATTACAACAAAACCAAGAACAGTTCCTTACTTTAGCAGAATCAATGGGTTATGGTGCAGAAGTGGCTTATGGATTTGAAGAAGCTCAAAAAATAATACAAAAATACTTGCACGAATCATAAAAACTGGTTAATAATAAAAAAGAACAAGATAAGAGAAAGGGAACTAATTGCATTATTATCAACATAACATATCAGATTACAGGGCTGATACAGGCCACTTAACCCTGTTAGAGCATGGTTGTTATCATCAACTGCTAGATCAATATTATCTTAATGAAGAACCGCTTCCATTAGATATAGACAAAATATTCCGATTACTTTCAGCGAGGACACAAGATGAAAAGAGTGCTATTAAAAATGTGCTTAAAGATTTCTTTATTGAAACTGAAGCTGGTTTTATTCAAAGACGGGCTGATGATGAGATTAAATTCTATCATGATAGGGTAGATCAAGCTGCAAAGGCAGGCCGTAAGAGTGCCGAGAAACGGGCGAATTCCAACGAGCGTTCAACGGGCGTTCAACGGATGTTCAACCAACTAATAACTAATAACCAACAACCAATAACTAATAACAATATAGATATATTGTCCGATTTTGATATATTTTGGCAAGAGTATCCAAAAAAGGTCGGCAAAGAAGCAGCAAGAAAATCTTGGAATAAGATAAGACCTAATTTACAAGATGTTCTTCAAACTTTAGCTTGGCAAAAAACTAGCAAGCAATGGTTTGAGAAGGGTGGACAGTTTATTCCAAATGCTAGCACTTATTTAAACCAGCATAGATTCTTGGATGAGCCGTCTGTATCAGTAACATTTTAGGAAGAAAGATGATAAATGAAATCTTATGTCTATCAGCAATTATGTTTGGTGAAGCTAGGGGTGAACCTGATATGGGTAAAGTTGCAGTCGCTTATACTGCAATTAACCGCAAAGCCGATCCAAATTATCCAAAAACTATTTGTCAAGTAATGAAGCAGCCTGCTCAATATCAGTTTCTTGATTATGGGATGCCAACAAAAACACAGATAGCTTATTTAGAACCGCTTGCAAAAGCGATTTTAGAAAAGAGGATAGATGATCCAACAAGGGGCGCAAAATTCTTTCATACAAAGCAAATGCCAAAACCTTTTTGGGCTAGACAAAAAGAAGTTAAGATAGCTATAGCAAATCATATTTTTTATTAACAAAAAAAGGACAAAAAATGACACAAGATACAACAATGGGTAATTTAGAAACTTGGGTTCGTCAGTTAAATGGCGAACTCAATGTTCAAGATATAGCAAAAACTAGACCAGCACCAATAGAAGATGTAGTAGCTCCCTATTCGGTATTTTTAAGACATTATGATAAAGTTGGACTTTGTGCGGCCACAAATAAAAGACGCGCTAGTCGATGTAATGTAGAATTTGTATTTGATGGTAATACTCGAAAACTTAAAAATGTAAGAATGATTAATCAAGATGAAGAATAAAGAACCTGATACTAAAGAATGGCTTTTAAAAGTCCATAGACAAACTCAAACTGATCTTGAGTATAGAAAAGAACTTGCTAGAGATGTTAATGAGCTTGTAGAAGCTTTAGATTGGATGGTAGAAGGATTAACCCAAGGCGATCCAAGATATGACGCTATACCTTGTGTTAGAAATGCAAAGGTTATATTAGAAAAACTTAAAGGATAAGACAATATGGAAACTAGAGTTTGGATGGTAGAAGAATTTGATAATAATAATAATCTTGTATGGAAAATGCTTTCTTTCTTTCCGCCCGACACTTTAGAATGGATGAAAGATATTCGTGGTAAGAAGCACAATTTAGTTATATCAGAATTAGGAGTTATAAATTCTAAAAAAATTAATGATATTGAGAAAAAATATGATTCTAGCAAATTTGTGGTTGGCCTTTAAAATTGTTAGTTTTATTTTGTGGGCGGTTATATTCTTGGTTATTTCACTTGTCTTATTTTTCTTGTGGGAAGAATTTAATGACTAAATTTATAGATTTTGCAATAAAAATATTAATAGTAGGCGGTCTTTTTGGTATATTTTTAGGATTAGCATTAGTGTTAGAATTAACATTTATCCGATGAGTAATTGTATGGAAGTCTTATTTCGCTATATTGTATTTGATGATTTTGGCGAGCCAATTATACGCTTTAGAACAAAGCATGAAGCTGAATGTTATGTATTGCACAGACCCAACCATAAAATTCAACGATTACCACCTCAACCAAAAGAAAATGTATTTGATTTAATAAAAGACGAGCCACCATTTTGAGCCATATATTAATTATTATCACAGGCGCTATTTATAGCTATATAAGTTTTGAGCAGTTTTATCTTGGCAATAATGGAATGGGTATTTGTTATTTTGGTTATGCTTTAGGTAATGTTGGATTGTATATGATGGCTAAATAAAAGGATTATTAATGACACAAAACGATAAGGTAAGATTTCAATCTATGATGGACACGCTTACATCAGTCTATCAAAAACAACCATTAGATCAAGATAGTTTTAAACTTTGGTTTTATAAACTTCAGAAGTTTGAATTTAATGTAGTTACTAAAGCTTTTGATAAGCATATTGATAACAGTAAATTCTTTCCCAGTATCTTTGACATATTGCAATTGTGCAGGGAAAAGCCAATTGAATTTGCCAGGCTAGAAGCGCCGAAATTATCTAAAGAAGCTAATGCGGTATATGCGGCAAATGTAAATAAATTTGTGCAGGACATTAAGAGTGAAGATAAGAAGTTAAAAGATATGAGGGCTTGGGCGCATCGCATTATTGCTAACCCCAAGAATTATCCACCAATCTCACTTGAATTCGCAAAGGAAGCTATACATGCAAAATAAATGGAGCAAAGTTAGTAAATATTGCATTGAGCGCAATAATTTTTATATATCTCGATACATGCTTGCGGATGGCGCAAATAGATTTGTATTATGGGATGGCACAAAGATGATTAAAATACACGATGACGCAAAGGCGCTAAAAGATGAAGCAGAAAGAATGGATAGTGACGCTACAAAATATCAATCAACTACAGATTTATTTGGAAGGTCTTATCAAAGAAGGCAAAACACCACAAGTTACGATCAAAGAAAAGGTTAGCGGTGATAAGAGGTCGATTGAAGCAAATAAGTTCCTGTGGGGTAAGTTATATAAAAGCATTAGTAACTTTACAGGTTACTTACCTATGGAAGTGCATCTTCTATGCGGGCATCTTTTCCTATCTGAACAGAAAACTATTAATGGAGTTCAAGTTCCTTATGTTCGCTCAACAACTGATCTTACAGTCGAGGAGTTTACATCTTACATACAGAATATTGAGAGTTATTTTGCCCAGCTAGGATGGTCAAGTGACTAAAGACGAAAAAAAGCACTACGATCAATTGTCACAATTGGGATGTATAGTGTGTAGGCGAGAAGGATGGGGTTATAGTCCACCTCATATTCATCATATTAGACATGGTGCAGGGTTATCCCAACGCAGTCATTGGTCGCTCGCCATACCCTTATGCCCTAACCATCATCAAAATGGCGGTTATGGGATAGCGTTACATGCAGGACAAAAAGAATTTGAAAGAAAGTTTGGATCGGAAGTTGAGCTTTTGCAAGAAACAATCAAGTTAATGAGGTCTAAATTATGATAGAATTATTATTCGGCGTTATTATTATGATTATCGCCATTTATTTTATGAATAGGTAATCTTATGAAAAAAGTATATTCAATCCATGAAGCTGAAGTAGTATTGCCAAGCGTGACTATTGGCGAATTTATATTAAAGCTACTCCATGCAGCAACTAACGGACATATTCTACATTTACAAACTAAATCTTATGCAGAACACAAGGCGCTTCAAGGTTATTATGAAAAGCTACCTGATGCAGTTGATACAATCATTGAACAATGGCAAGGCGCATATCAAACGATTATTGAATATCCATCAGGCTATGAAGCACCTAAAGCTGATGCGCTTCAGGAAGTAACTTACATTAGAGATTTTATTGTGGCTAATAGAGCAGTTGTTGGCGATTACACAAGCATACAGAATGAAGTCGATGCACTATTAAGTATTGTAGAATCGACAATGTATAAGCTTACCTTTTTAGATTAATGCCAACTGCCCCGCTCAATACAAAGTGTCGGGAATTAGGTTGCAAGAATGAAAAGACTAGCCGATCCACTTTTTGCAATGAGCATGGTGGCGCTATAACAGAAAAAGGCCGAGAGAATAGTAAATTATATTCAACTGCCTTTTGGAAGAAACAAAGAGTTATTCAATTAAGTAAAAAGCCATTATGTGCAGCTTGTTTGATTGAAGGTCGAGTAGTTCAAGCTATTCATATAGACCATGTATTCCCACACAGACAAGATGACAATAAGTTTAAGGTAAATCTATTTCAAAGCTTATGTCCAGCGCATCATAGCCTAAAAACACAAGAAGAAAATGAAGGCAAGTATTTATATTATTCAGATAACGGATTAATTACTTATACAGACGCGGACTATGGCCAAACTATTAACCAAACAAAATCTGCGCAAGATATATAAAGCGTTATCATCATTGCCACCATTTAATGAAATGCGTGGTATGCCCCAAGCTCATCGCATAACATTTTCTGTAATAAATACAAACGAAGTAATGGGTTATTTTCATACTCATCCCATGCGAATTGAAATAGATAAGATGTGTGATACTTGGGATAAGATATTTGTAACTATGCTTCATGAGTGTTGCCATGTTTATTTATTTCATAATGGATATGACGATTACGATCAGCATGAAGAAAGATTTAAAAAATTAGCAAAAAGAGTATGCGATGTTTATATTGGACTTGATGTAAAGGAGTTTTAATGAATAAAGTTATAACATTTATATTGGCGCTTATTATTTCTAACCAAATATTTGCGGCCGATACTAATATCACTACAAATATGAAAGGCATGCCTGTTCCTTCAGCTATTGCGCCTTCTATTTCTACTATGAATCCTAAAATATGTAAAACAGGTGTAAGTGGCGGAGCTAACACAGGTGTTGTATCTATTAGCGGTGGATTTACAGTTGAAGATGAAAATTGTGCAAGAGTAGTTAAAGCTGAAACTTTATCTAATCTAGGTTTAAAAGTAAGTGCGGTAAGTTTAATGTGTCAAGATGAAGCTACATGGGAAGCAATGGAAATGGCAGCTAGCCCTTGCCCATTCGGTGGCGCTTTAGGCGATGTTGCTAGACGCGCTTGGTTTAAACGATACCCTGAAAGATTCTATAAGTTATATGGTTCGGACTTTAAGCTTCCTGTTATTGCTGATAAGCAGTAATGCTTATGCTTGGTATTGCACTTATGTTCCTGACAACAACGGATACATAACAAATTTACAATGCTATGATATAGATGATGCAACTGCGCTTACAGGCTATTGGTGTCCTTATTATCCTAATGATCCAATATGCGCACCTTATATTCAGCCAGCTTGCACAGACGCTACAGAAACTAGAACCTTATCATGCCCTATAAATTATTCAGGTGCATTAAATCAGGTTAGGTATTATACTTGTAGCGCAAGTAGTTGGTCTGCTTGGCAAGATAGTTCAAATAATTGTGTTGCTGATCCGCCAACTTGTGTATCAACGACAGAAACAAGGGCTTTATCATGCGCAAGTGGTTACGAAGGATTAATAACGGAATTAAGAGTTTCTCAATGCTCCGATCCGTATGGTTTGCCAACTTGGACTGCATGGTCGGAAACATCCAATACTTGCAAGATGACATTAGACAATCAGGACAATGTAACAAGCCCTGTGAGTGTAATAAGCCCTGTAAATCCGAGCGGGATACTCAACACAAGTGTTACGCCTACGATAACCGAATCTGTAATTGCACAGACAGATATTGTGCAGACATTTAGTAATGCATTAAATAGCACTACAAGCGAAGTCAAAAGCGAATCTAAAAAAGAAGATACCAAATCAGAAAATAAGAAAGATGTAGAAATTGTTCCTGGATTGGGAATAGTTTTAAGTTTGGCTTTATTGCAAAGCCCAAACAATTTAACTCAACCGAATATGGTTGATTCTTATAATTTAACGCAGGAAAATGATTATGGACTTCAACAAGGAATTTATATGGGGCTTATCACTCAAACAAGTATTTCTGATAGGTTCAACGCTTATAGCAGTCGTAGGAACGCCGATTTATTATGGAATTACGACTTTCAACAAAATGCGTTCGGTCGTTGATTCATACGATGAAAGCAAAGTGCAAGCATTAGAAATACAAATGAAAGCTCAACAAGAGCGTTTACTAGCTATTCAAGATTCAAGCATTAGAATTAACGAGAAGGCATCAGACGCTATTGCATTGGCTCGTGAAACTTCAGCTATTGCTCGTGGATCACAAAGAGAAGTAGAAGCTTCATTATCAAGCGTTCGATCAGAGGTTAAAGCTCAAATAGATGGCTTAAACACTCAAATGAAAGCTATACAAAAATCAATGACTAACCCAATAGGAAATTAATCATGTTCTCATTATTATCATCAATATTAGGATTTGCTACTGCTGGACTTCCGAGCATTCTTGGATTCTTTCAACAAAAGGGTGATCAAGCTCATGAAAGACAAATGGCTCAATTACAAAACGAACAAGCAATGCGAATGGCTCAACAAGGATTTGTATCTCAAGAAAAGATTGCAGCAATTGAATTAGAACAAACTAATGCAGAAACTTATACACAAGAAAGACAAGCATTATACGAACATGATGCTAAACTTGTATCTGAATCTGCTCAATGGGTTAAGACGCTTAATGCAAGTGTAAGACCTGTTATTGCATTTACTTTTGTCGGTTTATTATTATTTGTAGATATAGCAGGATTTTGGTGGGCAGTAAAATCTACAGGTGGATTTACACCTGAATCAATGGATGCTATATTTTCTAGTGATGAAATGAGTATTGTTGGTTCTATCATCGGATTTTATTTTGGTTCAAGAACTTGGGAAAAAAAATAATTGAAGGTATCAAATAAAGGCATAATATTAATTAAACACCATGAAGGTATTAGGAATAGACCTTATCGTTGCCCTGCTGGGCTTTGGACTGTGGGTGTTGGTCATCTTATCGGTGATGGTAAAACGCTACCAGCGACATGGAATAAAACATTTACTAATGAGGAAATAGATGGAATTCTTAAACGCGACCTCAATCGTTTCGAGTTGGGAGTATGTAAGATGTTACCTAACCTGCGCCTTAAGCAATCTGAATTTGATGCTCTTGTTAGCTTTAGCTTTAATCTTGGTTTGGGATGTTTTCAAAGATCAACCATCCGTCAAGCGATGTTACGCGGTGATAAAGAGGTTGCTGGTCAATCGCTATTGAAGTATTGTAGGGCAGGTGGTAAGATATTAAAAGGACTACAAGTGCGCAGACAAGATGAATATAAACTACTAATGACATAGGATAAGACAATGGATAAGACAGAGATATTAAGAACTGCTAATGAGTATATAACTAAAGACAGACAATCAACGCATGGACAAGCAGAGGATAACTTCGCTAACATAGGAAGATTATGGTCGGCTTATCTCAATTATCCAATCACTTCTCAAGATGTTGCAATACTAATGACACTACTAAAGATTGCTAGATACAAAGGCAATCCATCTTATGTTGATAACGCAATAGATATGTGTGGCTACGCAGCATTGGCGGGCGAGCTAGGGCAAAGGGGTATAAATGAAATTAAGTAAAGGTGCTAACCTATTGAATAACTTAATGTTTTTGGGGGTGCTAAACGA
>Ga0209599_10001422_pt1 | contig 11444 bp, 10 predicted proteins | sample Shrwel_input2_FT_FD_187534 | JGI IMG/M metagenome (GOLD analysis project Ga0209599, IMG submission 187534) | Subsurface microbial communities from deep shales in Ohio, USA - Utica-3 well 1 S input2 FT (SPAdes) (version 2) ... | reverse complement strand
GGGTCACCCAAAGCGGGTTTCGACAAGCGCGAACATTGTACTGAAAGTTGGCGGCGGGTGCGAGTCGGTTACGGCAGTGTTTTAGATGCAATTGGCTAAAATATGATGCCACCACTACGCGGGCTGCGGGGCGATGGCTTTGCTGGAGCCGTGATTGTGTTGTGGCAGTTGTCTTTTGTGGCAGTTGTCTTTTGTGGCAGTCATCATGAGCCGTTAGGGCGCACCATGCACGACAAAGCGCTCGGGACAGTTGGACACCACGCTGGCCGGACATTCGATATAGCCGCCATTGGGACTGTAGCAAACGCGGATCTCGGTCAACATAGGCTGTCTAAACTTGGGGTTTTTGACGCAATTGAGCTGTAAGCCGTTGTTTTTCAGACCCGCATTCAGATCAACCAGTTGTCGAATCAGTTGCTCTTTGCGCATGACGATGGCTTGATCGGCATTAAACTCCGGTGGCACTTTTAAGCGTCCGGCGTAGTTGGTGATGGTACGAAAGTAGGCATTGACGCTCATTCCTGTACACGAACCGCTGGTACGCCATGCTTCGTTGCGGAGTTGTTCGTCCGGCATGATCCGCTCGACCACACGCGCTTGCAAAGGACTCAAACGCGCAGGCTCTTGCGCACAGCCTCGCTCTGAGTGTGCAGGTGGCGGCTCGGGTTGTAACTGTGACACGGTGAGCGAAAAACCTTCTTGGCACTGCCTTAGCCGACGAAACTCTGGATTGGTCGCACAGACCGCAGGGGTCAGGTTAATCACCAACGTATAGCTGGTCGGCGCCTCAGCGTACGCGGGCGCACCACTCAGCACGCCAAGCAGTGACAAAGCCGCGAGACGCAGCACGTGCCCGCTCCACGCAGGCGATGACATGCCGTGCATCCGTGCGCAAGAATCAGGCAAATGGGTCTGTAGTCGAGGCTTCAACACACACTCCAGCATGGTTTGGCAACCTCCTTGTTGCAGGAGATGATGACCAAAAGGCACCATCGGGGACATGGCTAAATCATAACCAAAGACTGCGGGCGGCAATACAATACGTTTGTGCGCGATGCGTATTGAACTGGTCATGAACTGCAACCTTCAGTCATGCTATTCAGTCGAACGTGCAGGAATCGGGCGCATGCGTTGGCTCAGCGTCTGCTCTCCACGTTGCAACAGTAAACTGTAGTGCAAGGCGTTGGTCATCAGATGCTTCACGTAGTCACGCGTTTCTAAAAACGGAATGCTTTCGGTATATTGATCCGCATCCAATGCACTGGCCACCGGCTGCCAGCGCCGCGCACGGGTTGGACCCGCATTATAGCCTGCCGATGCTAATACCGGATGACTGTCGAGCTGTTGCAAGATATGACTCAGATAAAACGTGCCGTAGCGCACGTTAGTCTGCATATCGGTCAGGCTCGATGTGCGATACGGTTCACCGAGTCGATTGGCGATCCAACGCCCCGTGTCCGGCATGATCTGCATCAGACCACTGGCACCGACATGCGAACGCGCCACACTGGCGAAGCGGCTTTCTTGCCGAATCAGGCCATACGTCCACGCCGGATCTACACCCACTTGCTGACTATAGTCGACCACCAAATTTTGGAACGGCATCGGATAGCGCCACTGATCGTTAAACTTGGTCGTGGTACGCTCCGCTGCATAAATCGCCCGATCATACCAACCGAGCTGGGTCGCTTGTTGCGCAGCAGCTAAAATCACGCCATCGTCTTGCTGCTGCATGGCATCACGCACTGCCCAGTTCCACTCGCGGTTATACCAAGCTGCTGGCGCTTCCATGTTGCGCAATGCAAATGCCCGCTGAAAGTGTGGGTTTTGGCCAAGTCGCTGCCGATCTGCTGCCGTTGGCTGGTACATCGGCGGCAAGCTGCTGGTCTTGATGCCCAGACGGTCACGCGCCAATAAGCCGTAATAATCAGTATCGGTCGCAAGCGCACGATAAAACTGTTGGGCAATTTGTTTGGACTGCTCATCTGCACGCTGGGCGATGGCACGGCCAAACCAGTATTGCCACTCGCGTTTTTTTTGGGTGGTAAAACTCATGCTGTCGAGTGCGCGCAATAGGCTTTCCCATGCGCCGTCACGAATCGCATGCCGTGCATACAACTCTGCTTCGGCATCACTAAACGGATAACCCACGCTTTGGTCAAACCAGCGTACGGTATTGCTGTTAAAGCCCTGCACCGCCGCCCGCTGGCCGGTACTGCTCATCGCCAAGATCCGATAGGCGTAGCGCTTGGCCTGCATCGGCACATTGCGCTGCTCTTGCTCAAGATGGGCTGCGGCAGCTTCGGTTGCCCGCTCAGCCACCCGTGCCAACGCGTACAGGTACAGCGCTTGCTCGGCGGGACTGTTGACCATCGGATTCAGGAGGTAGGCATCTGGATTGGCAGACACTTGGCTCAAGGTCGCTTGATCGATTCCGATCTGCAACACGCCAGCGGCTTCTAAGGCAGCATTGGTATTGTTGACCCGTAACATCGTCCACAGCCGCTGCTGACGCTCGTCTGGCGTGGTCAACTCACTGCGCAACAACTGGCTATTGACGGTTTGGCACAGACTTGGGATCTTGGCCGTGTCGAGCCAGATTTGCTCACGCAAGTCCACCAAGCTGAGCTGATCGCCACCCGCTGCTTGTGCCTGCGCTACTGCACACTGCTCGCTTAAGTCTGGGTTATTGATATAAGGTGCGACTTGGCGCACCAACTCATAGCGGCCGCTGCCCGCTTGCGCTTCGGCATAGTCGGCCATCAGCTTTTCGGTCAGTGCTGAATTAGGGTTTTGTTTGGCGTAGGCAATCAAGGCATCAACTGGCTGTGCAGACAGACTGGCGTTATATTTGAGGTATTCGGGATAGTTGGCGAGTACGCTACCGCTGCTTTTCATCAGTGCAGCGTGTTGATCGAGTGCAGTGACGTCATTGCGCTGCGCCGCTTGTAGTGCAGCCAACACCTGCTGATCAGACGCATGTGCCACGGATACCGTGCCCAGACTGGCCAGCAACAGCCCATGCGCCAAGCAGTGCGTCATCGGGATTCGGTCAAACCGATCTGTCCAAAACATAGCAGTCTTCATAAGCAACAACGACATCCAAAGGCAACAACGACACTGAACGACACTAAAAAGGCCCAAAAATGGGCACACGTTCAGCAAGCGTACCTATCGTCCCATTTTTTGGGCGTACATTTCAGTTAGCGATCTGTATATTTTGCCGTCTACAGCGTTTTTGGGGCTAAAATACCCGCTGAAAACGCTCTATGATCGTTCAACCCCACATTTGCAGCGTGAGTTGGCGGATTTGCAGTATCAGCATTTGGCGGAGGTGATTAGTTCGTTGCATGTGCAGTTGGCGGGGAATCAGGTGATGGAGGTGGTGCTGGTGCAGGGCGTGGCGGCGACGTTGCAGCAGATTGCTGATCAATTGATTACGTTAAAAGGTGTGGTGACGGGGCGCTTACAGTTGCTGACGGCGGTGATGCCGCCAGTGTGTAGTCCAGTCGGTTAGGTTGGAATGGGTTGGGAGTCATGAACCCATACCCCAGCATAACCCACATAATAGGTATGAAAATCTTCAACCTCAATGTTGTACGCATAGTCTTCAAAACGAGGAGTTCCATCACCTAGGTCACAGCAATTCGCTCCGATCCCATAACCAAACTCATAGTTAAACTCGATAGACTTGCCTGTGCAGCAATCAGAAAAATCGACGAGTGGGTGATCTATATTTGATATCTGTGCAGGGTATGCAGGATCATTTAACCGAATATATACTGGCTCTAATGGATGGATCCATCTTTGAAATGCAGATAAACAGTGCTCATATTTCTCTCGATCTGTATCATTGTCTTTATTATTGAATATATTGCCGTACGTTAAACATGGCATCGGAAAAGTTGGGCGACCAAATCGAAAATCTACAAAATGACGACGACCGTAATAATAATCTTGCTCGCCATTCATCAGAAAATAAGCAGCTATGCCAGCGACACTGGTGACGTACAAAGGGCTATATTCTTTAGCATCAAATAGATCAAGGACGCGTAATACATCACCATCATAGCTTTGCAACGTATCATATGCAGAAAGCTCTTCTGCGATAGTCCAGCCCTGACCTTCCACCCAAAATGGGTGACTATCAGTACAAAATAGATACATATCGTATGATTCGCGACCCCTACCGTGGACATCGTGTGGCTCGAAAGATGTTTGATATTTTTGCTCAAGAAAATCGGTGATTTTTTTTGCGCACACATCATATTTTTCTCGATCAAAAGTGATTATACCGTCAGGGCTATCATGATTAGTAAGCGAAAGTACAAGTTCTATTTGATTTTCCGCAATCTCATCTAGAGACTTGCTCATAAAAGGAATTGCCATAATCGGCTGTCTGGTGGCTGATTTAAATTTACTTACCACACGTTTATATGCCTGCTCTCCTGTGTTGCTCTCATGCTTCGACAGCACCAGATCCCCGACTTTAAGCTGCTCAATCGGCACCAAGCCTTTATCGGTATGAACTAATGTCCCTGCCACAAAACAGGCACTCAAATTATTGTTGCTGCGCTTTGTCATATCCACCAACCCCATTTTTTCAACCGCACCCCACCCGCCCATGCTATCATTATCGGTTGATTATTCCCCTACCGATTGACCGCCACGCCGACCCCATCAGCAGCCGACCCCAAACCCGCTGCATGATCGCGGCCACCGATGGCGACACAGGAACCATAGCATGACCGTTCAGCAGTTTGTGCCACAGACCGCAACCGAATCCGCCGCAGCCGAAGCCCTGATCACGCCTGCGCAACACGCCCATGCGGGAGCAGATGTCACACCCAAGCGCCTGTATATCGAAACGCAAGGCTGCCAAATGAACGCCTATGACTCTGATCGGATGGCAGATCTGCTCGGCGACTCGCATGGCTATGTGCTGACCGATGATCCAGCGGATGCCGACGTGTTGCTGATGAACACCTGCTCAATCCGCGAAAAAGCCCAAGAAAAAGTCTTTAGTGAGCTTGGTCGCTGGCGCAAGCTCAAACAACAAAAACCCGAACTGATTATCGGCGTGGGTGGCTGCGTCGCCTCACAAGAAGGCGAAGGCATTCAACAGCGTGCGCCTTATGTCGATATGGTGTTTGGCCCGCAAACCATCCACCGCTTGCCACAAATGCTGAACCAGCACGAACTGAACAAACACCAGTTTAAATCTAATAAAATTAGCCTTGTCGATATTTCATTTCCTGAAATCGAAAAGTTCGACTTTTTGCCCGAACCGAAAGTCGAAGGCTATAAAGCCTTTGTCTCGATCATGGAAGGCTGCTCCAAATACTGCTCGTTTTGCGTCGTGCCGTACACTCGCGGCGAAGAAGTATCACGGCCACTCGATGACGTGATTGCCGAAGTCGCCAGCCTTGCCGCCAAAGGCGTGCGTGAAATCACTCTACTCGGCCAAAACGTCAACGGCTATCGCGGCGAAACCTTTGATGGGCAGATTTGTAATTTTGCTGAACTGCTGCGTCTGGTCGCCAAAATCCCGAATATCGGTCGGATTCGCTATACCACCAGCCATCCGCTGGAGTTTTCGGATGAACTGATTAACGTCTACGCCGAACTGCCGCAACTGGTTTCGCATTTGCATTTGCCAGTACAAAGCGGCTCGAATCCGGTCTTGGCGGCGATGAAACGCAATCACCAAGTCGATATTTATATTGAAAAAATCGCCAAGCTGCGCCAAGTGCGGCCAGATTTACATTTGTCCAGTGACTTTATTATTGGCTTCCCCAATGAAGGCGATGCCGAATTTGCCGAAACCTTGCAATTTATTAAAGATCTGGATTTTGATCACTCGTATAGCTTTATCTACTCAAAACGGCCAGGGACACCCGCGGCAGAACTGCCCGACCCCACGCCAGAAGATGTGAAAAAACAACGTCTGTCTGAGGTTAAAGCGGTGATTAAAGCCTCGACCATCGCCAAAACCAACGCGATGCTCGGGCAAACCTTGCGCGTATTGGTCGAAAAAACCTCAGACCGTGATGATCGGATGTTGCTAGGCAGCGCGGATAATACCCGTTTGGTGCAATTTATCGGCGATCCTGCGCTGATTGGTCAATTTGTCAGCGTCGAAGTGACTGACATTTTGAGCATGAATCTGGTACAAGGGAACTTGGTGCAAACGGAATCATAGGATTGATGCCGCGATGCGCCGATTTCTGCCTTTGTTGATTGAGGATATTTCTTGACTGCATCCATCAGCCGTACCGTTGCATTTGCTGGCATTACGCTAGAACGATTAAAAGCCATGTTGGGCGCGTATAACGCCCACCTTAAACTGATCGAACAACGCCTAGAAGTCAAAATCGCCCAGCGCGGTGATACCTTCGTGATCGACGGTGAACTGGACGCAGTGGCACGCGCGGAAAGCCTACTCGAACGCTTGCATGCCGAAACCGCCGAAATACGCACGCTGACCCCAGAGCATTTGCACCTGTTGATTCAAGGCAGTCAGACCGAGCGTGAATACACCGAAAACGCTGACGGTGAACTGAATGTCTGGCTACAAACCCGCAAAGGCAAAATCCATCCGCGTGGCGCGAATCAACGCCGTTATGTGCAGCGGATTCTCCAAAGTGATATTTCGTTTGGGGTTGGGCCTGCCGGTACAGGTAAAACCTATCTGGCGGTGGCAGCAGCGGTCGATATGCTGGAACGCAACGAAATCCAGCGGATTTTATTGGTGCGTCCTGCGGTAGAAGCTGGCGAAAAACTCGGTTTCTTACCCGGTGATCTGAGCCAAAAAATCGACCCGTACCTACGCCCGCTGTATGACGCACTGTACGAGATGATTGGTTTTGATAAAGTCGCCAAGCTGATCGAACGCCAGATTATCGAAGTTGCGCCGCTGGCCTATATGCGCGGTCGTACCTTGAATCATTCGTTTGTGATTTTGGATGAGGCGCAAAACACCACACCAGAACAGATGAAGATGTTTTTGACCCGTTTGGGCTTTGGCTCGCGCGCGGTGATTACTGGCGACATTACGCAGGTGGATTTACCACGCGGTCATCAGTCGGGTTTGGCACATTGTTTAAAAGTGCTGTCCAATATCGACGAGATTCACATCACGCACTTTCATTCACGCGACGTGGTGCGGCATCAGTTGGTTCAAAAAATCGTCGAAGCCTACGAAGGCTGGGATGATCAACAGCAAAAACTCAGCGAGCAAGCACGACGCGAACGGCAAGCCAAGCTACAGGCCGCCATGAGTCAAAACGATCAGGCCGCAGACTTGCAGCACGCTCAGCAGCAGGACGAGTAGTCATGAGCGAAGCCAATACTGACTTCAACAGCGACTGGCTGGATCTGGCGATTGAGTGGGCGGATGAGCTTACGCCCGACTCGATTCCAGCGGCATTAGATGACAGTCAGATTCAGCATTGGGTCAGCACTGCACTGACCCATCTGGATGCGGCGCAAGACTGTGATCTGTCGATTCGGATGGTCGATCTGGCCGAAAGTCAGCAACTGAACGCCGATTATCGCGGCAAAGACAAGCCGACCAATGTGCTGTCGTTTCCAAGTGATGTCCCCGAACATATGGCGGAGATGATTGGTTATCTGCCACTGGGGGATTTGGTGATTTGTTGGCCGGTGGTGCAGGCTGAAGCGGCTGAGCAGCAGAAGGCGGTATTGGATCATTTGTGTCATTTGACCGTGCATGGGGTGTTGCATTTGCTTGGTTATGACCACGAAACCAGCGATGCCGATGCAGAGGAAATGGAAGCGCTAGAGGTGGAGATTTTGGGTAAATTAGGAGTTGGGAATCCGTATTGAGACGATTTCGAATGCTCTCCCCAAAAATCACTTACATTTTTATAGCTCAGCAAAGCGTACGATCTTTTCGTATTTTTTGCTATGGTGACTGACTTAAACGCGCGTTAATAACTTTTTTTACACACTCATTCCAGTCGTAGGATAGTGCTGGATCAGCACAAGCGCCATCTTTGACCAATGTCAAGGAACTTAATAAATCGCCTATTTCCTCCGATTTACCCCGCTCCCAGTACAGATCTAGGAACAGAATCATCGCTTCAAGTGCTTCATTGGTGCTTAACGACTCACTCATTCAAGTTTCTCATATTAAAAAACTGACTCATGTATCTTGGCAAACTGTACGCACCCGATGAAGGTGCGCACAGTTCAACCGAACTTAACGCATCAACAAAATGCCAATTGCGCTGAACAATTTGACCCTGCTGTTGGCTCAGGTAACACCGGAGGTAAAGTAACATTCACTGTAGCTTGTCGCGGCGTTGCGGTCATCGTCTTGCCCCGCTCCGTCAGCAACGTATACGCTTTCTCTTTAATACTGCTGACAAAGATCCACTCCGACGTGACTTTTTCAGCCTCGAACGTCACCAGCATATAGCCGCGATCTGACATATTGATATAGCGCAACCCCTTGACTAACTGCGGCACACCGGCCTCAGCTTCTAGCACTTTTTGTGGCGTATCAAGATTCAAATATGTCGGATCCTCAAAGCCGGGTGAACTCACACTTGACGTGGCCAACTCAATTCCCGCTACAAGCTCCAGATCTAACGGATCAGTGCCTGCTGGCAGGGTCAGTTGATTTGCCCAAGCATTGTGTGTATCGCCCGCCAATACGACCAAATTCAGTTTATTTTTAATCGCTTCAGCCAAGATCATGCGACGCTCCACCTCGTAGCCATCCCACGCATCAAGGTTGTACGGGATGTTGGGCAGTTGCAGTTGTGCCATTTTTTCAGGGGTTAAGAGCTTTACATTCTCTTGCAAAAACTGCAACTCGGCGGCGGTCAAGGTCTGATCTTCTACTTGCGCACGGCCAGCCAACTGCGCCAATGCCCCAAGCTTAGCGTACTCTGGAATCGTCATCAGCTGTAGCGCAACCGCGGCGGGGAGATGCATGCGACCCATCAGCACTTGCTGTCCGAGTACATGCCATTTGGCGGGCCTTTTAAACTCATTAAACAACCACGTCCGCTGCGTCGCACCCAACATGGTGCGTGTTCGATCGGCCATTGCGTCGCTGAACGCTTCCGCATCGGCAGGAGTCGACAGATTATTAAACTTGGCATAATCCAGCGGCTCGCTACGTGCAATCACCCGTGTGTCCAGCATCGAGAGATTCAGGAGGTTGCCCCACTGGAAGCTACGCGCCAGTTCCAGCATGCCATTCACGATCACTGGACGAATCGGCATCCACTCGACGTAGGCTTGAATCGCGGCCTGTTTACGTGCCGCAAAGCTGCCTTCAGTGGCTGGATTGTGGTTTTCTGCACCGTCTTTCCACGTGTCGTTGGCGATTTCGTGGTCATCCCACACACAGATAAACGCTGATTTGGCATGCAACGCCCGCAAGTCTGGATCGCTGCGATATTGCGCATAACGAGTACGATAATCGGCCAGTGTCAAAATCTCACCGGCAGGCATTACCTCACGGCCTAGACGCGCAGCATCGGCTGACGCATAACCACCGCGAGCATATTCATAAATATAGTCACCCAGATGCAGCACGGCATCCAGATCATTACGCTTGGCCGCTTCAGCATAGGCATGGAAGAAACCCGCCGGATAATTGGCACACGAAAACACCGCCAGCTTGACTTGGTTGACGTTGTTGGTTGGCAAGGTTTTGGTGATACCGACTGGCGAGAGGATCTCACCGACACGGAAGCGATAGTAGTATCGAGTGTTCGGCTGCAAGCCTGCGGCATCGACTTTTAAGGTGTAGTCTGATTGTGCAGATACGCTTGCCCGACCATCGGTCACCACTTGGCTAAACGCAGCATCCAGCGCCACCTGCCAGCGTACTTCGACAGCTTGTGCCTGCTCCGGCACAAAGCGCGTCCATAAAATCACCTGCTTACTCAGTGGATCACCACTGGCGACCCCATGACTAAACGCGCCTTTGATCGGTGACAGGATGACCTCGTTTTCGTCATCAGAACCCGAAAAACATCCGGTCACGCCGACCGATACCACTGCTGCGGTCACACCGAGTGCGGACAAGCGTAAAAAGGAGCGACGGTTAAATGGCTGTGTCATGTTATTTTTCCCTAGAATGTGAACAAAACGACAACGCTAGAATAATCCTCCAACGTGTCGAACCGATGACGTGACTGGTTGATCCATAACAGCATCTCGGCTTTTACTATAGCGAAACCGCTTTGATGGCGGATGTGTCAGCCGACGATTGGCTGAGGTTTTTTTGTGTGTACATCTAAAAAAATAGCTGCGACTGCTCTACTGCTACTGGGCGACCTCCACTGCATCCATCTCTTGTGAAAAACGCCACGTCCGAATGATCCGCAACTCCGAAAACTCTTTCATACTGGCATGAAACTGGCTATAGGGCGCAGCTTGCCGCACCGAATTACGCGCCGCCTCGTCTAAGATCGGATGCCCCGAACTTTCCAGCAGCCGAATCGCCCGAATCTGCCCATCCGGCCGCAAAATCACCATTAAGCGCACATCACCCGACCAGCCTTTGGCGCGTGCCAGATCCGGATAGTGCTGATTGCCGACTTGCTCGACCCGCCGCCGAAACCCCTCGATATACGCCGCGCTCGGATCGGCCTTGGCCGACACACTATCGACCGTGTGGATTTTGGTTTGTTTGCTATATTCCTGCTTACGCCGTGCATATTGGGCTTCTAGACTGGCAATCGCGGCGGCGGCTTGTTGCTGCTCGGTCGGTTGTGGTTGTGGCTCGCGCTTGGCCTGCTGCTGACTCGACTGCGCTGCGTGCTGCCAACTCAGCTGCGTGACCAACACGCGCTCACTGTCAGCTTGGGCAGCCTGTTGTTCACGCTGCTCTGGCTGCGGCAACGGGGCGACGGCTTGCAATTGCGCCGCTTGCAGTGGACTGGCTTCTGGCGAGGTCAGCCGATACGCTTGACGGGTCACGCCACTGCCCGCTTGGTTGGCATGTGCCAAAAAGTCCGCTTGCGGATCGGGCTTGTCGGCCACGGTCACCGCCACTGTCACATCCTGCATCAGCGCCCGATCACCACTCGGCGCGGTAAAGCTCAGGCCGAACACCAATAGCACATGCAGACTGACTGCAACTGCTGTACACAACAGCAGAACCCGATCTGCCATCAGACTTCTAATCGGCGACAAGATACCCGTATTCATCTTGATCGGGTCATCCATAAATCAGGCTGGGGCATGGTCGGTTTCTCCTGCTCGGTAGGCCGCGCACAGTGCGTTTGTGGGTTTTTCGCGTCTATGTACGACTCGGTCAGTAAGATTGTGTACAATCCCTATTATCCACGTACCGACTCCCTGTACTAACTTGTATTGATTGACTAAAGTCATTACCAGCCGTGAGAGCCAGCCGATGCGCAACATCTTGAGTACAGTCATCCGCGGTGTGCGCGAAG
>Ga0209599_10001420_pt1 | contig 11453 bp, 15 predicted proteins | sample Shrwel_input2_FT_FD_187534 | JGI IMG/M metagenome (GOLD analysis project Ga0209599, IMG submission 187534) | Subsurface microbial communities from deep shales in Ohio, USA - Utica-3 well 1 S input2 FT (SPAdes) (version 2) ... | reverse complement strand
TCTCTGATCCAATAACCTCTATAAGATTAGAGTCTTGCGTTATAAAATTTCATAAATTTATATGCCAGTTCCTTAACCCTAAAATGGTAAACTTCTATGGCTTGATATATATAGAAAACTTAAAAGACGAAGAAGTTATTGAAAGATTAAAAAACACAAATGGCAAAGGGATAACAAAGAGGCAGCTAATAACAATAAGGAAGAATTTGCAGAATATAGCTAAGAAAAAAATAAGCGAATTCGACTCTGAAGAATGAACTCATCAATAAGAGAAAATCTAACTATTAAATTAGGTAGAAAAATAGATAGGAAAAAGGTAAATCTTTGCGACAAAATAATTTGTCAGCATAAGTACAATCTTGATTTAGTCCAGCAAGAATACTTGGAGGATAATAAGAATTGTAAAGAGAGTAACATATTGTCGCTCGCTCAAGACGTGTATAAGAACCCCAAACTCATAGAGCAAACAGAAGAGTTCAAAAATGTTAGGAAATTTTTACAAAAATTATGGAGAGGAGGCGAATACGATAACTATACAGACGATCAATTAGATTTCCTATTCGAGAATGCTGAATCTCTAAGTACAAAAGAAATAGCAAAAGCTTTATTCCCTGAAAAAGAATATATTGTATCAATAAGAACAATAACTTCTCTTTTAGATGCCGGTGGATTTAGAGAGGTGAAGGATGAGGATAAAATCGAAAGAACTAATACTAGATATAATTCTCCGAGAACAGATTTGCAAGTTATAAATCTTATAAATAGATCCGATCATGCAGCTAAATACGATGCTGATAAAATGGATATGAGAAAAAAAGATTCTATAGCTGCTGTAAAAAAATTCTTATCAGCTCCGCGTTTCGTAGAGATGATATCTATGATTACGAATGTAAAACATAGAGAAGTCTTTGAAACAGAGTTCGTTAAAGCTGTCTACAATAAACCAGATCTTAATTCTGATGAAGTAAATTTATATATAGGTCTAGCATTAGAATATGTAACTCTTATAGAGATAAGACAACAGATAACAATCTTAAATGATAGATTAGCAGAGTCCATGTCTGACGATGAAGAAGGTCGTAAATTTACAATGTCTTTATCTGAAGCCTTAAAGGATAAAACGGCTGCATATAATCATTGCCTAGAAAGGACTTTAAAAATGACCCGCTCATTGAGTGGAGATAGAATTAAAAAATTAGAAAAGCAAGCTTTAGCTAATCAAAGCTTAGCGCAGTTTATCGAACTTGTTCAGGATGAGAAGGAAAGAAGAAGAATGTTATTGATAGCCAAAGCAGAAGAATTCAAAGTCAAGGAAAAGATACAGGAACTTGAGAATTTCTCTGAACTTTTTGTCGAAGTTTATGGCGTTGGAAAAGAGGAGGTATTCTCTCTATAATGAAATGTTTGGAATGTTTAGATGACTTCTCTACTGAAAGAGGTTTACATTTACATGTTTCAAAAAAACATAAGATATCTTTACAAGATTATTATCACAAATTTTTCCCTAGATTTGATCTGTTTTCAAATGAAAAAATAGAATTTAAAAACTTCGAAGAATATTTTGTTACTGATTTTAATTCAAAAGAAAATTTTGCTAAATGGTGTTTTTCGGAAGACGTTATTATAGTCAGGGAATATGTGAAAAAAGCTTTTAGGAGAAGGTGCTCTAAAAAAGAAACTCTTTTTGTACCATCTAATATAGAATTGAAAAGTTTATTTTTGCCATCTTGGTTAGGGTTAGTAAAAATATTTGGTGACAAAGAGACTGTTGTAAAAGAGCTGTCAAAACAAGGTTTAAAATTAAAATACGATTACATTTCAGAACCATTCTTTCATGAAGATGAGCCTGAGATACTTGTAGATACAAGGGAGCAAAATGCTTTACAATTTAAAGATTCCAAAAAGATGAAATTAAGTTGTGGCGACTATACAACGACTGGCCCTTTATTTTCTGATGTTTTTATCGAAAGAAAAAGTTTAGAAGATTTAGTTTCCACTCTTACAGCGGGAGCTCAAAGATTCGATAGGGAAATCAGTAGAGCCGAAGACTTTGGACAGTATCTTGTCGTACTAGTTGAGAATAAAGTTTCGAATGCTATAAATTATAGCCCCGAAAACAGTTTTAGTAAATATATAAATGGCAAGTTTGTATTTTATAAGATACGAGAAATTTACAGTAAGTATAAAAACATACAATTTTTATTTTCTGATTCTAGAGAAAACTCCCAAGCTCTAATGATCAAGATTTTTAAAATGAAAGATAAAGTAAGAAATTATGATTTGGAATTTCTTAAAGATTTTAATTTAATATAATATGTGGAACGAAGGAGCGCATCCTGTTATAGTCAGGAAATCTACGAATGATGAGCTTGCAGAAATAAAGGGCGTTCTGTCCGAAGCTGAAGCTCAACAATGGTTTGCTAGATACTGCTTGGCTAATCCAGCTTTCATGGTTTACCTTCTGACTAGAGTTCAACTCGATCCTGTTCAGGATTTATTATTGAGATCGTTTATTTTAAAAGATTATTGTCTTCTTGTTGCTGGCCGGGGATTCTCTAAATCTTTCGTAATATCTTTATTCTGTATAATATATGCTCTAGGTAATCCCGGTGTTAAAATTGGGATAGCATCAGGAACTTTCCGACAGTCAAAATCAATCATGAAGCAAATTGATACTTTTGCTTCTCATCCAAAGAACGGGACTTTCTTAAGATCCTGTATTACTAAACAACTTTCTAAATCTAGTGATGCTTGGTCAATGGAAATCGGATATTCTTCTATAACAGCTATCCCACTAGGCAAGGTTAGAGGTTACCGCTTCAATGTTCTGATCGTTGACGAGTTGCTAGTTGTTAGTAAAGACATTATAGATTCTATTCTCAAACCGTTCTTGATGGTTCGTCAAGATGGTCCTCAGCATGAGCAGATTACAAATGCTCAAAAAGTTTTAGTAGAAAACGGTGTTTTGAAACCAGAAGAAGTTCAACAGTTCTCATCGAACAACAAAATTATAGGTTTATCATCTGCTAGTTATAAATTCGAATCTCTTTACAGAGATAATTATGTACCTTATGTTAAAACGATTTTAGATCCAACAGCTGAAAATGTAAACCATTGTGTTTTCAGAATGTCTTATAGAGCTGCCCCAAAAGGTTTCATGGAAGAATCAGCGATTGAAGACATGAGAAGAACGATGTCTAAATCAATGTTCGATAGAGAGCTTGAGGCTATATTTGGAGATGATACTGGAGGTTACTTTTCAGCGAAAGCTATAGAAGAAGCTAGCGTTAAACTAGGGGAATACCCTATAGTAAAAATAGTTGGAGATCCAGATAAGAAATATATTTTATCAATAGATCCTAACTACAATAACTCAGAGACTTCGGATGATTTCGCTATGGCTGTCCTTGAGTTGAACGAAGAAGATGAATCTGCAATACTTGTGCATGCTTATGCTCTTCCAAATAGTACAAACGAAAAAAGATGTTTATATCTTAAGTATCTTCTAGAAAAATTTAATATTGTTTATACGATTATAGATAATAGTGGCGGCCCGGCTTTCCTACAGATAGCAAAGGAATTCAAATTGATACCGAGAGAGCTTCATCTTTTTGATCATGACTTTCTAAACTACAATTCCCAAGAAGGGATACTTTATTCAAAGAGTAATTATGATCCTAAGAATGGAAAGATAGTTCACTCTCAAGCTTTCGGTGTTGGAGGATGGTTAAGGTTCTCAAACGAGAATTTGCAATGGATGATTGAAAAGAAAAAGATAAAATTTGCAGCACCAGTATTTAATGATTCTGATTTTCAGAATGCTATAAAAGAGAATTTCCCTATAGCGGATCTTCACTACTCGAAAAATCAAGAAATAGCCAAAGATGAAATAAGAGAAATCGCTAAAAATGTTCAGGAGGAAATGAAGGTTGATTTCGTTGAACACTTGGGAGACATGATCAACTTGACAAAAAGAGAGTGCTCGCTTATAGAGGTTTCGACCAGCGTAAACGGAAATCAACAGTTTGACTTGCCAGCCACAATGAAAAGAGACAATAATCCTCACAGAGCAAGAAGGGACTCCTATACAGTTCTACTTCTCGGTAGCTGGGGAGTAAAATGCTATTTTGATATGCATAGAGAACAAGAGGTAAATAATTCTTTTGAATTCGTTCCAAGAATGTTTAGGTAAATTTTAAGGTTAAAATTAATTTATAGAGGTTTTTTAACCTTTAAAAGTGTATAACAGTATATGGCGCGTAAACCTAAAGCCGACTCTGTAGTCGTAAATTCAGATCCTTTTACTCCTAAGTTTATTTCAGATTCTGCAAGGGATTTAAGAAATAGAGGAACGAATACTTTTCAAAATCCTCTGTCCGGTTTATCAGGGGAAATAGAAAATATTAATAAGGGTGTATCACCTTTTTCTAGGGATAATACTGGAACCTTAAGCGCTCAACAAGCAATTGTACTTTGCCAGAAAGCTTATTGGAATGTCGCCATCTTCAGAAATACAATAGATATTCAAACTGAATTCGCAAATTCTAAATTAAGTTTCAGAGGTAAAAATAAAAGGTCTATAAAATTCTTTAATGAATGGTATAAGAAAATAAACGGATGGTCTTTATCTGAAAGATTCTTTAGAGAGTGGTTTCGTTCTGGCAATGTTTTTATTTACAAGTTTTTATATAATATAACAAATCCCGAAGTAAATAAAATGTCTAGGGCCGAGGTTGCAAAAAAAATACCTTTGCGTTATACTATTCTAAACCCTGCGGATATGAGAGCTGAAGGCTCTGCTACGTTTGTTAATTTTAATTACTATAAGATGCTTAACTCCTATGAGTTAGCAAGATTGAAAGTCCCAAAAACAGAAGATGAGAAAAGGTTTATGGATTCTCTACCCGTAAAAATTAGAGATGAGATTAAAAGAGGCCAACTCCCAGAGATTCCCATCGACACAGAATATTTAACAGCTGTATTCTGCGGTAAGCAGGACTACGAAGCTCTGTCTGTTCCAATGTACTACCCTGTGCTTTTCGATATTGATTTAAAATTAGAATTCAAGAAAATGGAGAAGGTCATAGCGAGAACAGCTGACTATATGATCCTTCTGATTACAGCGGGTGATAAAGATAGAGATGCCAATACCAATTCTAGAATTTTAGCTGCATTGCAGGATCTTTTCGAAATGGAGAGTGTGGGTAGGGTATTAGTTTCTGATTACTCTACGAAAGCAGAATTCGTTCTGCCAGATTTAAATAAAATTTTAGGGCCAGAGAAGTATCAGGTTGTAAATCAAGATATTGCAAATGGATTGATGAATATATTCTGGGGCGACGAGAAGTATGCCAACTCAATGATTAAAATAAAAGTCTTTCTAGAGAGGTTAAGTTCTGCTAGACAAGCCTTCTTAAATAATTTCTTGATTCCTGAGATGGAAATGATCGCTAGTGAATTAGGATTCACAGAAATCCCAGAGCCAGTTTTCGACGAGGTGGATCTTAAAGAAGAGATCGAGTATATGAAAGTTTACACAAGACTTGCAGAAATTGGAATGCTGACACCCGAAGAACTCTTCGACGCATTCGAGACTCACTCTCTCCCTCTCTCTGATAATTCTGTAGAAGCTCAAAATAAATTTAAAGAACTCAAAGATAAAGGTCTTTACGAGCCAATTATAGGTGGCCAGAAAAAAGATGCACTTGGGCAGCCAGTAGGCAGACCAGCAGGAACGAAGGCTCCTCAAACAACTAAAAAAGTTTCTCCGATAGGAGCATCTAAATTTAGTTTACAAAAAATATCCGATAATATCAAACTCGTTAATGATCTATCTGAAGCCGTAGAGTCTAAATATAGAGAGCTTAACAAAATAAAAAGACTTAGCTCTAAACAGAAAGATCTCTGCTGGAGCGTAACCGAGTCTATTATTTCTTCTAAAAATTCCAACGAGTGGCAGGAGAGTATCGCCAGCTTTATAGAGAACCCTATCGTCAGCCCTGATGAGCAGACCCTTAATATCGCAGCAGAACATAATATCTCTCTATTCTTAGCAGGTTTGTTAAAACAGTCTGAAATTTAAAAAGGTTTAAAAATAAAAATCTCCAAAGAAAATCTTGACTTTCAAAAAGTATACTGTAGATTTATGTCGTCAGTATATTCTCATTATGAATCAAGAAACCAACGAAACTATTGAAGAACAAATTGCAGAATCCTTTGAAATGGAGGATTCTCTTTATATCGAAATGCTTGAAAAGGAATTGTGCGATTCTATTCGCCAAAATGTTGTTTTCAAAGAAGCTATACATTCTTTTGTAGAGCTTCTTGAATTCATCAACACTAATTTTGGTGAAACAGCCGACTTCCCTGTCAGGATTGATAGCGATTTTTATAAAGAACAATTCATTGTAATCCTCGCTAAAACACAGGGGCTTGTTGAAGAAGTAAGTGCTATTAAAGTTGATCCTCTCGAATTGATAGATCCTATTTTCTAGACAAACTTTGTTAAGCAATGAGAGACTCAACTAAAAATAAAAAATCAAAGCGTTATGAATACTGGACCGAAGTTGTAGAAACTTTAATCAGTAAATATAAAGATTTGAATAAAGCTTGTGACGCTGCAAGTAATTCGGGTACACTTGATCCCAATGGCCCATTATTTGATGCTATTTGGTCAAGCTTCGACAGCATGTTGAGTCTTATTGATCCTGACGGGTGGATCGGATGGTATATTTATGACAATGAATGTGGCAAGAAAAAATTGAAAGCATCCACCGGTAAAGACAAGCCACTTTTAAAAATAGATACAAATTCAAAATTAGTTAATTTTTTAGTAGAAATTGAAAAAATATGAGTGGAGGATACTTTGAATACAATCAATATAAATTAGAGGTGATGGCAGAGGAAATTGAAAGCTTAATAGAAAACAATAATAAATCCCATACAAATATATACGGAGAAATTAAGGAAGCTCATAATTTAGATTCCGAAACTATAGAAAAATTAAAAGAAACAGCTTATAATCTTCGAAGAACAAGAGAGATGGTACAAAGAATCGACTGGCTTTTAAGCTCAGACGATAGTGAAGAGTCTTTTAAAAAAGGATGGGAAAAAGAAATGCCTGCACCTTGGATACAAATAAAAGAAAATAAATTATCTGATCGAGATTATTCTGCTATTTAGTTTGTATATATTGATATGATTCAAGCTAGGTTTAAAAAGCTTTGGAGAATATGGTCCAAAGCTCTTGGGGAGAAAGCCGGGAGTACAGATAGTGAAGCTGATAAGATCGCAATAATTAGATCTTTAATTTTAGTTTGGTATTTGATTACCAATCTGTTTATTATTCTTAATGTGTTACGGCACTGGTAAAAAATAAAAATGAAAATGTCTAATATATCTTTATGTGGTTTCTATGGTTTCAATAACTATGGAGACTCTTTAATGCTAGAGAATCTAAAAACCTTTTTTAATTCTTTTGGCTTGAGGGTTAAGATATTCTCCGACAGAGAAAGTGAAGAATCATTTTCGTTTAAAACTTTAAATCCAAATTCTTCTGATATAGTCGCTCTCGGAGGGGGCGGCATTATCACGAAGAATTTTTGGTATATAAAAACCGAGCTTTATAAAGAAATAAGAGAGGATCAGAAACTAATTCTTATAAATGTAAATCTAACACAGGAATCAGTTCCAGTTTTAGAAATGCTTAAGGATAAAATTTCTTTAGTCGTCGTGAGAGATTCTTTCTCTGAAAAAATGGCTTTAGAAATTTTAAAAGATCGAGAGAAGGTAATCTTGGCTTCTGATATTTCTTTTTTAAGCCAAGATAAGAAACCTTATAATCAAAAATCAAATAAAGTATCAGTATGTTTAAACTACTATATCTTTAAAGATTTTTTTTCATCGAATGAAAGAAGCCGAATATACGCCAAGAAAGCTATAATTGAATTGGCGGAATTTATAAAATGGTTAAGAAGTTTTAACTATAAAATACAACTCGTTCCTTGTCAAGTAGATAAGGAAGTAAATGATAACACTGTTCACGGTATTCTTAATGCCTATATCGGAGGCGCGGATAATTGGATTTATTCAAACGAGTATTTTGAGAGCAATATCAATCATTCTTCTTTGATAATTTCAGCTAGATATCATTCAACACTTTTCGCTATAAAGAATGTTATCCCATTCATTGATATAACACATCATTCAAAAAATTCTAATTTACTTAAGGATTTGAATCTAGAAAATTTGTCTGTCAATTATTGGAAAATCAGTTTAGAAGAACTAAAGAAAAAAGCATTTGAAGCACAACATTCTTCCCAAATATTAGAGACAAGCCTATCTTATGGTGTAAGCTCTAGAGAGAACTGGGAAAAAGTCTCTAATAAAATACATACTCTAATCCAATGAAAAACCAAGCGCATTGTTGCAGTCCTCCTCATAAAGTTAAACATGATTTTCATCATCATCTAATGACAATCTCTTTCTATGTTATGATTTTTAAATTTAAAATTAAGAATTTTTTTAGGGAACTTTTTAAATGAAAGTCGCCTTTATAGGTAACATAAGATCAAAATGTGGCGTAGCTATTTATAACGAATTGCTATTCAACGCCTTAGGAAAGGAGGTGGAAACTAAGTTTTTCGCAGAGAAAAACGGAGAAGAGGATACCGAAAATATCCAGTATTGTTGGGATAGAGAAGAGTTCCCAAAATTAGAACTGATAGAGGCAATTGACAATTATAAGCCTGATATAGTTTTATTTAGTCATGAGTACGGACTTTTTCAAAGGGCTTACTTCTTTACATCTTTAGTTTCTTATTTTAGATTAAGAGGATATAAAGTTGTTACGATATTTCACTCTATATACGAAAATCATAAAGATAAGCTCGTAACAGAATCTGTTTGTAAAAATGTTGTCGTTCATAGTGGTCAAGCAAGGAATGCTTTAATTAGAAAAGGTCTAAACCCCGAAAATATAAATGTAGTTCCTCATGGATGCTCATTCGCAACGGGTGAAAATAAAATACTCCCAAAATTATGGAATCATTTAGGTAATGATCACGTAGTTCTCCAAGCGGGTTTCTTGTTTTATTATAAATCTCATTTACATATGCTTGATGTAATAAAAGATTTAAAGTCTAAATATAAAGACATACTTTATGTTATAGTCGCATCGGAGAATCCCCTATGCAAAGATGAACATGACAAGCTGCATAAAGAAATATGCGATAAAATAGAAAGTTTAGATCTTGCGCATAACGTAATAATAGATAGAGGCTTTGTTTCTAACTCTGTTCTAATGTCTTATATTAGAACGAGTTCTGTATTTGTTTTGCCGTACAAGCCAGATCCAGAATTCGATGTTTATGCAGCAAGCGGAATGGCGAGGATAGCTTTGCAAACATCTACTCCTTTGATTACTTCTAATGCTAATTTATTTAATGGTATGGAAGAAGTCGCGGTAGCTTGTAGTTCAAAAGAGCAGTGGGTAAAAGAAATTTCTGATATATTTGAAGGTAAATTTGATAAAGCTAAGATGATGAGTGATAGAGAAAAGTTTTTAGAAAAAAATTCTTGGTCAAATTGCGCTAAAAAATTGTTAAATATATTTAAGTCGGCAAAATGAAAAAATGTGGTAGATGCAAAACTTATTTAGAAGAAAATCAGTTCTCTTTTAGAAAAGGGAGATTGCAAAGCTTTTGCAAAGAATGCCAAAGAGATTACTCAAGAGAGTATAGACAGAAATATAAAAAAAACTGCCGGGATAATTTAAAAGAATGGAGAGAGGAGAATACTTCTGATAGAAAATTGACTAAACAACAAGTTCTTCAAGAGAGCTTTAGATCAAAAATGAGAAGAATATTAAAAGCTAAGAACAAAGATAAGATAGATAAAGTATTTGGGTATTCATCTACTGATCTGATAATATTCTTGAAAAAATCATTTGACAAACTTCCGGGCAACGGGTACTTTCTATCTTATAAAATACCATTAAGTGATTTCGACCTATCTAATTCTGAAGAGTGGAGTAAAGCTGCCCATTTTGATAACTTAACCTTGAAATTAAAAGAGATAAAATAAATATGACGAAAGAATTAGAAATGATAATAGCAAATAAATATCCTAAGCTTTGTGTAGACTATCTTAATGAAGGATTTAAAACATCCTTCTATTCATTTGAGTTTGGAGATGGATGGTTTGATTTAATAGACAGTACTCTTGCCGAAGTAGATGAACTATGTGAGAAATCAGATTTTGATGTTAAGATATATCAAGCTAAGTCTAAATTTAATGAACTTAGATTGTATTTTAGTATAGCCCCTGATCAAAAAGGTGTTCGTATTCAACAGGCTATAGCTCAACTTGATAGTATAGTAGAAAGAGCAATCGAAAAATCCCGAGTAATAAAAGAAAACATATGAGACAAGAAAATAATATTAACGAAGAAACTAACCAAAAAATAGAAGACAGTCTAAAAAAACTTAATCTATATAAGAAGTCTATCCAAGCTTATGGAGTATTACAAGAATCCTTGTATTTACAAGCGAAATCTTTATTTGTAAATCCTGATGACGATTTTGTATTTGAGTATCTATTCAATCCCGCTGAATATGTTAATCATGATTATGACGAGATGGTTAATCAGAAAATAATTGAAAATCTAAAAATTGTATGAAAAAAATATCCCAAGAGAAACTAACTCAAACTACTGATTGGATTGAGTTTGCTAAAAAATTTGTAGGAGATAGTAATTATAATATGCCTACTAAGAACTGGATTAAACTTGAGTTTAGTCCTTTCTTCATGGGTATACTAAAGAATTTAAGTCTCCCTTATTCTTTTAAATTCGATTGTGATGACTATGCCTCTCTATACAGAGTGCTTGCTCAAATTTGCCACAAGAAAAGTGCAGGCAATGGTGAGGGAATCGCAGTCGCAGAAATTATGTATAAACCACATTGGGCGAATGGTATGAACCATGCCATCAACGGTGCTTACACTGAAGAAGGCTGGGTATTCATCGAACCTCAAGGCGGACAGATAATCAAATTAACTCAAGAGGAAATTGACACTATATATTATGTACGTTTATAAAACTATTTTAATTTTATTCGCAATGCTATCTAGCGGGTGTATTTCTTTAGAGCAAACTTCTACTACAAATGAACCAATTGTAGTAATTAAGTCGCAGACTCTAAAGCAAGACTTCCCTAAGGTAGACTATGTTCAATAAAATCAGGTTAATATTCCTTTTACTCACATCTGATTACTATATTGTTCCAAAAAAACAAATGGATATCTGGATCTATGAGTTGGATAACTTGAGAAGAAGAACAGATACTGTAAAAAACAATAATGTTTATCATGTCTTATTAGGACGAATAGAGTCTATGTCGAGTATCACTCGCAAGATATTGAATTTCAATAATAAACACTGATAATCAAAATGG